>Ga0307426_1000883_pt1 | contig 20438 bp, 16 predicted proteins | sample SalMarWE160340MG_FD_202165 | JGI IMG/M metagenome (GOLD analysis project Ga0307426, IMG submission 202165) | Salt marsh sediment microbial communities from the Plum Island Ecosystem LTER, Massachusetts, United States - WE1603-40 | ecosystem: Environmental > Aquatic > Marine > Intertidal zone >...
CCCCTCTCAGCTAATTTCATAACTCAAGCAACCAAAAAAAAGCCGGACAACCCAACTTAGGTTACCCGGCTTAACCGCTCAATCCTTTGGCAACCTCGGCTACCTTGTTTTAGGCCCGCTGGTTTTCCGTCCCTGCCTCTCGACAAGTTTGGCTTTTCATGGATTTTATTGTTCGAAATAATGACAGAGTTAGTTTATCAGTGCCTCGCTCATTCGTCAATCACCATTTAAAGCTTTTCTAATGAAGCCGATTCGGCTAAATTGTCGGGCATGCGGTCTCAATTGAAAAAAGTGATATTTGCACTTGTGGTCGGCAGTTCAATACTTGGAATCGGCTACTGTGCCTATGTATACCTTGGCCTGCCCGATGTGACCGTTTTGCAAACCAAAAATCCCAGAACGACCGCCTTGATGCTTCAGCGATACAGGCAAGCGCAAAATGAAGGTAAAGATTTGATTATCCGGCAGCAATGGGTTTCATTCGAGCGAATTCCCAAGCTTTTGAAGGACACCATCAGGATTTCCGAAGATGCCGGCTTTTACCACCACCGGGGAGTGGATTTCTCTGAGTTGAAGGCCGCCATAAAGAAAAACTGGCAAAAAGGCAGATACGTCCGGGGTGCCAGTACCATCACTCAGCAGTTGGCCAAAAACCTTTACCTTTCCACCGATAAAACCGTCACGCGAAAAATAAATGAGCTGCTTATTTCCAGAAGGCTGGAAAAACAGCTAGACAAGAACCGAATCTTCCAGCTATATTTGAATGTAATCGAATTTGGACCGGGTGTATTCGGCGTGCAGGCTGCTTCGCAATATTTTTTCCACAAAAATGTCGACCAGCTAAATTTAGAAGAAATAGTCAGATTGACAGCTGTGATTCCGAAACCGCTTCAAGTAAATGCTGCACGCAACAGTCGCTGGCTCAAATGGAAATCCCGCTGGATTCTGGATACTCTCAGAAAATACAAATACATTGATCGAACCGAGTATCGAACAGCAATCATGCTATTTTAATAAGAGCCAACATCTCTGATTTTATGGTATTACTTTATACCGATATAAAAAGGCTTCAGGTTCACGGCATTTTGCTCAGAGGAATAAGATGGAATTTATGATTGCCAAGATTAGCGGGGTTCGAGCAGCAGAACCCCCGCCTCCGTATTCATATCCACCCGAAATCGCTGCAGGTAATTGAGTCCCAACAGTCCCCAATCGGGTTGATTCGGAATATCTAAAACCAGCGCTTTTATGTTATTGACCTCCCAGCCTTCAATGGTAATCGAGTATAGACTCACTTCCGGCGCATATTGCACGCCGCTGGCCGTAAAGATTTTTCGCATTGGATTGCGACCATCAATGGACAGACCAAGTTCCTGGGCGGTTGTGCTGGGTATGGTCACCATTGATGCCCCGGTGTCTACAATAAAATTTTGATGGGTGTTCCGATTGAGGACCGCTGTGACGGGGATTTGTCGGGAGCCGGGAGTAAATTCAATGATGATTTTTCCTTCCTGCGCTTTTAATTCTGATATTTGATTTTGCAGATTCTGGATTTTGTCTTTTAAAGAGGCCGGATATTCTTTCATCGCCAGAATTTCTTCGGCTTCAGCCCAGTTATTTTCGGCCAGCGCCAGCTGCACCCCCATTAAATGTACGTTTAGATCATCCGGCAATTTCCGGCCTGCCAGTCGATAGGCTCGCCAGGCTGCCTGCAAATTGCCCTGGTTAAATAGCGCAGCAATCCAGTTTTGATAAAGATCCGAAAAGATCTTGGTCAGCAGCGCCAGATCCCGCTCGCTAATCGACGACAAGCCATCAGCCACATTCTCGGCCAATTCGATAGCCTCTTCAAAACCATAACTTTGAGCAGTTGCCTGGGCCACGATCGATAGCAATTCAGCATCAGCGGCTTCGGTCAAAATCTGAGCATCAAAAATATCGGCCACCTCTCTGCTCATACCGGCTTTTAATGCTTTTTCAGTCAGCTTTTTCATGTTTTCGACGGCAGATGCCGTTTGTAGATGAACCGGTGTCATTTTGGCGGAAAGTTTCGGGGCAAATCTAAATGCGTTTGCAAGGGCTTCCAGGCGCTCCAAATCCGAGTAGTCTGTTCCCATGGCAAGAGCGCGAACAAATTCTTCTTCTCTGCTGTTCGCAAATGTTATTCGGTAAAAATCATCGACCCGAATCTCCGGGCTCAGATATTTACCCTCATCACCATTCCAGACGAAAGCACCTTCAATATTATTGCCAAAGGTCCATCCAACAGCCCGATCTTGCTGAATCAGAATGCCATTCTCATTAAAATCCCCGGACAGCGCACCTTCAATAAAATGACCCTGTTCGTTTGGATTTTCGAGTTCCACGGGTTCCGGAGAATTTAACGATGTCAGAGGCAACCAAGTTAACTGCAAATCTGCCGACCATGGAACAAGCTCCGGCCCATCAATTCTAAAATCCTCCATAATTCGCCAGAGCCCGATGTGGTCGTAGTCACTGTAAATTCCACCGACAATGCTCACCTCAAGATTCGGCTCTATCTTGAGAATCCATTCGGCGCCGCCCAAACATACCTGCTTCGGCAAAGCTACCCAGCCTCCGCCAACTACCGGCACCGGCACCTCTTTTATAATCTTCCCGGTAATGTCTTTTATAACAACCGTTCCTACCGGAATTTTCGTTTTTGACGGGGTATTGAGCGCGATTGCCTCATCTTTTTGGGCTACGACATCTTTTTTGGGAGCTTCAACGATAGCCTTGCGGGGAAGCGGTATTTCGGCGGGCAGAATTTCAGCAGGTAATTTTTTTGGCTCAGGTTCGGAAGTTCGATGCCAAAAGTAGTACAGCACACCGGCAAAACAAACGAGTAATATGACGAACCATGTCCATCTGAAATTGATGCTGGAAGGGGTATGCAGTCGCGTTCCGCAGTTCAGACAGAAATTGGATTCGAGGGGATTTGCTGTCTTACATTTCGGGCATGTTAAGACATCATCGCTTTCAGGTAAAACTATTTGTAGGTCATTATCGCCCATTTGCCTGTTGGTATTCACCTGGTGAGGTCTTCAGAAAACAGCATTAAAGGTTTGCAATTAATGGATTTCAGAGCTGGTACTCATTGAAAGAAACGGTGAGCAACCATATAACCCAAACAACCGAAAAAAATAAAAAAGCCCAGCCACTTTCTGGAGTTTGGCATCAAGTGAACTTAACATTACGCATTTGGACGCAAGCAGTCTCTGATTAGCATAAAAGTATCATGCGATGCCACCAAAAGATGCTCATAAATTCTCTGTCCGTCCAGGTAATCATTCAGATGAAAATCACACCCGTCAAATTTACAAATTTTACCCCCGGCCGCCTCGATAATCACCCGGGCCGCCGCCAACCCCTGGAAGGATTCATTGGCAACAACCGCCGCATCGGCCCGCCCCATGGCCACATAGCATATATGGGCGGATGAACACCCCAAATTCCGAATTTTACCCGGAAAGGTCGAGCGATATTGCTGGTGAAATCGCGAAAAGGTAAACAACAAACTTTCATCATTGATGGTGTGCCCATCGTCTATTTTTATTTTCTGCTTGCCCCAATAAGCATTCTGCCCGGCCCTGGCATGAAACAAATCACCGGTGGCGGGCATGTAAAAAACACCAAAAATGGGCCAAAAATTATCAATCAGCGCCAGGGACATGCCCCAGATCGGGATGCCGGCCTGAAAATTGGCCACGCCCTCTAATGGATCAAAAATCCACAGATACCGTTTTCCTTCATGGGAATAGTTTTCGTTTAACTGGTCAAACTTAAACACTTGGTGTTCAGGATACCGTCCGGCGAGTTTCTCTTGAAAAAGGTCCGTTAATCGCAGCTCCGCTTCAATAATCATCCCCTGGTCGAATTTGACCTGGGGTTGGCCTTTGCCATAAAAAGATAGGGCCTTTTTTCCTGCCTCTTTGATAAATTCGGTAGCAAATCCGCTTAATTCCTCGATCCCATGATCCTTGGCACCCATTATCCCTCCTCCTGCGCTTAGTTGTTATTTCTATTTTTTTTCTAACCACACTTTATTCTGCTGCAAGATGCCCGAAATCCGTTTTTTAACTAAACTAATCATTAACCAGTTTAATTACAATCATCGTCACATCATCTTCCGGTGTCCGGTCTTCTAAAAATCGGTAGAGCCTGCCAAGACTGGCAGCCAGAATTTCTTTGGCACTGGCTTGGGGATTTTGTCGAATAATCTGATAAAGCGGCTTCTTGCCGAACATTTCGCCCATAGGATTGCGCGCCTCCCAGATACCGTCGGTCCCGAGGAGGATTACCTGATTATCTGAGAGATTCTTCTTCTCGTTTTCTTCGAACTGCGCATCTGATTGAACGCCCAGGGCCATACCGGAACCGCGCAATTCTTCAAATGTATCCGTGCCTGGATCATAAAAGATCCCCGGGTCATGTCCGGCACGAACCCAGCTCAATCTCCGAGCTTTAGCATCAATGGTCAAATAAAACAACGTCATGAATCCGCCGGATTCTTCGACATCCAACGCAAGCTGACGGTTCACGTCGGCAACCGTATGAGAAATACTTCCCGGCAAGACGGATCGTTGGCGCAGAAACGCCCGCGCAGTCGCCATAAGCAGGGCTGAGGGTAAACCGTGCCCGGATACGTCTCCCACGACCACCCTGATTTGGCCTTCATCGGGTTCATCACCACCAAGAAAATCATAGTAATCCCCTCCGGTCTCATCACAATAAACGCTGGTCGCGGCAATATCCAGGCCTTTTACCTGAGGCTCCTTGCGGGGCAGGAGGGCCTGCTGGACTTCTTTGGCCAAATATATGGATTGGCGCATCCGGTCACGTTCTATCAAGCCCTCGGTCATTTCATTCATCCCGTCACCCAGAACACCAAGCTCATCATTGGATACAACCTGAACTTTCTGACGAAAATTTCCGTCACGCACTTTATATACCAATTTCATCATTTTTTTAATCGGTTTCAATATGGAATTTCCAACCAAGAAATTTAAACTGATCGCAATAACAACAAAAAAAACACTCAGTACAACAGTGAAAGTAAGAATCTGTTTACCGAATTGACCGGCTGTAACTGCGCTATCCTGCACTTCCCAGACCGCGAAGGCCAGCGTTCCCACTAAAAGAACCATTGGTGCGTTGGTTCCGGCACCAAGCAAGACTCTGATTCTTCTGAGAATGGAAATTTTTATGGCACCTGACACTGCGGCCAATTTGCCTTCGGGAAAGAAAACCGGAACCAGATTCTTTCGGGAATAATCATCAATCAGGAAAAATGAAATAAAGGAGGCGATCAGGCCGATCATGACGACCCTGAAAAACCCATAAAAAAAACTGCTGATTGACATATTTATCAAAAAATACATAATCGGCAGCAATACTGCAGACAAAATTATCCACATGCTAACGTTCACCAGAGCGAGAGTAATTGGCAAATTCAAGAGCCTGCGCCCTGCCAGGGTTTGAAGCGCTGCTTCAGGCTTCTCATCGAACTGAAGCTTTTTCAGCACGGCAGCTATGGGACGCTGGACAAGATATTGCAGGAACATGGCAATTAGAGAAATAAAAGCGAGAATAATAGGTATCGCTGCCCAGTTGCCTTTGGATAGAAACTCGCGCCATTCTTCAAAAACCGCCAGGGGTGTAAAAATATTCAGCACTGCGATGATGAAGTTGCCCGAGATATTGGCTGTAAAATTTCGAAGATAAAGACCGGTTAAACCGGGTCTGACTGGTTTTGATGCTCCCATTGCGTTCAATCTTTATAACAATAGGCGCTTAGCGGCGCCATATCGACAATTTGTTGTCGAAGTTGATTAAGTTGTCGCCTTTGATTCCGGCTTGCTCGGATTCTTAATTGTAAATTCTTTGCATTTTATGAAATCCGCCTCAGTCGGATCGCCACCAAGACACAAAGACTCGAAGAAGAATATTAGCCAAAGGCTTCGCTTTGTGTCTTGGTGCCTTTGTGGCAATCTGTTCCGGTTTGTCCGGGTTAGGGTTTGGAAATGAAAATTATTAGGGTAACAATAGCCGCCGGAACCGATTGGATCAAGAAAAAACCGAATGCATTCACCGGATCTTTTCTTGACAAGACCCTGTCGATGCCATAGTATTCACCTCGATTTTATCCTATTTACGGTAAGTTAGACGAAAAAAACCGGAGGTGGCCCAATGAGTCAGGAAGTGCCAACGCGAGAAGAGGCCTTCGCTCTTCTGAAACAGTACAACCAAAATGAAAGCTTGATAAAACATGCCCTGGCAGTGGAGGGCGTCATGCGTTATTTTGCCCGCAAGCGTGGCGAAGACGAACAGAAATGGGGCACGATCGGCCTGATCCACGACCTTGATTATGAACAATTTCCCGATCAGCATTGTAAAAAGACCGAAGAAATACTGCGGGAAAACAACTGGCCGGAAGAATACATCCGGGCCGTGGTCAGTCATGGCTGGGGAATCTGCACCGATGTAAAGCCGGAGTCGGAGTTGGAAAAGGTTCTTTTTACCATCGATGAGCTCACCGGACTGGTGGTGACAACCGCTCTCGTGCGTCCTTCAAAAAGTGTGCTGGATGTTAATACCAAGTCGGTTAAAAAGAAATGGAAGGACAAACGCTTTGCTGCCGGCGTAAACCGATCCATCATTGAAAAGGGCGCCGGTATGCTGGGAATGGAGCTACCGGACGTGATTAACGATACCATCATGGGCATGCGTGCGGTGGCTGAGGAAATCGGGTTGAAAGGAAACATATAGGAATTGGGAAGTCGGAATTCGGAAGTTGGAATATGAAGAAATCAATCCGATAAACCATGAACTATCAGCTATCAACTATGAACTATTTACGCCTGAATCCGGTCAACACCCAATAAATAATCCATATAATCGCCACCGGGCCGAGTCCTAAATAAATGAATAAAATAAGACCACTGCGCCAGGGCTGCAGGTAGGCGGCCATCAGGGCCGGCCAGAAAATTGATGCTGCAATGGCCAGACGCATCTTGCCGGAAAGCACGGCGACCGGTCTGGGTTCAGCCGACTTTTGCTGCTGGCTCCTGTTTAAAATCCTGGGCAAAAATAAGATCCCCAGAATTATGATTACCAGCACCAGAATTTCTTGAATTCCTGAAAACATCCATTCTCCATTTTCAAGGCATTCTGGTTATCACAAAATTATTGAACAGACAAGGCATTAGCTGTCTTACCAGCCAGAAAGGCTGGATCTAATCAAACCAACCCATCCAACTCAATCGACTTTCTACCCTTTTCTCTTACCTATTTTTCACAAATTTTCAGACCTTGTTTACACAACCTGAATCACATTTCTTAAATGACGGCAAAGCAAATATCTTGAGTTCCTCTTTAACTGTTTGATATCTATTAAAAATTTAAAATTTCTTTCGTTTGGTATGTTTTTTGCGAGAAGAATGGCAGCCTGACATTACATTCCGGTTAAGGTCAAGCAAAAAACGTTTCGATTCGTTATTAGCTTTAATCTATAAATGTTATTCATGATTTTATATTGACACACAAATTGAATTACCTTAAATACAGAGTTGTTGGATTGACGTTTATCTCTCAGGCCCTGTCATCTAGCAATTCCACAAGGAAAAAGATGTTGAAAACCTTGAAACGAAGCCTCCAAGGGGACATTGGTGTGTCTATGGGGGCTTTTTTCATTTTCCATATGGCTTAGCTGACACCGAATAATCGGATGGCGCAAAGTCACGGGTCCAATTCTGTCATTTCAAGGGCGGGAGGTTGTAAGCATGCGCAGACACTCAGGTTTCACGCTGGTTGAGTTGATGACGATTATAGGGATAATCGCTATTCTTTTCACCATTGCAATACCGAACTATATTGGTTGGCTTCCCAAATATAGGCTGGGCAGCGCTGCAAGGGATTTGCTGTCTGCAATGCAGCATGCGCGGTTGACAGCCGTCAAAAACAATTCCGATGTACAGGTGAAATTTTACCCGGATCAGGATAATTATAGGGTCTTTACCGATTATGATGGTGATCAGGATCAGGACGCGGACGAATCCACAATAGAAAGCGGTAAAATGCCCAAAGGTATATACCTGAAGGAAACAAATTTTGATAGCAATACTTTCCATTTTGATGGCAGAGGGCTTGCATCCGGTTCAGGTGGCACGATATCCCTTGAAATTAACTCGAAGAATCAAACTCGAATTCGAGTTAATCGAACCGGTAACTCCAGAATTCTGGTGGAAGAGTAGAACACTCTGACAAAAAGCGATAGGTTGCGTAAGATCAAAAGAATGGAATTTCGAATATTTTAAATGTCTCGTGCGTCAGCAGGTTTATCGCAATCGTTCAGGAACACTAACAATGAGAAATGATTCCGGCGGTTACACTCTGGTCGAGCTCTTAATTGCGATGTCCATTACAGCCATTTTAATGACGGCAATTTATCAGATCTTCCAGACGCGTCAAAATTCCCATGTCAAACAACAGCTGGTGGTTGAAATGCAGGAGAACATCCGGGCAGCTGTGTCTCTGATAAAAAGAGAAATCAGAATGACCGGATATGATCCCGCCGCAAACGATGGCGAAGATAGTGATGGCGATTCGGCAATTGACAATGATGAGGAATCAGCGGGTACGGGAATCGAAAAGGCCGGCCGCGGTATGATAAGATTTACTTTTGACTATGATGACGACATGACGACCGGCACCGATGAAAGGATCACTTACGGCTTTGCAGATGATTATGATGCAGACGGCGACGGAATCGCCGATTCAGGGGCCGTTCCGCTTGGCAGAGCAACCGGCGGTGGGCAACTGATCCCCATCGCCGAAAATATCCAGGCCATCGGGTTTGCCTATGCATTTGACCATAATCATGACGGAATCCTGGACACCGACGACGGCACCGCCGATGGAAATGTCGTCTGGGCTTTCGATGCCGACCCTTCCGATGGGAATGACGCGCTTACCACGAACCTGGATAACAATTTGTTGGCCGCCCCGGTGCCGCTATCCGATATCCGGGCAATCAGGGTTTGGATCCTGGCCCGTACCAGAGAACCGATCAGGGGGCATTTTGAAAACCGGACCTATGCGGTGGGCGGCCGAAATATTTCATGCTCCGACAAATACCCGCGCCGTTTGCTGACGGCCACGGTGTATTGCAGAAATATGGGACTCTGAGTTTAGCCTGTGTCCATCGACTCCGGCAAAAATTGTCCGACGGGTTTCAAATAAATGAAAAAACGAATATCCAATCGGGGTTACACCCTTATCGAAGTGCTAATCGCCATGTGCATTTTTGCAGTGGGCTTTCTAGCAGTGGCGAGTATGGAGATCATGTCCATTACCCAGAATGCCAATGCCAGGATGGAGACTGAAGCAACCGCCAAGGCGGTGGACCGGCTGGAAAGGCTGATGGCCTTGCCTTATGATCATAAAGATTTAAATGAACTGAATAACCCACACCGCGTGATGTCCGAAGGCTATACGGTCCAATGGATCGTTGAGGATGACGTGCCGATCAATGCCACCAAATCCGTTAAAATCACTGTGTCCGCTGCGAACCGGATCGCCAAGCCGATCTCTATCAGTTTTACAATAGCCAGTGGTCTTAATTCCGGATCTAGTGCCAAATAAGGGGTGGACTGAAGGGATGTAATACATGCAGAAAACATCTTTTCACAAAAGGAATCAGGAAGGTTTTATTATCATCGCTGCCGTGATGATGCTTGCTCTGCTTTCAATAATTGCTGTTTCCGCATTAAATACGAGTACGACGGAAGTTAAGATAGCAACCAATGAACTTCTCTATGAAAAAACATTTTATGCCGCCGAATCCGGATTACAGCATTTAAAACAACTTCTTAGAAGCCAGGTGGTTAAGTACCAGGCCGTCAATCCGGTGTCAGGCACAGTTCCGAACTGGAGTTTTGCATTAAAGGGCGCCCAGGATACAACCGGCGCCGGCAACGGTGACTATGAGGGCGCCGTCGAATGGATCAATAGAGAAATTGACGGAATTACCGTTAAGGTAAGCGTCTGGAATAATGCCGACAGCGGCGATTATGAAACCGATACCGATGGGCTGATATATGCCCGGTCCGCAGCCAAAGGACCGCGGGGATCTGCGTGCAGCATCGAAATACTGTTGCGGAGCACGGTGAACGGCTTCACGATTAGTGATTACAGTGCCCAGCAGGGTGCGGGACCGGACAAGAATTATGTTTCTGATGATGTGAAGGCGATGACAAGTTTTGATAATCAAATAACCTTGGTCCACTAAAAGGCAAGCCCTATGAAAATACAAAACATGATCCGATTGGTTGTTTTTGGATTAGTGCTTTTTATTTTCGGCAGCGCGATCGGCGCGGAGTCCGACCTGAGATTTAATCCGTTCAACGGGCATTACTACCTAATCCTCAATCAGACGATGAGCTGGAGTGCTGCCAGAGATTATTGCGAATCCCTGGCAGAAGGCGACGTCAGTGGAACCGGTTATTTAGTAACGATAACTTCCGATCAGGAAAATCAGTTTGTCCACGAATTATTAAACAATGAACGCGGTTGGCTGGGTGCAAGTGACGGCGACGGCGAAGACACCTGGAAATGGGTCACGGGTCCCGAGGGCCAGGACGGCGGTACGGTCTTCTGGAATGGTCCGGGCAGTTCTGCGGGTGGGGTACCGGTCGAGGGGCGGTACACAAACTGGGCCAATGGAAATCAGCCCAATGACAGAAACGGCCAGGACTATCTTGAAATGCTGGCCGACGGGGACTGGAATGATAACGATGGCGATGAGGAATTCCAGTTCGTGTGTGAATTTAATCCAACAACCTATTACACGATTACAGTTGTTGCGGGAGACAACGGAACCATCGAACCCTTCGGCGACCCGCCGGGACAGGTAAATGTGGAAGAAGGTGCCGATCAGACCTTTACCATTGTTCCGGATCCCGGATACAAGGTGGCTGCCGTTCAGGTGGATAATTCGCCGGCAGAGCTGGATAATAATCAGTATACCTTTGAAAAGGTCGGCCGGGACCACAAAATCGAAGTAACGTTCGTGGAGAACATCCATACCATCAGCACCAGTTCAGGTTCCAACGGCAGCATTTCTCCTGCTGGCAGTGTGCTGGTGACGGATGCCGCCGAAAAAACATTTACCATATCGGCAGCCCCCGGTTATCAAATTGGGGCCGTCCTGGTCGATGATATGCCGGTGGCTTTAAACGGAGGCCAGTACACCTTTACCAACGTCGATCGCGACCATACGATATCCGTTTCTTTCATCGAAACTAATTCCGAACCCGGGGAAGAGACCGGCGGAAACGTGGCCGGCTGTTCAACCAACGCTACGGCCGATTATAGCAAGGGCTTTAAACCGCAAGACTTTCTACTTGTCAATACCGGTGTTAATGACCAAAAGCACGTGGTGTTGGATACCGGCCATGCCGCCATTGATCCCGCAAAGATTATTATCCCGTTTACCCAGAGCGTTTCAACCACATTTCTCTACGAGGGTGCCGGATTCAAATTTTCAGACTTCGGCTGGATGCTCGCCGCAGACGGGCCGGGCGGTACGAAATATGAGATATACCGGAATGTGAACGATAACGACCAAAACGGTGTCTTGGATGTCGGCCCGAACAACACCGCCGATCGTTTCGGCGATACCAATGGCGACGATAAGATTGATGCGCTGGATAATATCAAAGTTTTGGGAACGTTTAAAGGTGGAACTGAAATTGTATTTTATCTCAAGGTCGATAATGAAAACCAAACCTATTACACCAAAACTGACTGGAATACGGATACGTATACGTCAACCAGCGGCGATTGCACGGACAATAAGATTGAAAAAACTTACAATCTGGGAATGCCCCTGTTGAGTGCCGGCCCTTGCAGTCTGGTAAGCAACTGGATGGAGCAGACGGCCATAGATCGAGTAAACGACCTATTTGGGCTGCACTTTGCGGCAGATGATACCGCGACCCTGGAAATCGACAGGGATAAACCCTTTTCCCATGTCATCATCGGGGCGCCAGGAAACAAGCCGAACGAATGGATTTTAAGTTGGGAGGATCTCAGAGGCGGCGGCGATACCGATCACAACGATCTGGTTTTCCAAATCGAACGTAAAACAGGTGGAATGGCGCAGCTTCTATCGACCAAGGCCATCACGCCGGAACAGGAGGAGGCCTATTTCACGGGGGTTACCGTGCGGTTATATGATCGCATGCCATGTAAGGGTGATTCTAAAATCACCTATTTTCTGTCTATTGATAATGGCCAAAACTGGGTGGAAATCAGGAACTGGGACGAAGTCTTCAGCTATGATGTGGTTGACGGGAGAAAGGTTCTAGGTGGCAAGATAAGCAGTTGGACACCGGGAAATCCGGAATATACCTACCGCTCGCGCAGAGTCGATTTTGCGGGCCAGGGCCTCTCCGGGAAAAGTCTCATTTGGAAGGCTGAATTTGTCAGCCAGGACGAGCCCTGTAAGCCGGAACTCATTGATCTGGCGCTGGATGCAAGTGTGGCGACCCATGGCTACTTCGCCCGCAGTTCACCGGTTGTCAAGGCCAATGTGCTCTATTCAGGCTATTATGAAACGCCTGAAATGAGTTGGACGGACAAGAATTTGCGGGGCCACTTGACCGCCACCCGCCTGTATGATCCTGCCAACCCGGATGAGACCAATGAAATTAAGCTCTGGGATGCGGGTGAAAGATTGAGCATGACGCCTCCTTCGGATAGAATGATATATTTTCCCAACATTGAGGTGGTAACGATCTCAAATGAAGAAATTGCCAGGGGAGACAACATACACAAAACATTCTCAGGGCAGCTGCATCACCCGGTTCTAGCAACGACGCTTACAATTACCGACACGCGGGAGACCTTTCATGATGAACACATCGACGTGCTGGCGGGTGACTTAGGCGGTGTCGGAACTATTGACCGCTTTAACGGAAAATTCACGGTGTCCTTTAATGCACCACCACGCGATGGCCGACCCATAACGGTTAATTACAGTTACTACTACGCCCATCCGGCACTCCAGCAGTTTAAAAACGATAATGTTTCCAATGAGAGGCTTGGTATTGACGATACGTTTATTTTCCCGGATGGTTATGTCTATGACTTCAATGAAGATGGTAAAGTTGATCAGGCGGATGGAAAGTGGCTGGTCAATTGGACCCGCGGGTATAATGACGGCAACCATATTGCCAAGGAATGGCTGCTGGGACCCATCGATCATTCTGTTCCGGCCGTCGCTACGCCGCCGGTTTTTCGGAACGGATATAACTGAGGCAGAGCGTGAGAGCTATCTTCATTTTATGAATGCCGACGATCAATCAACACGCCCGACGGTTGTTTATGTGGGCTCCCGGGATGGAATGCTCCACGCCTTTGATGCCGGCAACTTCAGTCACGACGACAACCCAGTGTCCACTCCGGTCGAGAACCGAGGGTATTTCTTATGGCAAACTCGGTCAGAGGAGGACTGCCCCGCTTACTGCAGCGATGATTGCAGCAGCTGCCCTGACTACGGCACCGGAGATGAGCTTTGGGCATTTATTCCGGCGAACCTCATACCGCGCCTGAAAAACAATCGGCTCAGAAGCGAAGATCAGGCTTATGTCGATGCGTCACCGGCCCTGGCAGATGTGTTTATCAACGGCCGCTGGAGAACCGTTTTGCTGGCCGCCGAGGGCAATGGCGGGGATACGGTGTTTTGCCTGGATGTCACCGATCCTTTAAAGCCTACTTTTTTGTGGGAGTTTGCTCATCCGGAATTATTCCGCAGCCGTTCATCTCCATCAGCCGCTCAAATAGGGAGAATTCTGGACAACGGCACTGCCAAGTGGGTGGCATTTTTTGTATCCGGCAAGACCGAAGATCCGAACCTGTACCCGTCCATTTATATGATCAATATTGCAGACGGCAGCAAAGAAGAAAAAATTTCTTTAACTGTTGATAGCGGCGGAGTCGGCGGCGTCCCCAGCGGACAGCCGTCCATCATCGATTCGGACGGCAACGGATACATCGACCGGATTTACATCGGCACGGATAAAGGGCGTATGTATAAGGTCAATATCCCGGATGACCCCGATACTCAGAAGTACAATATCAGCCATTGCGTCATCAACACTGATTTCACAGACGACGATTTAGACCCAGAGGTGAACTCAATCCCTGTAATCCAGCGATACCACCCCATTTATGGTTCACCGGTCGTCGTGGTCGACAATGGCTTAACCGCAGAGGGGAAAATTCATTACAACCTCAGGATATTCTTCGGCACCGGCGACAGCCCCTATTATGATGAAAATATCAACACAGCTGACACCAAGTACCACTTTTTTGCTTATCTCGATGAAAGCGAGAATGGACAGTGTAATGAGGATTCCGTCCAGTTGGACTGGTTTTTGGAGCTTCCCGAAGGCCATCGAATTTTTGCCTCGGCATTTGCCGCCGCCGGCAATATTTATTTCGGAACTTCAACCAGTGAAACCGAGGATCCCTGCGCACCGGGCCCGGGCAACGCCCAGAATACAACCGGAGGAACGCTTTTCGTCTTAACAATGGGCGGCTCCGTTGTTACGCAAATAACGGATGTTGGCAGCATTATCACATCTCCTTTGGTTTCAGATGAACATCTCTACCTACGCTCACAAACCCTTGGTCTAAAATCGTTCGGCGGCAGCAAGTATAACAATCCAAGCCTGGCCGGAGGCATTGCAGAGTTGCAAATCAAGGCCTGGCGGGAATTGTTTTAACTTACTTAACGATCACCCACGTCCCGCAATACTGTTTCACAAGGACCTGACTCACGATTGAAAATTAATTTATTCCAAAATGATTGTATCATTTCATCCCTTGTTCGAAGCCGATAAAAATATTATCTGTGCCGGGCGAAAGCCCAATGCGAAGGATCTCGCCGCGATTAAAGCTGCCAAGGCTGTTATTCTTAGCCAGGGATGCTACCAGTCCCTGTATGAAATGGCACGGGCGAACTGCTCCAATGTATTTCCAAATTACGATGCCAGGTTTAAATACCCCGGAAAAATCGGTCAGATAAATCTGTTCAGAGCGATTAAGGTCAGCCACCCGGCAACCGAAATATGTTCGGATGTCTCTGCATTTGAAAAAAAATATGGGGAAAAACCCGAAAAGCTGCCCTTTCAATTCCCGCTGGTTTTCAAGTTGGACTGGGGTGGTGAAGGGGACACGGTTTACCTGGTAAACTCATTTAAAAACCTGCAAAAGCAATTAAACCAAACGGCCCGGTTTGAAAAAACAGGACAAACCGGATTTTTGCTTCAGGAATATATCGCCTGCCACGACAAGACTCTGAGGGTTGTCGTTATCGGGCAACAGATAATTTCCTACTGGCGCATTTCCCAAAAATACGGTAACTTTTACAGCAATTTAAGCAAGGGGGCCGTTATTGATTCCGAAGCCGAGCCTGCGCTGCAGAATAAAGCAATAGCCCTGGTTAAAAATATGTGTCAGAAAACAGCCATCAATCTGGCCGGTTTCGATGTCATCTTTTCCTCAGAAAATCAGGAGCCCTATCCCATGCTGCTTGAAATTAATTATTTTTTTGGAAGAAAAGGTATCGGCGGTTCAAAAGCTTACTATCAGATATTGCAGCAGGAAATCCAGGCCTGGCTGGCCGGGATTGAGTAATTAGTTAAAAAACAATCTACAACCCTGGATGTGCTATTTTTCATGGCGGATTAATTATGAAGCGCAATAAGACCATAAAGCCGTTTGCCTATGATCTGGCCCCGGAAGATCTTAAACGTGAGCGCAGCAAAGCACGAGACCTGCGGGAATCCCAGTGGTGGAAACGCCGCCTGGCCAAAGGGATATGTCACTATTGCGGCCGACCGGCCTTGCCGAAAGAATTGACCATGGATCACATTGTGCCCATATCACGCGGCGGTAAAAGCACCAAAAGCAACGTGGTGCCCTGCTGCAAAGAGTGCAACAACGCCAAAAAGCAACTGCTCCCCATGGAATGGGAACAATACCTGCAGCAGTTTTTCCAAACCGACTCTTGAGACTGCCGATCAAACTTTATCCGCCCCGATTGATACCCCCTATCATACCTTTGAAACCGGATTAGAAAAATTTGAATCCATTCAATTTATATGACATAATTAGATCAAATTTAATCGTTCGCGGTTCAAAAGTTCACGGTTCAGGGTTGACGACAATTCTGAATCTCTGAAAGCTTATACCGAAATGAAAATCACCTGTCCAAACTGCCAAAAAAAATATAGCATCGATAAAGCCAAGCTGCCGTCGGTTGTCAAAACCGCAAAATGTAAAGCCTGCGGTCAACTCATCCCCCTGGATTCAGCTTCTTCAAAGCCGTCAATCGGCCAACCCGCCATCATTAAAATCACTTGTCATTACTGTGGTAAGAACTATAACCTGCGGCAAGACAAGGTTCCGCCCGATACAAAAAGCATTAACTGTATATCCTGCGGACACCCGCTGCCATTAGAACAAAAAAGCGGCTCCGCGCCGGTTCATTCACTGAAAAAAGAAACATCAGGGCTTGGGTCTGATCCGTCGGCCGGCAAACCGCGCACGCCGGATGCCGTGCTGCGGGATATGCTTGGTTTTTCATGCGCCGGTTGTGGCAAAAAATACAAAATCCGCCGCAATAAAATTCCACCGGACATCACAGCGGTCAAATGCAAGGCCTGCGGGCACATAATCCGGCTGCCGCATTCACCGTCCCCCAAAGCAGCTGAAGACCCCTCCCGAGCCCGGGAGCATCAAACCGAACCCCACCGGGCAAGACCGGATGTGATAGCGGAACACGTATCGCCGTCCACCAGCGGGCCCCGCAACAGGAAGTGGCGTTTTGCTGCAGCGGCCGTGATTCTGCTGGCTGTGATATTGGGCGTATCCGCAAGTCTCGATTTAATTAGGCTCGACGGGTGGCATAAATTATTTCCCCGGGTCGCGGAAAACAGGGCTGCAACATCGACAGCGCTGCAAATGAAACCATTTCTGGCATTAAATCTGAACTTTCCGATCATACTCGATGTTGTCGCAAACCGCCTGGATAAGGATAAAAAAACGCTTAAATTCGAGATGATGATGTCGATATTGAAGTCTCTGGATTTAAAACAGGTTGAGCTTTACCTGTATGCTGAAGCCCAAAACCAGATATTGCCGGTGATTCTGGCACTCGGCAGCAACCGTCAACATCTGGAAAAAATCTTGAACAGTGAGGAACCATTTAAAATATATTTTGAACGCAAGTCCCGCGACAGCTATCTGCTCAACAAAGCGGCACTCAGCGATGCGGAAAAGAGTAAATTTCCAGTCCAACCCTATCAGGTGACGCTCATTGAAGACGGGGCTTTGCTGGCACCGGTATCTCTTTCCGGTGCTATCAAAAAGAATTTGAAATTATTACAGAATTCAACGCTTGCCCGGTTCGCCAAATCAATAGCAACGCAGGCGGATCTGGCAACAATCGCTATCCGTATTCCGGCAAGCCTTCACCAGGGTTGGGAAAATAAGATCCAAAATCATCCCGCGATGCAATCCATGCCTCAGGCAGCCATGATAGCAGGCATGGGATCCGCCATCATGTCTCAGCTCACCGGATCCCTGAAATCCGTGGAGCTTTTGGGCCTCGGATTTCGTTTCAACGGACAGAAGGGACGCGCGCTGACGTATGCCCAGCAATTTAGACCGGGTGTGGATGGCGAAAAAATATTCCGCCAGCTGGCGGCAGAAAACCTGGCCGACGCAGAAATCGACGGCGTTATAAGAAATCTCATCGAATTATTTCAGGATCATCGTTTCCGGCACACAATCGATTTCAATGATAACCGCCTGGATCTTGGATTTAGCTGGTCCGAGAATGAAGATAATACTTTTTTAACAGCGCTGACGACCGCTACCATCGGGCAGCTTTTGGCTGGGAGCATGGAGTTGACCCCCACTATAGGCGCCGTGGATACCCGATACACGCCGGAACCTAATTGGGTTACCGCCGTTGACGTCGACCGGCTCAAAGCCGCGATCCCTAACGTTATCAGAAATAGCCTGTTTCCAGGTAATTATTGGGATACGGGCGACAATCCTATGATGACGCTGGACCTGGACACAATAGAAATACCCAATGCGGCTCTGGCGGAATTGACTTATGAAGTGAAGACCATTCAATCAGCTGACGGGAAAGATGTATTGAGGGTTGAAGAAAGCAAAGTTAAACCTCGGATTCAGCCCGGCAGTCTTTTCCCGGAAAATATTTCGCTGAATATAAAGAAGGACACGCCGCCGGATGCGCTGGGAGAGGCAACTATCGATTTCCATCTGTCCCTGCCTTCCTCCCTTGAGATTTTTGATTTTAGAATGGGGGATAAAAAAGGAAGCGTAAAAGAAGCCGCTGGCATTCGCGTCACGCTGGGCCGGCTTGAAAAAGACGTCGCCCGCGTTAGCAGCAGCAGCGGAAAATCCATGCGGCTGATCGCCTACGATCAGAGTGGCAAAGCACTGGCCTCAAGAGAATCCATGAGTACTTCAGCTTCCGCCTCAGCGCGCTTTCAGGGCATTATTGACACCCTCAAGGTCGTGGTCATCCGTGATATGCTGGAGTACCCTTTTGAAGTCGAGGTGGATTTAAATGCAGGCAAAGCGCTGGCCCTGTCGCGGGAAGCTGAAGTTCCGGCACGGATCCGCTACAACCCGCATCCGGTTCCTGCCTATGTTGATTTTACGGCCGATGACACGATGCAACTTAACGTGACCTGGACTGAAGGCCAGGAAGATGCGTGGAACGATAGTCTGTCTGTTAAGCTTCCCAGAGGCCCTTTCAGTGGTCATGCCGTCTGGGAAGTTCATTTCTTCGGCAATAATAAACCGCAGTTTTTAGCAGGCAGCTCTGCCCAGAGTTTTAAGGATGTCAGCTACACCCTTGACAAGGATGCACTAAAACAGGTCAGTGCCGCGTTCGGCAAAGTTCAACTCAATCTGCATTCAGATATCTCACGATTAATTTTTTTCCAGAAGGGGGGGACTCAACCAGCCGTCCAGAAACTTCCGCCCGGTGACGAAGTTTCAGTTACCTTCAACAAAAATAAAATCACTTACAGCACTGGAAGCGCCGAGGTCATCCAGACCGCAGCCTACGATGCCCGCGGCAAACGTTTAAAGCAGGACCCATATACCCGCAACCAAGGGGACAAACGGATCATTTATTTTTGGGGGCTGCCGGTTAAATTTGAAATTGATCTTTCCACGACGACGATAAAGAAACTGATACCATTTGAAATCAGGCAGCGTCCGGTGAATGAAAAAGCCTATCTGGCATACAGACAGGTAATTGATAATCAACATGAAGTCGTCAAAATCATCAAAGCCATTGATCGTGCCAGACGCGGGGACCGATCCTATTACGGTGATGATCTGGCAGGGCTGCATTACCTGTATGACCAGAAAAAGAAAACACCCATGAGGCTGGTCAGTCAAGATGTGGCCCATTCGGATCCCGCCGGGCAAAACCGATTCGGCTACACAGCCAAGCCCTACAAAGGATACTATTTCACGGTGCTGTCCGGCATTGAGGTGAACGGCGTCAACAAGAGCTACAATCGCCGTTTAAAAAAATCCAGTTTCGCCTGGCAAAAAGGAACCATAACCACAACCGCCCTAACCCGCCATCCGGATCTTGCGGCAATTCCGGAAGACAGTTCCCAGCCAACCTTCTTTTTGCAATGGGGACAAGTTTTCATGAAGCCCTTAAATGGGGAAAAATTCGAGTATCTGCCTGACGGGTATTACAATAAAGGCTGGGTTGAGGCAAAATTCATTGAAAGCGAGTAAACCTGGCAAGTGTCTATCTGAAGTTGTTTCATGCAACAGGGTCCTCGAAATTTTCATCGGGCTCATCCAATTGCAGCGATCTTTTTGCGCGCTGCTTTCTTATGATGATGAAACAGACGGTGAGAGTCAGCAGAATTACCATCGGGAGAAATAGCTCCGCCATCAACAGTTGACCTTCCGCGGGACCTATCTTTGTGGATTCGATTCGTTCTATTCTGTCTGCTTTGCTGATTCGCGTGTGAATGGTTACGGCCGCAGCTCCAAGGTAAACAACGACAAACACCAGCGCGAGTATACACAGTCGTTTTTCAAATTTGCTCATATCCGCAGGTCTCCGCCACAATCGTCATTGATTTTTGCCAATCCAATCCCGCTCAGACTGATTTGAAAATATTTATTAGGCTCAACCTATATAAATATCGGATCATTAAAGCAAAGATCAAGGCTAAAATAAATATTTTGGCAATTTAATTGGTTGCAACCCGGTTGATTTATCTTAAAAAAAGAAATACAAACTCAACAGGAACCCAAACCGAGCCATTTCT
>Ga0307426_1000885_pt1 | contig 20423 bp, 11 predicted proteins | sample SalMarWE160340MG_FD_202165 | JGI IMG/M metagenome (GOLD analysis project Ga0307426, IMG submission 202165) | Salt marsh sediment microbial communities from the Plum Island Ecosystem LTER, Massachusetts, United States - WE1603-40 | ecosystem: Environmental > Aquatic > Marine > Intertidal zone >...
CGGGATTCCCGTTCGGCGGGAGTAGAAACAGCTAAAAATGAAAACCCTCCCAGGTTCCCGTCAATGTGTAGCGAAGCCAATCGATGGCCCCGATTTGGATCACGGCCAGGGTCAATCCGATCACGATGGGCGTGAATAAATCGCGCCAGCGCTCGGCCTGATTTTCCCGGCGCGAGACAGCCAACACGACCGAGGTGTATACGATCGTCAATATGAGGAACACGGACAGCGTGCTGGCGATTGCCAGCGGATAAAGGATCAACGGATTTCCATCGAGGATCAAAGCCACCAGGACAGCGGATATCAGCAGAAGCAGACCCAGATCCTTGAACGAACGCAGCACCGGCTCGTTTCTGGCATCCTTCCAGGCAAACTGGCTGAAAGCCGGGTAAACCAGAGTCGCCAGAGAGATTCCTACCAAGATGCCCGTGATCAAGCGCAGCGTGTTGCTCGGAGGATAGACGCCGGACGCCATCGGCAGGAGCTGCAAGTACGAATTTAACCCATCGACGGCCCAGATGACGGCGAAGCAAATGAGGGTCGCAGAAACGGCCTTATCGGGGTAGCGACCCGCTTTCGTCCGGCGGGTGATGTAAAACCCGAGTCCGAGCAGCACGCCGAGATACATTCCGGTGCAGCGAGCGCAAAGCGGTAGTTGCCGCGTGCCGAGTTGGAAAGAGCGCAGGTCGATGCGATGGCACAGCGCGTAACCGACGGCATCCGCTTTGCCCAGCAAGCCGTCCGGCGTGGATAAAAGCCACGTTACGAACACGATGATGGCAGTCAATATGGCAAACGTTCGAGGAACGTAAGCGCGTTTTGGCTGCTTCGGAACTCTCTCGCTCGAGGCACACATGCAGCCATTATAGCGGAATCTCTTCGAGACAACCCGGAACTGCCTGCGAGACACACAACGAGCGCACGTCAACAAGGTGTGATTCCTTGACGGTGCGAGTGCGGGACGGTTATAATGCCCCCTGCTTTCCTCGGTAGCTCAATCGGCAGAGCGGGCGGCTGTTAACCGCTAGGTTGTAGGTTCGAGTCCTACCCGAGGAGCCTACTGCTCCTCAAGCACTCATACGATAGCGCATGAGTGCTTTATGTTTCAAGAACGTTGCCGCGCCTGGATTACGCCTTGAACCCGACGAAGATGCGATATGATTAGGCATAGACCGATCCTTTTTGGAAAGGGGCGCATTTCCACATGAACCTTCTGAAGAAGATAGGCGATTTGTTTTTGCGGTCCGCCGATGACCGGGGTCTTTGGATCTACGTTCGTTGTAATCGCTGCGGGGAGAAATTGAAGACGCGCGTCGACTTAATGACGGACCTGACTGTGCGCTACGGAGAGGGCGGCAGCGAGGACGTCTACTACACTCGCAAAACGCTCATCGGAAGCGATTTGTGCTTCCAACCCGTCGAAGCGACGCTCACTTTCGATCTCCGGCGCCAACTGCTCGATAAGCAAATCACGGGGGGAGAATTCATCACGAAGGATGAATTCGAAGCGGAGGAGTAATAAGTGGCCTCCCCTTGAATTCGAACGTTACACCGCGCGGTCAATCGTCACCCGACTCGGCCGGTTCTGCCGAATCCTTTTGCTTTTTGGAGTTTGAATCTTCCTGGATTCCCATCCGTACGACCACCTTATGTTTCACGGCGCTGCCATCCAGGGACAACATCGGCTTGTCCAAGCGTCTGCCGTCCATCTCGATCCACGCCACTCCCTGGCCGACGTGATCCGGATTTTCGACCTTCAACTCGTATACTGCTTCGCGGTACGAATAACGGATGTTGAAATCGTCCCATGCGGCAGGGATGACGGGGTCTACGCGCAGCACATCCCCCCGAACCTTCAAACCCAGTATTTCTTCGACCCAAGCCCGGTACATCCAGCCGGCTGAACCGGTATACCAGGTCCAACCCCCTCTCCCCACTTTGCCGGTGAGGTTGTAGACATCCGCAGCAAGCACGTAAGGCTCGACCGTATAACGGTCAACGTCCTGCGGTTCGCGGGTATGTTCGATGGGATTTAGCATGCGTAAAATCTGCGCCGCGTGTTCACCGTCCCCCATGCGCGCGTACGCGATCGCCAACCAAACGGCAGCGTGAGTGTACTGTCCCCCATTCTCGCGGACACCGGGCGGATAGCCAGCGATGTATCCGGGATTTTGCACGGATCTATCGAAGGGCGGTGTAAACAACAATACCAGGCGATCCTTTTCGCGCACCAATTGCTCCCACACCGATTCGAGTGCGGTCTTCGAACGATCCGGATCTGCGGCCCCACAGATAAGCGCCCATGATTGGGGTAGAGAATCGATGCGCGCTTCAACATTTCTCGCCGAGCCAAGGGGCGTACCGTCGTCGTAAGTCGCTCGTAGGTACCAGGCGCCATCCCAGGCTTCCTTTTCGACATTTTCCGCCAGCCGGGTGGCGCGCTTGCGGAAATCCGCGGCCTCATCCTGCCGGCCGGTTTCTTCCGCCAGATCGGCAAAACCATCCAGGATGTCGATCAGGAACCAGGCCAGCCAGACGCTCTCGCCTTTCCCCTCAACACCCACCCGGTTCAATCCATCGTTCCAATCCCCGGTCCCGATCAACGGCAATTCGTGGGGACCGCTTGTCGCGCCGAACTCGATCGCACGACGGCAGTGTTCGTAGAGAGAGGCACGTTCCGAACTCACCTCCGGAACGAGGTAGATTTCATTCTCATCGTCCTGCAGCTTTCGCCCATCCAGGAAGGGCAGCTGCTCTTCGAGGATGTCGAAATCCCCTGTGACCCGAACGTATTGATTGACGACGTAAGGCAGCCAGAGCAAATCGTCCGAAATGCGCGTGCGAACCCCCGCGCCACTCGCAGGATGCCACCAATGCTGGACGTCTCCTGCCTTAAACTGACGCACTGCTGCGCGTAAAATGTGCTCGCGGGCGAACTGCGGAGCAGCGTGCAATATTGCCATCACGTCCTGTAATTGATCACGGAAGCCGAAAGCTCCACCAGACTGGTAGAACGCCGAGCGAGCGAAGATTCGGCAGCTCAGCGTCTGATAGAGCAGCCAGCGGTTGAGCAGGAATTCCACGGAGAGTTCCGGATGGCTGACCTGCAGACGACCAAGGAATTTATCCCACCAGCCGCTTGTTTCGTGCAGGGCTTCATCAACTCGCGTGTCCCCACGAAAATGGCGGATGATACGACCCGCCTCCTCCAGCGAATCCGCCGAACCCAGCATGATGTTTATTTCGTCGCGCTGGCCGGGTTCCAATTCGATCATCACGCGCATCGCAGCGCAGGGGTCCAAGCCCGCACCTACCCGCTGCGATAACTGCGAGCGGTGCATGGCAGTCGGGTTGGCGAGACTCTGGTTCCGCCCCATGAACGCCGTGCGATCGGCAGTATAGTCGTCAGCCGCAGGACTCATGGCGATGAAAACCACGCGGTCGGCATAATCCGGGTGGTAACGGTTGTAAGCCATCAAGACATTTGTGTCTTCGTCCCATTTGGTGATGACATGCATCTGATTTTCTTCACGTACTTCGCCGAGCACCAAATCGGCGTAGAAAGTCACGCTGAGGCGCCGCGATTGCGTCGAATCGTTGTGCAGCCGCAGCCGCTGAATGCGTACCGGCTCACCACCTTGATCGCTCATGGGCACAAACGTGACCAATTCTTGCTCGATGGCATGGCTGTTGTGTTCGAACACGCTGTAGCCTGCGCCATGACGGGCGCGGTAGGCATCCAATTCACGAATGGGTCTCGGCGTCGGTGTCCAGAAGGTGCCGCTATCCTCGTCCCTGATGTAGATAGCATCCGAGGCGGGATCGGAAACCGCATCGTTCGACCAACCGGTCAAACGATTCTGCTGACTGTTGCCGTACCAGACGAAACCCGAACCGCTTTCGGAGATCAAGGCGCCGAATTTTGGATTGGCCAACACGTTCACCCATGGTGCGGGCGTGTTATCCTCCGGGCCCAGATAAACGGCATACTCGTGACCGTCGGGCGTGAACCCGCCCAGGCCATTGAAGTACGGCAATTCCATAAACGGAAGCGGAGCGGAAGGTTCCTCCTGGATTTTCCGCGGCACCAATTCGGTCGGCAAATCCGGCGACTCACGGGTTACGCCGAGCTGCTGCGAAAGCGGTCCGCGTGCTGCCACCAGGGCCACTCTGGCCGCGGAAAGGATCAAGGTGAGATGGTCTTCCGGAATCTGGTCCACACTGCGCAGATAAACCCCACCGGGTTGATCGACGGTGGTATAGATCGAGTTCGTCTCGATCAAATTCTGCAATCGCTCGTTCAGCGGTTTTTCGTAACTGCTGGCCTCTTCGTTAAGAATGATCAGATCGGACTTCAAGCCATGTTGGCGCCAGAAGGTATGCGCCTGCAGCATTTGACGCACCGTACTCAGATCCCGCGCTTCACCGACGCTCACCACGGCGATGGGAAGATCTCCCGAGATGCCGTAAGGCCACAAGCCCGATTGGCCCAGATGATTCTGTTCCAGCCGTTCGGGCGGCGGCCGCAGCCAGGCGTCCGGGTAAAGCATGGCGCTGGCCAACTGCTGGAAACGACGGGCGTCGTCCGGCTGAATGCGCAGCAAGCGCAGTTCGAGTTGGGCGTGAACCCAGGCCATCTCCAAGCTGCGCGTGATGGCGCGAGGATCGCCGTATTTTTCCATCAAACGCACGACCTGTTCGCGTTCGTTCGACGCAGCCAGCAGCATGGAGACGGATAGGCGCTGCCGAGGTCGTATCGTCACCAACTTGCGTATGCTCAGGATGGGATCGAGGACGAAACCCTTTCTGTTGCTCAGATCGCCTTCTAATGCAATTGGATTTGCCGTGGAACGCCCGCGGCCGATGAAGCGTGACCGGTCGGTTTCGTACTGCATCAGGCTCGATTCCCCGTTTTCAAGCGTGAGACGGTGAGCGACGAAGATCGGCGTATCGTCAGGATCCCGCAACCGGCGGAAAGCAAGCAGACCATCGACCTGCGGTAACGCCTCCGTCTGAATGAACATCTTGTTAAACGCAGGGTGCTGTCGATCGGCGTCGTGCGGCGCCATGGATAATTCGATGTAACTGGTGATCTCGATCCGCCGGGCGCGGTTCGAACGATTGATGAAGGTCATGCGCCGGATTTCGACGTCGTCCTCCGGCGAGACAACGATCTCGGTTTCCGTGTCGATGCCGTTGTCTCTGCGCCGGAACTCGGCGCGATCGATCGCCATATTAATGGAATAGTTATCCGGCTCCCCTCCGACCGGCTGATAGGTGTTGGACCAGATCCGTCCGTTATCGACATCGCGGAGATAGCAGAAGCTGCCCCACGCATCGCGTGTGGTATCGGCTCGCCAGCGGGTAAGTTCGAAGTCTTTCCACTGGCTGTAGCCGCCGCCTGCGTTGGTGATCATCAGGTCCATGTTGCCGTTGGACAGCAGATGGGTCCTCGGCGTCGTGGTCTGGGCGGTGTCGAATTTACTCACGGAAGGCGCCAGTTCGGCCGTCGTCGCACGCGTCGTCGGACGTTCGCGAGTTGAGACTTCGTAGATCGGTGGTGCGACGGGGATGCGTTCGTACAGCAGTGGTTCGGTAGCCTGCACGCGTCGATCCTCATGGAAGCGCCGCTGCATGCTGTTATCGTGGAGCAGATTCACCATGGCCAGAAAACCCATCGCCTGGTGGTGTGCCATGTACGCCCGTACCAGGATTCCGCGTTCGCCCTCGCGCCTGCGTTGGCGGGTGAAATCGATCGCCTCGTAAAACCCGTAGCGGCTCTGCAGCCCTTCGCTCGCCAGTCGGCGTAAATTCTGCGCCGCTTGATTCGGCTCCACCATCAGAGCCAGCATGGAGGCATAAGGTGCGACAACCAGGTCTTCCTCCAGGCCGCGCTTCAAACCCAGTCCGGGCACACCGAACGCCTTGTACTGGTACGTCTTGTTGACATCGAGATCGCCGTAAGCGGATTCGGAGATCCCCCAGGGGATGTTGCGTTGATCCGCATACTGGCGCTGCAGCTCCACAGCCTCGTGCGTGGCGAGGTCCAGCAGGGAATTACTGTACGTGCGCTGCAGGAGCAGAGGCATCAGATATTCAAACATCGTACCGGTCCAGCTGAGCAGCAATCTATGATTTCCTACGGAACCGTAAGGTCGATTGAGTGCCAGCCAATGCTCGCTGGGAACGTCCCCACGCGCGATGGCGACGAAGCTTCCCAAACGCGATTCACTGGCCAACAGATCGTAATAGGACTCATCACGGCGCTGGTTGCTTACGTTGTAGCCGATGGTAAAGAGGCGGCGGTCGGGGTCATACAAGAAGCGCATATTCATGTTGCGGGCCAGCTCTCGAGTGGCATCGAGCAGTTCTTCCCCTTGCCCCAGAATTTCTCCCGCGAACCAACGCGCTTCGGAGAAAGAATCACGCAAACGTTCGATCCATTCCGTGAGCGATGGCGGCAGCGAGCCATTGGACTGAATGGAGGTTTCGATGGCCTGCATCACAGGCACAGCGCCGGCTGCCAAATCTCGCAGCGAAGGAGCTTCACGAAGCGCGTGCCGCCGGGTATCCAATGTTTCTGTTCCCAACGGCGCGAGGACTTCCTCCGCCTCGATGGTTAAGATCTCCGCCCATTTCATGTAGCGATCCACGGTGTGAATCCACTGGGAGATCTGCCGCTCCAATTTGCCCGCCCAGTACGCCGCACCGTCGCCGGTTCCGGCGCTGCGCCGCAGCCCGTAGGACAACGCAATCGACAGCCCGCTGGCATGGCGGATGGCGCGAATGAGCTCTTCGAGATTACCCGGCGATGATTCCAACGTCTGCGCCAACTTGTTGAAGGTCTGCATGTGGGGATCGTCGGGTCGCGAGGATTTTAGAATGTCCCTCAAAATATCCAGCGTGTCCCACGCGCCGTGCAGGATCACGGGGTCGAGCAGAGGTGCATCCAACAATTCCCCGATTCCAATTTCAAGCGTCCACAAGCATCCCAAGAGGTTTCCGCTATCGACCGTAGAGACATAGCGTGGTTCCAACGGTTCAAGCGTCTCGATGTTGTACCAGTTCAACAAATGACCTTCGTATTTCTCGAGCCGATCCAGAGTCTTCATCGTGGCGTTTACTTGCTCGATGACGCTGTCCGCACTGAGATAACCGCAATCGTGGGCGCCCAGGGCAGACAGCACCCACAGCCCGATGTTGGTCGGGCTCGTGCGATCGGCAATATGATTCTGGTGAGAGACCTGAAAGTTATCCGGCGGCAGCCAGTTTGTCTTTTCGGTGACGAAATCTTCGAAGTACGCCCAGGTGCGGCGCGTCCACTTGCGTATTCTGCGCCGCGTTCGCCTGGAAACCTGCTGTTGAGTCGTTTCTCGATCCGGTCCTTGATTCAGCCGCCAACCGATCCAGGGACTGAAGAACCACAGCATGAGGAAAGGAACTGCGGCATACAGACTTATCGGCTGGACCTGCCAAACCAGGATGCCGACTGCAATGGAAAACAAGCTGACGACACCCAGCGTATTGGAGAAGGACCGGGCCCGATCGGTCGTTCGCCATCCCGTCATCTGTGCCGTCGTCCATTCCAGGAAGTGATGGTGACTCACGAGGCGGCGGTACCAGACCCTGAGAATTGCGTCCAGAGCCACACCCGTCTGATGGGGGATCAAGGCCGCTTCAACGAGCGAGCGTCGAACGCCGTGCCACACTTCCTGCAGCGTGAAATTTGCCGATCCAGGCGACGTCGTCATCCAGGTTACCGGCTGTACCAGTGGTTGGAACAGCATCAGGCCGCCGACGAGCAGGGTGGACACGCCACCCAATACCGGCGAAATCAGCCATGTGACCAGCAGGTAAAGCATTAGCGACACCGGCACCAAGCTGCGGCGGAGATTGTCGAACACTTTCCAGCGGTTGAGGATCGACAGCGGGTTGGGTACGCGCTTGCCGCTGCCGGAGGGTACCCGGGGCAGGATCCATTCTGCAATTTGCCAATCCCCCCGAATCCAACGATGCTGGCGGCGCGCGTAGCTCATGTAATCGCCGGGAAAATCGTCATACAGCTCGATGTCACTCGCATAACCCACACGAACGTGCGCACCTTCGATCAAATCGTGGCTGAGGATGCGTTCCTCGGGTAAGCGGTTTTTCATGACCCGATTGAAGAAACGCGGATCGTAAATCGCCTTACCGACGTAAGAACCTTCGGAAGCAAGGTCTTGATAGACGTCCGAAACCGCTTTGGTGTACGGATCGGTCCCGATCGGATCGGTGAAGAGACGCGTGAATACCGTAGCCGTCGCGCTGGGCAGCGCCGTGCTGATTCGAGGCTGGATGATGCCGTATCCGTCGACCCGCAGCGGCTTCTCGGCGACGACCGTTGGACGATTGAGCGGATGGGCGATGGTTTCGATCAAACGACGGGCGCTGTCCCGCGGCAGCTGCGTATCGCTGTCGAGCGTGATCACGAAACGCACGTTGGCCATTGCTTCCGCCCGACCGACGCGTACGATGTCTTCCTCCAACTCCTCGCCATCGATCAGGCGGTTGAGCAGTTCCAGTTTTCCGCGTTTACGTTCCTTGCCGATGAACTTGCCTTCCGATTCACACCAAGCCCGTTCACGGTGGAAAAGGTAGAAGCGACCCGCGCCGTGACGCCGGTTCAACGCTTCGATGCCGGCTACGGCTCTTCCGAGCAAGGCTTCATCCTGCTCGGTCGTCGGCTCGTTGGCGTCCATGAAATCACCGAACAGCCCGAACAACAGGTTCGGATGTGGATTGGCGAGATAGCGAATCTCCAGTTTATCGATCTCCTCGCCGATCGTGCGTTCGTCCACCCACAATACAGGCACGACCACGAGCGTACGGAATTCATCCGGAATGCCTTCCTCTTCGAAAGACATTTTCGGCAAGGGGATCGGTGCTAGCAGCCGCGTGAACCAGTAATTCACGATCTGGATTGCCAGCTGGCTGGCCGGCAGTGCGCTCAACAATCCGCCGAGAATGAGCCAGCCGCTGTGCTCCCCGACCAGGTAACTCAGCGCGACAGCGATCCCGACTAATACGGCGCTGGTCAATCCGACAGCACTCAGGTACAAAACCGTGTGGTTGCGCTTTATCCAATGCAGAAACCGCCTGCGCAGTTTCTCCCGCCCGCCCAATTCACGAACGAATTTTTTTCGCCCCGAGCCGATGAGATAGGTGCCTATGTGATTTCGCCGGAAATCTGCGGCTTTCGATTCGACCTTATTCGAAGCCGTTTCGATGGCGAGCTCCGCAACTTCGGTTTCGGGGATTCTCGCTCCTCGGGCGATTTGCTCGACGGCGCGGCGGTAGCGGTCGCGCGTGTCGAAATCCATGTGCGGGTACACACCGGCGGGGTCACGCCGTAGAATTTCTTCCGTACGGCTGTGGCGCTCGAAAATTTCACGCCAATCCAGAAGCGAGAGCTGGCGCAGGCTGGTAATGGCGTTGCCGATCGAAATCTGCATCGCCGCCTGACGGGCCTGCTCGCGGCGGTTGATCTCGCCCAACTCGGTTTGCAGACTGCGCTCCAGCCAGCTTCGTACCGGCACGAGCGCCGCCTGCTCGTCGTACAGATGGCCGATCAATTGCGTGGCGAAAAAGGCACTCGGTTGTGGTTGTTCTTTGGCCAGTTCGGCGAGGACGTTGAAAAGCTGGCTGGCGTCACGGCGGGCGGTGGTCAGCAAGCGGTTGGCCCAGAAATCGGCCTGGACTGCCTCATGGAAACGCCGCAGTACCTGCAGCGCCAGTTCGCGCAAACGGTCGATGATGGTGATGCGCAGCATCATCGGCAGCGCCCACAATTCCCCGATGCTAAGCGGAGAAACGGACTGGTAGGCTTGCAGGAAATCACCGATATTGCTGCGGTCCAGCCGGGCATCCGTGTGCAGCACCAGATCGCTGGCCAATCCGTAGACCCGCGGGTCGCCTCGCTGCGGGCCGCTGCTCAAGATCGGAAGTTCTTCGTAGAAGCGCCGTGGCAAGTTGAGGCCTACGTCGCGGATGTGACTCTGCATGATGTATGCGTTGTCCAACAACCATTCGGCCGAAGCGGTGATGCTTTGCTCGAGCCGCTCGTACTGCGCCAGGTCGTCGCACACCTGCTGCAGCGTCTGACCGGACTGGATGATACGCGCCAGCAGAGCTGCGCCGTGCCCCCGTGACGGCGGGCCGATCGTATGCGTGGCCGCCAGTCGTCGGGCGTGATCTTGTATCTGCGCCGGCGAGAGTGGAACGACTGCAGGGAACTCTCCGGGCTGGATTAAGGAACTCGTCTCCAAGGCAAAGATCGCAGGCTGCATTTCTGCCGCCCCGCGAAGCACGGGAATCGCCCAAGCCAGCGCTTCAGGCTCCGCCCGCAGCAGGATCAGCGACTCTTCCATGACCGGCCACCGCACGCACCGTTCTTGCAGCCTGCTTTCCACACCCAGGTCCAGCCATCGGGCGATCAAGGTACCGAAAAGGCCCAACAGCAGCACCAGAATGCCGGTCGACAAATAAACTGAGATTCTCAGCAAGGCGGGTGCCAGATAATGGAGAAGGAGACCCACAAGCAGACCCAGAAAAACACCGCCGAGGAACCCGTGGAGTATCCAGGTGCGTCGAGCATAACCGCGCTTGTGGATTTCGCCTTCGGCAGTCTTTTGGACCAGAAACGTCCTGCGGAAACCTCGTCGCCGCAACGCTTGCCGGGCTTCGAGGGCATCTTCGTGGCGCACGAAAAAAGCGACCAACGTCGCTAATTCACGCACAAGCACACCTCAGCATCGCGGGCAGCGAATCGCAATCCACAGAGGACATGGAGTGTGAGGAATTGAATTGCATCAGGCGATCAGAGATATTTTGACTGGGATGCGAACTCATGTGTCAATACTTCCCGGTTCATTCCTTTCAATTGCGGCGAAGGGATCTTCGTCACATCCCTTCCGGATGGGAAAAATTAGTCCTCACGCGACTAGTTCTGCAAATTATAACAAACGTACATGCTGCAAAACAGGATCACGGATGATATTCTCCCAAAGGTAAAATCTTGACGAATAAGATACAATAATTCTGCTTAAGTCCCGATTCAGGCATCGCAAGCGGAGGGAAAGAGTATGCGCATACTCGCTATCATCTCGGGGGAATACGGGCGGCGGCACCTCGAAAACTTACGGGAGCACGGTCCATCGCAATGGCACTTCGAGGAGTGGAGAGCACCTTCTGTACTTCCACCGGTGATCGACGATCCGGAGGACCACCTACCCGATCATTTTCCGGCAGTGGATCTGATTCTCTCCTTCGCCGAGCATCGCGGTGTGGCGGAGCTGCTGCCCGAGATCGCCCGCATGAGCGGTGCGCAGGCGGTCATCGCCGCGGTCGATGATGAAGCGTGGCTGCCACGCGGATTGGCCCGCCAGCTGCGCGGCTGGTTGAAAGACATGGGCGTTGAATGTGTCACTCCGAAACCATTGTGCACGCTCCGCGAAAATGACTACGGTGTGGCGCGCGGATCCCGAATAACCTACGAACATCCGCTGATTTCTACCTTCGCACGCCATTTTGGACAACCGGATTTGAAACTAACGATCGACCCGAAAACGCGGATCATCACGGCAGCCGAAGTCCAACGTGATGCGGTTTGTGGCTGCGCCCGCCACGCCGCACAGAGCCTGGTGGGCACCTCTGTCGAGGAAGCCGAGGAGAAAGCCGGCCTGCTGCATCACCATTATCCCTGCTTGGCAGCCATGGGCATCGACGACGATTACGGCGACACGCTGATGCACATTTCAGGCAACGTGCTCAAATCGGAAGTCGGGGAACAGGTCAAACCTTTCAAACAGGTGCAGGTTTTTCGGCCGGACGGGAGAAGCGAATAAGTCGATAGCTGTTGAGTGGGATCGAAACGCTGAATGCCCCGATCTGCTGCCTGAAAAATCGACGTATCGAATTAGCTTGCTCCTAGGCCAAGCAGGGCACAGCGGATATATACTAAAATTTCCCCAATTCCTGATAAAATAGTGCCCTGGAGGGTGGAGATCGACACCGACCCAAGGCACCAACAAGGGTCTTCGCCCCAGTACGGGGTGTCAATAGCCCCAAAGGACGATAGTCCAAACGAATTCTTGCGGTTATTATGCGCGTAGGAGGAGCCGCGAAACGGGGAACGCTTCAACGCGTCCGCATTTCGTGAAGGGCAAGCCCGGCCATGAGTAGACAATCACTAAGCGCCATCCAACAAGCGAAGGCAGCCGCTTCACGCGGCGATTATTCACGCGCCCGCAGTATCCTCCGTGAAGCAGCCCGCTACGATCCAAACAATGAAGAAATCCTTCTGCTCTTCGCTCAATTCGCACAGAAACGCGAACATGCGATCACGTGTTACGAGCGCGTGCTTGAAATCAATCCGTACAACGAAACGGCGATTCGCGCCCTCGACCGTGCCTACGCCCAGCAAGCACGCCGAGAAGAATTCGACCAAATCGTCGCCAAAACCAAATCCACCATCGGCAGTATCGATCCCGCAGCGGCCAAGAAAGTCATCTCGCCGCTGACCAAGATACCTTTCAAACGTTACTTCCTGACGGCGTTTCGAACGGTGATGGTGGTCGCGATCCTCGTGGGTGGTGTCTACCTTGGCGTGAACGCCTACGATTTCATCAACCGCTTCTTTGGCCTGGGGACTTACGCTCCCACCACACCCACGCCCAATCCCAACTTGACGCCCACACCAACCGTTCCTGCAGACCTACCCCTGCTGCAATCCGAATTCATCGGCCGGATTTTCATCAAAGAAGGGGATCCGGCGCTCTTTGAAAACGTGTGGGACTTGATCAGCGTCGACAGCTTCAATACGTATGCCTACGCCAGCGAGAATGGTGAGGAGTATTGGTTCGACGCAGTCGTAAATCTGCGCACCGGATTCCAACGCGCCCATCCCGTGCGCTTCCGCCTGACGATCACGAACCCCGCCACCGGCATCTCGTCCCCGCTTCTCCTGGAGGAGACCATCGCGCCCAATCACGAACTCGGTCTCGGTGCCAACGCCCTCCAGGTGATCCGCTTTACGTTCTATCAATACGTCACCGGCGATTATGGCGGTAAACTCGAACTCGAGAATGTCGAGATCATGCGCATTGACGGCATGCGCCAGGAGGAATGGGAACCGCCGGAAGGCGGCGCAGGAAATTACCGGGATGTTTGGAAGATCTACAACCCGCATGACGTGGCCCTGCCCCTCGCCTGGGAATTGGTCAAACGCGATCAAGCCGGAAACTCGATCGGGCTCTCGGAATACAAATTCTGTTTGCAAACAGATAGCGAGTTCGAAGCGCTCTACCGTGAATTCTCCCTGCTTCCGCCGGGAAAACAGATCATCATCACGCAGAACATCACACCCGAAGAAGAACAAAGCGGCGTAACCACGGAATTGACCCTGCGCTATCCCAACGAGTGTCAACCGCTGCTGCAGCACGAAGTGGCTTTCGATCCCTACGTTGTACTTGTGGATACAGCGGAGGATGCCGGGGAAGGAGAAGCACAGGCCCAAGCGACGGAACTGGTCGACGAAGATCCCTACTCACAAGATTTATTGGTCGAAAACCGCGGCCTGAATGAAGCTTTCGGCTTGTTCTACGTCAATGTGTATGACGAGAATGACAACCCCATCGCCGGGCGGGCGATCACGCTCGACCCGAGTAATTTCCCGCTGATGCCGGATGAATTCCTGGAAATCAGTCCCAGGCTGGATTTTATCGAACTGGTAGAACCAATTCCCAGCCGTTTCGAATTCATATTCCTCGGTTTGAGCAAGATCCCCGAACAGCCGGCACCTGTTCCGGATGATAGTGAGCCGGTCACCACCGAAGTGGTTTTAACCCCCGAGCCAACCAGCAGCGAATAAACCGGATTCGCTGCGGAAACCTGGTTTCAAGATGAGCCGACCGCTGTGGTTCACGGAGTTTGTTAAAAGAATATTTCCCACTCGCTATCTGCTCGCTCGCGCCACACGCTTTCCCTACCTGGGCTCGCTCGTCGATCGCACACTTTTCAACGGCGACGACATGATCTATCTCCCATCCAACCGAACGATACAAGTTAATGAAGCCATCCCTGCGAGCAGAAATATGATCGTACCATCCCAGGTGCTGGAGTATTTTATTGAACGTGCCGAGGTCCATTGGGTCATGAACAGTTGTATTTGCCGTACGGCGGCAGGTTGTGAGGATTATCCCAGGGACCTGGGATGCCTATTCCTAGGTGAAGCTGCGCTGGGCATCAACCCCGACCTCGGCCGAAGGGTGACGAAGGCTGAAGCCAGCCGGCACGTTGCGCGCTGCCGCGAGGCGGGGCTGGTTCATCTGATTGGAAGAAACAAACTGGATACCGTCTGGCTCGGGGTCGGACCGGGACGTCGCTTACTGACCATTTGCAACTGCTGCCCCTGCTGCTGCGTCTGGCGGGTGCTGCCCTACGTAAAAGCGGAAATCGGCGCCAAGATCACGCGCATGCCCGGCGTAGAAGTCTCGGTCGGTGAGGCGTGCATCGGCTGCGGTGACTGCCTGGATACCTGCTTCGTGGATGCGATTCGCCTGGTCGACGATCGGGCGCAGATCACCAAATCATGCCGGGGCTGCGGTCGTTGTGTGGAGATTTGCCCGCAAGGTGCGATCGAGCTCCACGTGAATGCAGCCGGGTTCGTCGAGCACTCCATCGAACGCATCGCCCCGCTCGTGGATTTACGGTGAATCGTCGTGCTGCTCGCACGTTCGATTATTCCGGTACCTGCTGCGAACTACCCCCATTTTCCGCCGCGTAAGCCGTATGTAATTTCAGCGGGTCGCGTTCCTTGGCGTGCAGGCGCAGATTGAGCATTTCCACGAAGAACGAAAACGCCATGGCGAAGTAGATGTACCCCTTGGGGATATGAAATTCCATCCCTTCTGCCACCAGCGAAACGCCGATCAACAGCAGAAAACTGAGGGCCAGGATTTTCAAGGTGGGATGCCGGTTGACGAAATCACCGATCGGTCCGGCTGCGAACATCATCACCCCGACAGCGGCGACCACGGCCGCCACCATCACCGCCAGCTCGTTGCCAATCCCCACGGCGGTGATCACGGAGTCCAATGAAAAAACGACATCGAGCAGCATGATCTGAAAAACGACGCCGACAAAGGAAGTAGCCGCTCTTACCTCGGTGTGTCCCGAGGGCGTTTCGAGCTTATCGTGAATCTCGAAGGTGCTCTTTCCCAGCAGAAACAAACCGCCGACGATCAAGATAATGCCGCGGCCCGTAACGGTCAGGCCAACCACGTCGAAAAGCGGCGTCGTAAGCCGCGTCAACCAGGTGATCGAAAAGAGCAGGAGAATGCGGCTGACCATGGCCATGGCCAAACCGGCCGTACGCCCGCGGGCCTGCTGGTCCTGCGGAAGTTTACCGGAGAGTATGGTTATGAAGATGATGTTATCGATGCCCAACACGATCTCCAGTGCGGTCAGCGTGAGCAGCGCAATCCAGTTTTGTGGATCCGAGATTAATTCCTTCATGCTTGTCCCTCAGTACCTCTTTATCCTGGCTGCAGGTATTCTACAGTTCAGTATTGTGCCGGGTCTGACCCACGCCTGACTGTGAAAATCCTGCGCCCTGACCGCCCGATGATACCACAGCCCACGAGTACGAAATCCGCTGCGCTATACAAGATGCCCAAAGGTGAATATACTACCCGCATGCCTGCCGCCCAGCCCAAATATCCATTCGTCACCCGAAGCTCATTGGCGATACTGGCAGGCATTCTCAGCGGCCGGCGCCGCAGTTTCCGGAGCGACGCGTGCGCGATGACGTTCCAGCTAAAGAATCCAATACAAGTTCAGGGTTCGCTGCCGGATTTTGACGCGAAATCCTGGCTGATCGTCTGCAATCATTACAGCCGGCCGGGCTTCGGCGCCTGGTGGATTCCGTTGGGGATCGCAGCCATCGTTCCCCACGAGATGCACTGGATCGTCACTGCCGCCTGGCGTTTCGATGATCCGCTGCGAAGCCGGACGGTCACGCCGCTTTCCCGCTGGTTCCTGCAGCGAGTCTCGCGTGTCTATGGATTCACTTGCATGCCCCCGATGCCGCCGCACCCGCAGGACATCGGGCAGCGGGCACGGTCCGTACGCGCCATCCTGCGATTCGTCGAAACGAAGCCGCACCCCGTCCTGGGCTTATCACCCGAAGGCGCCGATTCATACTACGGAGACTTGCAGCCGCCTCCGCGGGGAACGGGTCGCTTCGCAGCGCTGCTGGCGAAACGCAATTTTCACCTGCTGCCCATCGGTGTTTTCGAGCAGCAGCAGCGGCTTTGCCTTTCGATTGGTGAGGCGCAGAAGCTGCCATCACCCGCCGGCGAATCCAAAGCGCGTGAGCGTCAGTTGGCAGATTTCGTGATGCGCACCATCGCCGCCTGTCTTCCTTCCCCTTTGCGCGGACCCTATGCTTGAAAAGAGGCTTCGATGCGAAAGAACGCTTTGTTCGACTTGATCAAGCTGAACACGTACTGGTTTGGCCTGTCGTTCATGTGGACCAGCCTTCACACCCTCATCCTTCCGGCGCTCATACTGCAGTACGTGGCGGACGAGCGAAAAAACACCACACTCGGCCTGCTCACCTTTACGGGCCTGGTCATCGCCGCCATCGTTCAACCCCTTGCAGGTGCCGCCAGCGACCGTTGGGCTTCACGTTTCGGGAAACGGCGCCCGGCGATCGTTTTCGGCACATTATGCGACATGCTCTTCCTGGCACTGATGGCCTACGCCGGCGGGCTTCCGCTGCTGGCTTTGTCATACGTAGGCCTGCAGTTCACCTCCAACATCGCCCACGGTCCGGCGCAGGGATTGATGCACGACAAGGTTCCCTCCGAACAGATGGGCATGGCCAGCGGGATCAAGAACATGTTCGACATGGGCGGGGTGGCCGTCTCATCCCTCGTCGTGGGATTCATCTTCACTGTGGAAAAACCCCCTGCGGCATTCATCGTGATCGCCCTTGCGCTGGCGTTCGGAGCGACCTTCACGGTTTTCGGTGTTCGTGAGGGGAGCACCGCTGCGGAGAAAAACGACGAACCCATTCTGACGAGATTGCGTAACTCACTGCGCATCGATCGAAATCAACACAGTGATTATTGGCGTCTGCTACTCGTGCGATTCATGTTTCTTTCCGGCGTGTACGGCATCCAGGTCTTCGCCCAGTATTTCATCCGCGACGTCCTGCAGGTCGAAAATCCGGTCGAATTCACGGGGTACATGTTGGCCGTCATCGTCTTGGCGCTGATGCTGTTTTCCATCATCGCCGGCCGGATCGCAGATCGCATCGGCCGCAAGCCGATGCACGCGCTGGCCGCCGTGACCGTTTGCGCGGGGAGTATTTTACTCACCCTGACCAGACAACCAACCAGCGTGTTGATCGTCGGAAGCGTCGTCGGCGCCGGGATCGGCGTGTTCCTGAGTGCGAATTGGGCGCTGGCCAACGACCTTGCTCCGCTGGGAGAGGGCGGGAAATTCCTCGGTCTGACCAACCTGGCCACGGCCGGCGCCGGCGCCATGAGCCGCTTGCTGGGGCTTCCGATCGACGCGGTCAACAATTTACGTCCCGGCGAGTATCTCGGTTACAACGTGCTCTTCCTGAGCGCTGCGGTGATGTCGATCGTCAGTCTGCTCATCCTGCGCAAGGTGCCGGAGCAAATTGAACCGCAGCGTATACGAGTTGGCGGCAAACGATCAGTCGATCATTAACCGCCTGCTTGCTGGATGAGTTCTCGAATCTCCAGCGGCGGACTCTTGGTCGGGTCCAACGCCAGCGTAAGCGCCTGCGGCGGGCAAACCGAAACACACACGCCGCAACCCATACAACCGGCCTCGTCTACGATTACCAAATCCCCATCCGTCTCGATGGCTTCGAACGGGCAGGCTTCACTGCAGTCGCCACACGCAATGCATTCGTCCGCATCGACACGGGCAACATAGCCGGAACTGGCCAACATTCCCGATCCTCGCCGGAAGGAGTCCATCGCCGCGCAGCAACAGGAACAGCAGTTGCAAATCGCATAGAAGCGGCCGAACATCGCATCCTTGAAGAAAGCATGGTGTACGTGTCCGCGTTCGTGCTCCTCTTCGAGAATTTTTTCCGCCTGCGCCTGGGTGATCCAACGCGCACGGCGGGGATGATGATCGATCACGAAGCTGGCAAAGGGTTCACCGATCACCATACACACGTCCAACGGCTGGCAAGGATCGGGCTTGCTCGAACGGCAGGCGCAATCAAGTACCGCAATATGGTCGGGATTTTTTAGTACGATGTCGCGCGCCATCTTGTAAGGTATGATCTGTTCGAGATCCCCGAGATCGACATCTTCCTGCACCGTGACCAACTGGCGAGCGGCTTGCGGTGTAACGACCTTGCCGTGATACGTGTCCGCGAACGTGTGCGTCTCCAGATCAGGATCGGGGCTCGGCTGAAACCATGCCACGATTGCCGCCACAAATTTCACCACCCCCGACAACCAATGCTCCCCACGGCCGGCGGCGATGTAGAGATAAGGCCAACGTCCGTAGACGTACCCATGCAGAAAATCGGACCAGGAATAATTCGAAACCGTTCGCGCTTCTTGGTGAAAAGCCTTCGAGCCCTGCGACCGCCAAAACCACTTCCATTCACGCTTGCCTGACATCTGCACCTCCTACAGGGACAGGGCGATGATCTTCCGGCGATTTCGCTCTCCCAAAGCATACATCAAACGGCTCCGAAAACCGATTCGGTTCCGCAAACACGCAGCTTAACGCACACCAACCCGGTGCGCGGCGGCATCGAGAAATGGAAACCGATGGTCGAGACGGGTTGATCCAAGGCATGACTGGAAATCGTTCCGCACGATCGAGAAGAACCACAGTCCTGCAAAGGGACGGAGAGTGTGTTATCGTTGTTTGCTGCATCACGCAAAGGAGAACCTGCACGCATGCCCATCCCTGCCGCCATTCTCACCCGATCGGGAACAATAGAGCCCGCACCCTACCAGGCCGAGGACATGTCCGCTCTGGCCAAGCTCGAACCGACCGGGATCTACACCGTCGCCCGCACCTATCACGGCGATCGAGCCGTTTTGCTGGAAGCACATTTCGACCGCCTGGAGGACTCGGCGCGCCTGGAAGATATTCCCCTCGACCTTGATCGGCGAGGCATCCGCCGTTGTTTGCGCAAACTCATCGAAGAGTCCGGTTTCGAGGAAGCGAGATTCCGTCTGACCATTCCCCGCGACCAGCCCGATCGGGTCATCATCGCCCTGGAACCCCTGGACCTGGACGTGATCGCCCGCCAACGCGAGGGCGTGGCGGCCAGCACACTCTACGTGCCGCGCAAAAATCCGCGCGCCAAACGCACCGAATGGGTGGCCGTTCGAAACCAGGCGCGCGGGCAGCTTCAGCCAGGTGTTGTCGAAGGCCTGCGGCTCTCGGCCGATGGGACGATCAGCGAGGGGTTCAGCAGCAATTTCTATGCGGTGAAAGACGGCGTATTACGCACGGCGGATGACGACATCCTCTACGGTATCTCCCGCCAGATCGTGCTCACGGTTGCCCCGCACGTCCTTCCGGTCGAACTCCGTCCCATCCACGAAGATGAAATCCCCGATCTGCAGGAAGCTTTCCGCAGCAGCAGCAGCCGCGGCATAACGCCGATCGTGCGCATCAATGGAAATCCCGTCGGCGCCGGCAAGCCCGGTCCGAAGACGATGGCGCTCACACGGGCATTCGACGCCTGGGTGGAAGCGCACCTCGAATCCATCTGAGCGAGATGTGGAGTTTCGGTCCATAACGCGGGCGAGGGATGTGGTTCCTTCGCACGCAGATATTTATCCGCAGGTGTACGGGATGAATAAAAGACAGGAGGAGATGTTGGGTTTCGGTCCCCTCAACCCAACCTACGGGCTTCGATCGTCAATCCGAGAGCGTGCAGCCGTTGCTGAAATCAAGATCTAGGCTGTAATTCCCGCTTATTGGTTTATAAGAGAAGACAAATTTCAATGTACTTGATCCAGAGGTGATAATCTCGGGTGCAGAAGAAGAGGCAGGCGATTGACTATCCTCACCTATCCATATGGGTGGTGGTGCACCATTGAGCCACACAAGACTCAGTGTATTACTTCCAGGCCAACCAATTTGCCACGAGGTAAGTGTAACCGTAGAGCCCGAATTACTGATTGTCCACAGAACCTGATAATCTTCAGGCATGACATTGGGACTACTCAACGACAATCCCGCACACGGATCGGGCGTCGGCGTGCGCGTCAGCGTGATCGTGGGCGTGATCGTGGGCGTCGCCGTCGGTGGGGGCGTGAGCGTGATCGTCGGGGTGAGCGTGGGCGTGATGGTGCGCGTCTGGGTGA
>Ga0307426_1000891_pt1 | contig 20359 bp, 24 predicted proteins | sample SalMarWE160340MG_FD_202165 | JGI IMG/M metagenome (GOLD analysis project Ga0307426, IMG submission 202165) | Salt marsh sediment microbial communities from the Plum Island Ecosystem LTER, Massachusetts, United States - WE1603-40 | ecosystem: Environmental > Aquatic > Marine > Intertidal zone >...
CCAAAAAGGCTTTGCTGTTTGGCTTTAAGGTCCGATGTTTCTGCTTTTAAAACTTCTTTATGGATATTTAAGGCTCGTTTAATTTCATTATAACGATCAGAAAACTCATCGTACTCGGGGTGCATCTGTTTTTTTATATCGGCTTCCAAACCGATTTCTTCTGCCTCTAAAAGCGCGATCCGTTTAATTTTGTCGCCGCCATATTTTATATCCGCGATTTTTTCGGTGAGGACGTCTAATTTTTTCCGGATCTGTTTTTCAGTCTGTTTCCCTATTTTCGGCTTTGATTTTTCAAGCGTCTGGATTTCAATCGGCAATGTGTTAACGGCTTCTGCTAATTCCTTGTGCTTAGTTTTCAGCATTTTTCTGCATGAGGTGTAGTTTCTGTGCCCAAAAATGCCCTTGACCGGTTTCAGCTCGTCATATTCGTCGATAATTTGATCGTCAGTCACATTATCGGCCATCTCGAATATTAATTCTCGCCGCTTGGCTACGGACAGGGACATAAAATAATGCACATCGGACATCAGCCGCAGATTCAAGAGCGGCTTTAGTTCTGTTATAAATTCCTTTTGGTTTACCGGGACATCATCGAGGAAATGATCGGTCGTAAAACCGGTCATGATCTCATTCTTGTAAACCGGCCGGTATATTTTTTTAATTCCGGTTAAACGGGATCCTAAAAAAATATCGGCATAAACCTCGGCCTGCTCATCGCCGAACCGAATAACGTTAAATTGTGATTTCTGATCCAGGTTAGAGCCGGTCAACAGCCAATAGAATGCATCGGCGACAGATGTCTTGCCGGTACCGTTTTCGCCGGTTATCACGCAGCTCTCGCCGCCTGTTTCAAGGGTAAAATTTTCGATTCCCTTAAAACTTTTTATAATCAATTTACTTAGTTTTACTTTCAATTTTGGCCCTCGCTTTCTGTTTTGGCGGTAAATGTTTGTCTTTCAAAAAATCTTCAATAATTATAGTGCAATAGTTTGACATGCTGCGCCTATCTGCATTCGAAAGCGCCTTTAATTTTATAAATTCGTCCGCTTCCAATCTCACATTGACCTGTCCCTTTTTATTGGCCTTTTCCTTATACATGATTTTTTCCCTTTACAAAATGTATGAAAAAGTATAACTAAATTTGAAAATATATATATTATATTTTAAACGACGTGTAAAGATATTTTATAAAGAGAGGGTAAGTGCCTAAAATTACAGAGCTATATGCGTTTGTATCGATAGGGAGCGGCCCGAACGATGAAGGGATAATAGGATTTAGAACGGATGGCGGGACATGGATGCCTATGGTAGGAGCGGATATGACACGTATAAACCAATTAAAGCCGATGGCGGACCGAATCAATAAAAGAGAATGAAATTGAGAAATAAAAAAATCTTGCCAAAACCGGGAAAGCGATGGCAAGATTTTTTTAATGTAAAAGCAAGCGCGTTGAGTTGTTATCGAAAGCCCGGATCAAGTTTCCTCGACCCGAGCTCTCTTTTGAACTGATCCGATAGTGCAATCTGGAACCAATCTCTTTTAAAATTCAAAGCTCATGACAAATGCAGTAACCAACCCCATTGACATTCAAAGCTCTTAGCATTCAAAAGTTATCAGCGTTCGCAGTAGCAAAGCGATCAAATCACTAGACAGATCTTTTAAAATTAACAGTTGCGGCACATCCGACACTTAACGGTAAAAGGTTAATAAAACCGTTGATAGTATCGACCGCGCTTTACAGCTCTTTTAAAGCGACCCGGCTATCTTTTAAAATCACTCTCCCCCCGGACTATCTGCTGGTAACGGCTCTTTAAAACCTCAAATCATAGACCATAATCAAATGACAGTTGCTTTAAATCATAGACCATAATCAAATGACAGTTGCTTTAAATCATAGGCCATAATCAAATGACAGTTGCTTTAAATCATAGGCCATAATCAAATGACAGTTGCTTTTAGAACCAAAACCATAGACCAGAAACAACCTGATTTTCTATAGAAATAACCGCTAAGAGCCGCAACTGTCAAGAGTTTAATCAAAGAAAGGATTAAATTAATGGCAACAGCAGCCTTACAAACGTATCAAACCAATCCCATCCGAAATCAAGTATTTTTCGCAATTCCAAGGACATTGGCGCTAAGAAGCGATATCTCAGATCGCCTTTTCCGGCTAATGTCGATTTTGTATTCGGCGTTCGGAGAAGACGGCCACATCGAATATAAATTAGCGACGCTCTCAAAACTGTTAAACAAATCCATCCGGTCAACCAAAGAGGTGGTTAAAGAGGCAGTCAAAAAGGGCCTCATTATCCGCAAATCAACCGGACGATCTTTGGTGTTCGAGCTGGTCGAAAATCCGCCCATCAGAGAGGCGAAAACCTGCACTTCAGAAGTGCGAAAATCCGCCCCTCTCTTATCATCTAGAAAAGAAACAGAAAAAAGAAAGTTAGAGCCCCCCCCCGAACCGCCCCAAAAACAGCCCCCTAAACCACCTGTCGCTACGCCTATTCGGGCTACCGCTGACTGTATTAAAAAAATCAGAAAAAACATTCCCGAGAGTGTGAACCCGAATATCAGTGATACGTTTCTTACGATCGGTATCGATAAAAACGGGCTTGATTACATGCTTTGGCTTGCTGATGAGTGTCGGGACAAACCGAATCCGGTCAAATATTTTTGTAAAGGAGTCCATCATAGGGAAAAATTTAACAAATACGACCGGAAAACCGTAAGAGATGGAGAAGCGCAAGCCGTACGGGAGCACGAGCGGCACAAACAGGATTTAAAAGCGATGCTCGAATACATAGGAAAAAGATTTGTTGACAAAAATCCTTAACATAACAGATAATTAAATCAAAAAGGGTTGATTCTTATGGGCTCTAACATGCAACGAACCATCAAAGAGCAAAAAAAACTCGGAAGGGTCTGCGGCATAGTTGAGCGTTTCTGTCATAATCGAAAAGCACAACCCGGCCATCGATCCGACCTCTATAACATTTTCGACGTATTGGCAATGCACCCCCGCCAGGGCATCATCGGCATTCAATGCTGCGGCTCTGATTTCTCCGCCCACTATCGCAAAATCACGGAAGAGTACGCAGACAATGCGCTTTGCTGGCTTGCATCGGGTAGAGGCCGCACCCATATTGAAATATGGAGCTGGCGTAAAATCCTGAAAAAACGCGGCGGCAAACTGCGTATCTGGTCGCCGAGAATCAGACGGGTATCTTACAATGACCTTAAAGGATATTATCGAGCGGACGCAAACACAGAGGCCGCCTGAAGCAACCTATATGATCATTTGTCTCGGCCGGGCGATTAAGTGCTTAAAATACGGAATGATATTTTATAACGAGAATGACGTTAAGCATAAATACTGTGGGTATTGTCATGAATTCCACAAACCGTTTTAGCCGTACTTGTCTCATTTGCTATTATTTCCGCTTTGCGGGCTTTGACCGGTATTGCGCCCATCCTAGACACCATCAAAAGATTAAAAACGAGTATCTGGTCTGTAACGATTGGATCGACATGTTTGAAAAAGCCGCTGATTTTATCAATAAACTACCGATGGAAGACACGTTGAAGATGATAAATGACATTCACGATTAAAGACGTTCTTTATATTGTAGGCTGGTTCGCCTCAGTCATCGGCATATTTTTGGCATTTAGAAATGAGTTATACAATCTAAAAAATCAGCAGAAAAAAGAGCATAGCATTATCTGGCAGGAAGGTGGAAGGTTAAATCTCGTCGATCACAAAGCTTGTAGGGAGTACCGGAATCTGATCTGGCAAAACATGCGCAAGAGCGATAGTGCTATCGATAGAATGTCGGCCAGGTTGGAGGGCATGAACGAAAATATAATCCGAATACTGGTAAAGCTGGAGCTAAATGGAAAAGGAAATAAAAATAAAATGTAAAGCCGCAGACGGTATGGCGTTAGACGAGCTTTACGAGTTTCAGGGCGAGCTAAAAACCATCTCGGACGATGGGCTTGAAAAGCTTAAGAAATCGATTTTAAAGTATGGTTTTTCGTTTCCGGTATTCGTATGGGAAAACAAAATTTTGGATGGTCACCAGCGGCTAAAGGCCATAAGACAGCTTGTAGAGCAAGGTTATAAAATCAAGGATAATAAGCTTCCGGTGGTGCGGATCGAGGCGAAAAATGAAAAAGATGCCGCTGAAAAGCTGCTATTGATAAACTCGCGTTATGCTAAGATTGATCAGGAAGGATTCCAGGTATTTACTTTTGATTTTAATATCGATATTCCCGAAATAGGCAATTTTATCGATATTCCGGAAATCGTTATCGGTGAATTAGATGATGATACCGTTGATCCTAATGCCGAATGGGATGGAATGCCTGAATTTAACCAGGAAGACGATGCTCCGTATAAAAGTTTAATCGTACATTTTGAAAACGAAGATTATTTTAAAGATTTTTGTCTTTTAATCAAACAAGTTGTCAGCGATGATGCTAAATATATTTATCATCCTAAAAAAATTCGAGATGATGTTAAGTCGGTAGCTTACAAAGATGAATCCTAAATATCCGATCCATATCCCTTCTAAAGGGCGTTATGAAAAACGCCTTACGAGCGACTATTTATCAATAATGAAGGTAAAGCATCATTTAATCATCGAAGATCAGGAATATAAAAAATACAAGCTTTACACTAAGGATAATCCATTCGTAAAGCTGGTTATTTTAGATAAAAAATATCAAAAAAATTATGATGCTTGCTGTAAATTAAAAGATAATGAAAGCCGTGGATCCGGTCCGGCAAGGAATTTTATCTGGGATTATAGTATCTCAAACGGCTTTGATTATCATTGGATAATGGATGATAATATCAGGAATTTTATGCGCTTAAATAATAATAAGCGTCAATATGTAAGAGACGGTACGATTTTCAAATGTATGGAAGATTTCATCAAACGTTATGAAAATGTAGCGATGGGCGGACCTAATTATGTAATGTTCGTTCCCGATAGAAAAAAAAACCGCCGTTTACATTTAATACCAGGATATATTCCTGTAATTTTATCAGAAACGATGTTCCATTTCGCTGGCGCGGACGATATAACGAAGATACCGATTTATCGATTAGAATGATGAAATCCGGATGGTGTACCATACTTTTTAATGCCTTTTTACAACATAAGTTAGCGACGCAAGAAATGAAAGGCGGTAATACGGACGAGATATATGCCAACGGAACATTGGAAAAATCAAAAATGATAGCGAAGCTACATCCTGATTGTACTAAGGTTGTCTGGAGATTTGGCCGCTGGCATCATTATACTGATTACAGAAAATTTAGGAAAATAAAGCTTAAGAAAAGAAAAGATATAGAAATAGAGCCGGGAGTAAATGATTACGGTATGAAACTTGTAAAAGTCGTAAGTTAGTCAAGTTTAGTTATACTAATGAAAGTATAATATATGGGTAAAAACTGGATCGTTCCATCAAGAAAAGAATTAGATGAAATTGTTGAAGATGAGAACCAGATTGAGAGTATAAAAATTAAAATCTCAGCTAAATTAATCGAATCCATGATTGGAACGGTTCCGAAAAATAAAAAGATTTTTACAAATTTTGTCCAGAATAAAATGGGTGAATTTAAAGGCCACCCAATAAAGACAGCAGCGGAAATGAACGAAGAAGTTGAGTCTGTTTCAGATGCATGCGAAAAGACCGCGACAGGATTTCACAGTGACGTGTTCAGTATTTTCATTTACAACTACATGATACTAGGTAATATCAAAGCGAACTTATACTGTCTGATTTCAAACGGATTTTGCAAAGTTCATTATTACAAAAAAAGCGCTGATCTGTTTATAAAAATCAAACCGCGCAAAATTAGATTTTACTGTGACGATAATGAGCACCCGATTCAGTATGCCGATGATACCATAGAACGATCGATCAGAGGACAGACTCCAAAAGGCGAACGGGTTTTTCTGGGTAAAGGCGATGTGATCAATAAAAATTCAAAATTTAAATTTGAAGTAGAGTTATTTAAAAACGCCCAGGGATTGACGCCCGAAGTTCTGATCGAAGCTTTAAAATTTGGAAAGCATAACGGTCTGGGACAATGGCGCGGCTCGGGCGGTTATGGTAAATATAAACTCTTGTCCGTTAAATATATTAAGTAACGTTTAGGTATCGTTTTGTAGAGTAGAGCGTGGTAATGGTATTGTTATGTGGTTTATCGTGAAGGTATAGTGACCTATTGTGATGGTATTGTAATGCGGTCTATCGTGAAGGTGTAGTGTGGTTTGGGGTATAGTGAAGTTTCGGTTTAGTAACGTAAGTACCGAAAAATATTAACATAATTCACAATAAAAAAATGGCCAGAACCAAAGCGACCCAACCGGATTTAAAGCTAGAACAGATTGAAGCGGCGTTACGTAAATGTAACGGCCTGATAACGCAGACCTCTGTTCTGCTAAATGTCACCCGCCAGGCCATCTATCTTAGAGTTAAGCGCAGCGCCCGCCTGAGGGCCGTTATCGAAGAAGTAACGGAAAAAGTTCTGGATAGGTGCGAATCTCAATTATTTAAAAATATCAATGACGGCGACGGGAACATGACCGCGATTATATTTTATCTAAAAACCAAAGGGCGTCATCGCGGCTATATAGAGCGAAAAGAGACGGAGCTTTCTACCGACGCTAAAAACCCTCCCCGTTTTACACTCAAATTTATAAAGCCCGATGACCCTGATTGAAATGCCCGACAAGCTGCGGCCTTTGATCGAAAAGCGCAAACGTTTTAAGGTCGCATACGGCGGCAGGGGAGCGGGTAAAAGCATGACCTATGGTACGTTTTTCGCCCTTCTGGCCGGACAGGGCGGTTTAGTGGGATGTTTTAGAGAGTATCAAAACTCCATTTCCGAGTCCGTCTATTCTCTGATAAAAAATCAGATCGAAAAATATAGCATGCCCGGTTTTAATATCGGGCGCGTTGAAATCAATCACGTAAGCGGAGGTGGTTTTAGATTTAAAGGACTTGCCCGTAGCATCGAAAGCGTCAAATCGATGTACGGGTTTAAATATTTTTGGCTGGAAGAGGGCCAGTTTATCAGCGAGGAAAGTCTCAAAATATTAACGCCTACCCTACGAGAAGACGACGGCGAACTGTGGGTGTCGGCCAATCCGATCAGCAGCGCCGACCCGTTTAGCCAACGCTTTTTAGTTCCCCATCTAAGCGAGTTGGAAAAATCAGGATACTATGAAGACGATTTACATTTGATCATAAAAATAAACTATTCGGACAACCCATGGTTTCCGCCGGGGTTGGAGCAAGAGCGTAAATACGACTATAAGACGTTAAGCCGCGCCATGTACGATCATATCTGGGAGGGAGCGTTTAACGATAGCGTGGAAGACAGCATCATCAAGACGGAGTGGTTTGACGCCGCCATAGACTCCCATAAAAAGCTTAACATTAAACCCAGCGGCGCGATTGTCATAAGTCACGATCCCAGCGATCTGGGAACAGATGATAAAGGGCTGGTAACGCGCCACGGAATCCTGATCAAAGAAGCCGAAAGCCGCGATTTTGGGGATATCAATGAAGGTTGCGATTGGGCCTTAGATAGAGCCATTGCGCAAAAAGCAGACCTGTTCGTCTGGGATACCGATGGGATGGGGATCGGTCTAAAGCGCCAGGTGGCGCAGGCTCTAAAAGAAAAAAAGATAGGGTGGGAAATGTTTAGCGGCGCCGGCGAACCGGACCGGCCGCAAGCGATTTATGAGCCGGTCGATGATCAGACTCAAAAGCAGAAAACGAACGCCAATACGTTTAGAAACAAACGCGCCCAATATTATTGGATGTTACGGGATCGTTTCTTTAGAACGTATCTGGCCGTTGAAAAAAAACAATACATAGATCCTGAAAAATTAATTTCAATCGACGAAAATATCAAAGACTTGCGATTGCTGCGAAGTGAAACCTGCCGTATACCCAGACGCTATAACAGCTTAGGTAAAATACAAATCATGAGCAAGCCCGAAATGCTGAAATTAAAAATCCAGAGCCCGAATTTGGCCGACTCGTTAATGATGTCAATGATTTCTCCCGCTCCTGTTTCTAGAATCAGAAAAGCCAGTCCTAAACCAGTAAGATCATATTTTTAATTGACGTAATCTATCAAATTGATTTATAAAAGAAATAACACCTACCCGGCACGTTTCTGAAGATGCTGCCGAGGCCGCGACTAACGCGGCTCATATCTAAAACAAAACCCAATATACATAACCGGGGGCGTAAATGCCCAGTACCGACGTACATCAAACAGCTTTAGCTCAATTTGACCGTATCCAAGATGCCGTTTGGGAAGAGCGCGAACAGTGCCTTTCAGACCGGCGTTTTTATTCTATTTCCGGCGCGCAGTGGGAAGGTGATCTCGGGAAACAATTTGAAAACCGCCCGCGTTTTGAGGTCAACAAAGTACACCTGTCTGTTATCCGTATCATCAACGAATACCGCAACAACCGCATCACGGTCGATTTTGTCGCAAAAGACGGTAAGGAAGACAGCCTGGCCGACACCTGCGACGGTAGATACAGGGCCGACGAACAGGACAGCAACGGACAGGACGCCTACGATAACGCCTTTGAAGAGGCCGTCGGGGGCGGTATCGGAGCATGGCGGCTTATCACGTGCTACGAAGACGACGAGGACGACGAAAACGAATACCAGCGCATCGCCATCGAACCTATTTATGATGCCGACAGCTCCGTTTTTTTCGATCTCAACAGCAAAAAGCAGGACAAAAGCGATGCTAAACACTGCTTTGTGATCAGATCGATTTCACGCGACGCTTATATCGAAGAGTACGACGACGACCCGGTCGGCTGGACCAAGGACATCGACAGCAGCGAATTTGACTGGGTCACCCCGGACGTCGTCTATATCGCCGAATATTACGTCATCGAAAAAATACCCAAAACAATCGAGATATGGGAAAGCATAGACGGCGAGGAAAGCCGCTATAGTGAAGATGATTTCGAGCACGACGAAAATCTGTTTGAAATGCTGACCGCCACCGGAAGCCACAAGATAAGAGACAAGAAGGTCAAAAAAAACAAAGTTCATAAATATATTCTAAACGGCAACCAGATCATCGAAGACTGCGGCTATATCGCCGGTAACTGTATCCCCGTCGTTCCGGTTTACGGAAAACGTTGGTTTATCGACAATATAGAGCGTTGTATGGGGCATGTACGCCTTTGTAAAGACGCCCAGCGCCTTAAAAACATGCAGCTATCAAAACTAGGCGAGATCAGCGCGCTGTCCACGATCGAAAAGCCGATTTTAACGCCGGAGCAGATCGCCGGTCATGAAGACATGTGGGCGGATGATAATATCGAAAATTACCCCTATCTATTGACCAACCCCGTTATCGATATGAACGGCAACATCCAGCCGGCCGGTCCGCTGGGTTATACCAAAGTCCCGCAGATCCCGCCCGCCATGGGGGCCCTGCTTCAAATTACCGAACAGGACATGCAGGATATGCTGGGAAATCAGCAGGCCGGAGAAGAGATCACTCCGAATGTTTCCGGAAAAGCTATCGAGCTGATCCAAAACAAGCTGGACATGCAGAGTTTTATCTATATGTCCAATATGTCCAAAGCCGTTAAAAGATCCGGCGAAATCTGGCTGTCCATGGCCAAGGAAGTCTACGTAGAGGAAGATCGGAACTTAAAAATCGTAACGCCTCAAAAAGATATCGATTCCGTCAAACTAATGGAACCGACGGTAAACGAAGAGAGCGGGGCGGTCGAGTATAAAAATGATTTTTCACGCGCCAAATTTGATTTAACGGTTTCAGTCGGTCCCTCCACCGCTTCCAAGCGCGCCGCTACAGTAAGGGCTTTGACCGGAATGCTACAAATGACGGCCGACCCGGCCGACCAGGCCGTAATCACGGGTTTGGCGATGATGAATATGGAAGGCGAAGGGATCGATGAAATCAGACAATACTATCGTAAAAAACTAATCAATATGGGAGCCATCGAGCCCAACGAAGAAGAGGCCAAAGAGATCCAGGCGCGCCAGCAAGCCCAGGCTCAGCAGCCCGATCCGAATCAGCAGTATTTGGCGGCGCTTTCCGCCGAGAGCATGGCCAAGGCCGAAAAAGCCAAGGCGGATACGCAATTGACCGCCATGAAAGCCCAGCAATCTCAGGTCGATACGATTCATACCTCCGCAAAAGCGGAAGAGACCCGGGCCAAAACCGCTCAGATAATGTCCGAGATGGACACTAAATCCCAACGCGCCGTCGTTGAGAATATAAAAGATTTAACTCAAATCGAACAGCAAAAGGCCCCCACTGCGCCCAGCCAGTGAGAAAGGTTGCTGCTATGACGACAGAAAAAAATGAAAATGAACAAGATCGATCAAATGATCTTGAACCCGAAATAGAAACCGACCCCCCCGCCGGTGAAGAAGAAGACGGTCTGGAAGAAGGACAAGAGGATAACGAGTCCGAACCCGAGCCGTCTTCTTCTCAACAAGACGAGGAGGAAGTAGACGAAATAGAGGTTAGTTTAGGTGAGGAAAGCGATGAGACCGAATCCGGTCTTATTACGGATTTGAGACAACGCCATCGCAAGCTTAAACAAAAATATCGAAAAACCCAGTATGAACTAGACCAGTTAAAAACACCACAAACAGAGATTGTAGACGAGCCGGGACCGAAGCCGACTTTAGAAGCGTGTGATTATGACAGCGATGAGTACGACAAGAAGATCAGCACATGGTTTGATAAAAAGCACCGGGCCGAAGCGGCACAAAAAGAGGCGGCCGCACGGGCTGAAAAGGAAAAATCCGAGTCACAGCGGATCTATCGCAATTACGAAGAGCGAAAAAACAGTCTGAAAGTAAAAGACTTTAGTGAAAGCGAGGATGCCGTCACCGATGCTTTGAGCATCACCCAGCAAAATATCATATTGTGCGCGGCTAAAAAGCCGGAACTGATCGTATATGCCCTGGGGAAATCCCCGGCTAAAATGGAAGAGCTGTCAAAGTTAAACGATATACAGTTTGCCATGGAACTGGCGCGATTGGAGGACAATCTCAAAGTGGGAAAAAGAAAACCGAAAACCAAACCGGAAAAAACCGTCAACGGAACCGGGACACTATCCGGTACTACCGACCGAACATTGGAACGGCTGCGCCAAGAAGCAGCGAAGACCGGCGACATGAGTAAAGTCATGCAATACCGGCGCAAAAAAAGGCGGGCGGCGGCCGGGTAAAATAAAGGAATAAAGCAATGAGTGACTTTAGCAAAGAGGAAAGAGTCGCATTCGAAGATATTTTAGAAGGGTTTGAGGACGCCCTGGTCATTTCCCGCAATGTCTCTAAGTACAATGTCGGAGATACCATGAGCGAGCGGTCCAACGACATCATTTGGCGGCCCATCCCGTATATCGGCGTTACATACGACGGAACCGACCAGACCGCTAATTTTCAGGACTATACCCAACTTTCCGTACCGGCCGCGCTTGGTTACGAAAAGAGTTTTCCCTGGATCATGACATCAAAAGAGCTGCGCGACAAATTACAGGAAAAGCGGTTGGGCGAAGCGGGCTATCAAAAGCTTGCCAGCGATATCAATGTGGCTGTCACCAATGTCGCCAGCTTACAGGGTACCTTGGTCGTCGATGTAGCCTCCGCCGCCACCGGGTTTGACGATATCGCCGAATATGAAGCCATCATGAACGAAAGCGGCGTACCCCAAATGAATCGTTATGCCGCCCTGTCTACCCGTGATTATAACAATATGGCCTCAAATTTAGCCGATCGCGGGACGGTTCAGGACAAAGTAAAGACCGCCTACGAAAAGGCTCGCATCGGGCAGGTAGCCAGCTTTGATACCTATAAATTGGATTATGCCTATCGTTTGGCCGCCGGAACCGCGACCGGAATTACCGTCAACGGCGCCAATCAATATTACACGCCTAAAGCCACTAGCACGGCCGCGACGACCGGTGAAACAGGCAACGTGGACAATCGCTATCAAACTCTGGCAATTGCCGCTACGGGCACCCTGGCCGCCGGGGATTGTTTTACTATCGACGACGTTTACAATGTCCATCAGGTTACTAAACAGTCCACCGGTCAGCTCAAAACTTTCCGCGTCATTACCGGAGGCGGAACCGGAAATATCGTTATTTCACCTCCTATAATCAGCGGAGACGGAGGTACCGACGCCGAACTTCAATACCAGAATGTCGATTCCACGCCGGTTGATACCGCAGTCATTACGTTGCTTAACATTGCCGATGCCTACGTGAATCCTTTTTGGTATCGTGACAGTATTGAAATCAGGCCGGGGCGCTATGCCGTACCGACCGGATCGGGCGCGGCCGTCATGCGGGGAACCACCGACAACGGTATAGAAGTCGTCTGGCAAAAATTTTACGACATCAACACCATGAAGATTAAATACCGTCTTGATTGTACGTTCGGCGTAACTTGCCTTGCTCCTGAAATGACGGGTATCGGAATTTTTGGTCAAACTTAAAGGGCTTGTAAAATGCCGTTAAAAAAGGGCTACAGCAAAAAAAGCATTTCGCAAAATATTAAAACGGAAATCAAGTCGGGTAAAAAGAGGAGCCAGGCTGTAGCCATCGCCCTTGAAACAGCGCGGCGCGCTAAAAAGAGAGCTAAAAAGAAAAAATGAAAAAAGAAATGGTAAAGATTTATCGGCGTTCAAGTCCGCGTACGGGTAAAGATTACGACACGCGCCTGATATTGAAAACAGATCTAAAAATTAATTTAGCAAGAGGGTGGGTGATCGAGCCCCCCAAACCGCTTATCGTAAAATCACGCAAATCACCAACAATTAAATTAAGCCGGAATGAAATCATTTCGCCGGCAGATATCAGCGACCAATTAAAAGAGGCAATCAAAAACGATATCGGCCCTCTCAGAGCAATTGCGGCGCGTCATCATGTCAGTTTTAACTCCGCCCAAAAAATACGGGCAGGAAAATTATGAGTTGGACTAAAAGACAATTCGTGCGCCAGGCGTTTTCCATGATCGGGTACGCCGATTACGATTACGATTTACAGCCGGAACAGTTACAGAATGCCCTATATATCCTTGATTCGATGTTGGCTACCTGGAACGCCAAAATGGTATCATTGGCGTATCCCGTCCCCAGCTCGCCGGAAGACAGTGATTTGGACGATGAAAGCAACGTCCCCGATAGAGCGAACGAGGCAATATACCTCAATCTGGCGTTAAAAATTGCGCCGTCATTGGGTAAAACCGTATCACCCGATCTAAAAGCGTCCGCCTGGTACGCTTACAATAATCTATTGTCATGGGCTTTGAGCAATCCGCGTAAAATGAGCATGCCCGATACCATGCCGCGCGGCGCGGGTAACAAACCATGGCGTTTTAATAGTGATGAATATTTAGAGCAAACCGCCGATCCGTACCCACCTTGGGGAGAGACATAAATGTATATCAAGAATTTAACGGCATTGGACAGTTTGGCGGCGGGAGATAATATCGCCATCGGAAGCAGCACCAACGGAGATGACCGCAGGGCGGCGTTGTCTGTTTTACTGTCGTATATTCAGAGTAATTTAACCATTACGGATACGGCGGCTTTTGCCGAATACACGACGCAATACGCCGCCCCATCGGCCACCGGCCAGAGCATTCAAGTAACGGACGGCGACGACAGTATCCATTTGATTATTACTCCGGCTGCCGGTTACGCCGCCATGGCGATTGTTTTACCCACTTCCACAAATTGTGCCGATAAACAGGATATTTTGGTCAATTGTACCGAAGCCGTAACCACTTTGACGATCGATGGTAACGGAAGCACCGTCGCCGGTGAGCCGACGACTTTGGCGGCCAACGCCTATTTCAGATTAAAATACGACCTTCCCGGAACCACCTGGTATCGGGTAGGATAAGGAGAAAAACAAAAAATGACTCAAGTAATCATCTACCCCTACGGTACCAAAAAAGTCACCGTACCCGTCGGTCAGTATATCATTATCGCGGCCTACGAAGGCGACGCCAAAGTCTATTTAGGCGTATCCGATCCCAACATGCCGACCGTTTATAGCTATTATTCGACCGTCACCAATACGGAAAGCACATTGGGGACCTGGTCCAGCGCCCAGGACGTTCGCATCGATGCCGGGCCCGGGAACATATACTACAATGTCGGCGCGAGCCCGACCATCAGTTTACCCACGCCAAACACCCTGGCTGGTACCGGTGATCCTTTTGCCGTAAACGGAGAGGCCGGAACACAAGGCGGGGCTGTTAACGTAACCGGAGGAACCTCTTCTACTTCCGCTAACGCCGGGGGAGCCGTTGCAATAACCGGAGGAACACCCGGAGCGACCGGAGCCGGTGGAGCGGCTTCTATTACCGGAGGAGCCGGTGGTTCTACATCGGGAACCGGGGGCGCATCCTCTGTTACCGGAGGTGCGGGAACGGCCGGAAACGCAACCGGAGGTGCCGCTTCAGTTACCGGTGGAGCGGGTCAGGGAACCGGTACAGGTGGCGCGACTAGTATGACTGGCGGCGCATCGGGGGGAGGCGCAACGGGTACAGGCGGCGCAAGCTCCATTACCGGAGGAGCGGCAGCCAGCACAAACGGAGCCGGTGGAGCGGTATCAACTACCGGTGGAGCCGGAGCAGGTACCGGGGCGGGCGGCGCAATATCTTCTATAGGAGGCGCAGCAGGCGCAACTGGAACCGGGGGCGCGGTAACCATTACATCGGGTGCCGGCGGAGCGACATCGGGAGTATCAGGGGCCGTCGCCGTATCATCGGGCTCGACAACCGCCGCGAGCGCTACCGGGGCTGTTAGTATCGGTAGTGGCGCAGGAGCCGCAAGCGCAGCCGCTACAGCCGGAGGTGCTTCGGGAACGACTACCGTATCGACCGGGGCGGGCGGCGCAAATACCGGTGGTGCTACCGGAGAAGCCGGAGGTGCCGGCGGCGCTATGACCGTCAGCACCGGAGCCGGTGGCGCCACCAACAGCGCTGGAGCCCATGATGGAGGCGCCGGTGGTGATTTAGGCATCACGGCCGGAGACGGTGGCGCTGCATCGGCTGGAACCGGTGACGGTGGGGACGGTGGAACGATAACCTTAACTCCCGGAACCGGGGGCGCTACGACTGGCGGAACCGTTGGGGCGATCGGTCAGGTAAAAGCGGCCGGCTTATTCGCCTTAAATACCGCCCAGGTGCTCGACATGTCCGATGCCACCGTACAGTTGACAATCGATCCGGGTTCTACGGCCGGTACGGTTTTAACTTCCAATATTATGATGGTAGACCCTAATAGCTCTGGTGCCGGTGAGGATCTGGAATTACCGCCGGAAGCGGACGTACCCGGGGTTGTGCTCTGGATTTACAACACCGGCGGAGAAAACATAGTCGTAAAAGATGATTCCGGGGTAACGACCGTCGATACGGTTGCTACCACGGAGTTCGGTTTTTTCTTTTGTGACGGAACCGCCTGGCACGGGATGAATGTAGCTTAAATATGCAGATACCGATTGTGCACGGCATTTATGCCGATGAAGAATCGAATTTTAGAACTTTTTATCCAAGAAACCTGGAGCCGGTTGCGTTAAACAGCGGCATTAGCCAAGGATATCTGCGACCGGCTGAAGGGGTGGCAAATTTTGAAAACTCAATTACATTAAACGGCGCCGATAGGTCGTCTATCAACTGGCTGGATGTATGTTTTAGAGTGATATCGGGAAGTCTTTATAAAATTTTTGACGACGGTTCATACGAAGAGATCGATACGGTTGCCGGTTCTACTCAATGTACCATGGATTATTCTTTTGATTATTTGGCGATCGCCGCGGACAAAAAATTATATCTATATGACGGCACAACGCTACAGCAGAACGTCGATGCGGATTTAGGCGATGTTTTGGACGTCGTTTATATCGACGGGTATTTTATGACCACTGATGGCTCATTCTTGGTGATCACGGATTTAGGCGATCCTTTTTCGGTTGGAACCGATAAATACGGATCATCGGAAGTCGATCCCGATCCGATCGTCGGCCTATTAAAAGTTCATAACGAAATATTTGCCCTAAACCGTTACACGATTGAAGCGTTTTATAATAAGGGCGCGCCGGTCTTTCCGTTTGCAAGGATCGAAGGAAGCCGCGTGAATCGCGGGCTTATCGGAACTCATGCCAAATGCGAGTTTAAAGGAGCCATCGCGTTTATGGGTGGCGGCCGCAATGAGCCCACATCGATTTGGATCGCCTCGAACGCCGACACTAAAAAAATAGCCACCAGGGAAATTGATCAAATACTTTTGTCTTATACGGAAGTAGAATTAAGCAAGACGGTTTTTGAAAAACGAATCGACAAAAACCATGAGCAAATATGGGTCCGGCTGATCGATCAGATATTGATTTATGATGAAAAGACGTCGGAAGCGGCTCAAACCCCCGTTTGGTTTATTAGGAATACCGGCCCTAAAAATCTATGCTGGGCCTATAATAAATGGATTGTCGGAAATGATGACGGTCTCGTCGGCTATCTGGACGAGTCGATTTCAACCGTTTGGGATGTGAGCGTCGAGTGGGAATTTCAGACCAATATTATTTATAACGAAAGCAAGGGTGCCATTGTCCATGAATTGGAATTAGTAGGTTTACCGGGAAGGGTGACGCTGGGAAACGACCCGACCGTCTGGACGTCATATAGTCTCGACGGAGAAACCTGGTCGAATGAACGCATGATTAATATCGGTCTACAGGGAAATCGTTTAAAAAGAATGGTCTGGCTCAGCCAAGGGGGTTTTAGAAACTATCGCATTCAACGTTTTAGAGGAAACAGCGATAGCCATTTATCGATCGCACGGCTGGAGGCCAGGATAGAAGGATTGGAATATTGACCGAAATTTATCCCCCTACAAGACGGCAGCTGGAAGAGTTTTTACCGAACCATGAAATGATCAGGCGCTTTGAAATACTTTTTCGCATGGTGGGCGAAGATCTGCCGGACGCCATCACCAATAACAGCGACACGGCGCTTAGCGTCGCCAATAGCGCCTTGGCATTGATCAGCGATCTTATCAATGATTTTTCAAGTGATCTTACGGCCATCGAGGCCAAAACCAATATCACGCCGGAATATGATTTTGATGATATCCGGTTTTACTGTCACGCGATATGATTCAATACAAACAATTGGTTCAGGCGCGGGAGAACTCCACAAATGCCGCTAGTATTTATGCCAATTCAAACGATACGCGCCAGGCGCAGTTATTTATAAAGATCGCCAATGTCTCTACCACAAACGCCTATTGTAGAGTGTTTAACGATGACGGCGGGTCTACGTTCGATCAATCGACGGCGATTTTTTATGACTTTCTGATTCGTCCGGGGGAAACGCTGGAAGTGGATCACGTACTGGTAAACAATACGAGCGCACGGATCGGCTATCGCAGCAGCGTCGCCAACGCTTTAACCATAACGGTATACGGGATCATAGATTTGATATGAGCAAATTAGTCCAGAGCTATCCCATCATCTATCAGATTCAAGATGCCTTGTCCGGCACCGACAGCGCCTTTGTAATTAAAGGGGTTACGGTCGGAGAAAATCCGGACGGAGATTATATTGATTTCGGCGCAACGCTAAAGGGGAACCAAGTCGTTTCGCTCGAAGAGATCGGCGATATTTCGGCATTAGACGCTTTTAACCGGCTTCGAGTCAGTAACCCTTATACGATTTTCGACAGTAAACAGCTCTATGACAAACAGCCGCTTTTGTTTGATGAAAACACGGGGGGTAGCGCCACTTCGGTTCATTCTACGACCCATGCCAGGGTTCGCATGACGGTAACGGCGTCGGCATCCGATTACGTTATCAGACAAACCAAACAGCGCTTTAACTACCAGCCCGGAAAAAGTTCTTTGATATTTTTTACTTTTCTGGGTGATCAGGATAGCGGCGTTACCAAACGGGTCGGTTTTTTTGACGGTACCGGCGCCAACTATTTGACGCCCAACAACGGTATATTTTTACAGATCGATGAAAACGACATCTCCTGGAATATTTGTAAAAACGGCAGCACCACCGAAACCGTAACCCAGCAAAACTGGAATAAAGACGTCATGGACGGTACCGGAAGCTCCGGTATAAATCTGGATTTTAGAGCGGTACAACTAGGCGTAATCGATTTTGAATATCTGGGAACCGGCACGGTCAGGGTCGGTTTCGTCATCGATAAAAAACTGATCTATGTTCACCATTTCAACCACAGTAACGATTCAAGTTTTACCTCCGTTTACATGTCTACCCCCAATCAACCTATACGATACGATATTCAAAGCGATGGATCCGGGAGCGGATATTTTGATCATATCTGCTCCACATCGATGAGCGAGGGAGGGGTGGAGGAAACCGGTGTCACTCATACCGTCGATACGGAAAACACTCATTTAGACGCCGACGCCGCCGATACGCCTTATGTATTATTGGCCTTACGGCTTAAAACCACTCATTTGGATCTTACCATTATACCGTCATTTATCAGCATGATCAGCGAGACCAACGACGATTTCAGGTGGTCGATCCATTTAAACCCCACTTATAACGGATCATTGTCTTACGGAGATATAACAAACTCCGGTTGTCAGTATGCCGCCGGTGCGACTGCTAACGATATTACCGACCAGGGGTTAAAAACGGATGCCGGCTATGCCAAAAGCAATAGTGTGATCGATCTTCCCATAAAATCGCTACCCAGACTCGGAAGTCAAATCGACGGAACCAGGGACGAGTTGATTTTAGCGGTTACGCCGCTTTCAAGCAACGCGGATATTCAGGGAAGTTTATCCTTTAAGGAGCTTTTATAATATGGCGGTAACCATTACTAATATTATCCCGCGTAAAAACCCGACCATAAACTTTGAGATCCAGTATGTCGCTAGTAACTGTACGACCGTGATCGATAAGTTCACCGTAACCAATGTAACCGCCAATAATATTATTTTCGGCGTTCATCTGGTTCCGAGCGGAGGGAGCAACAATAATACGAATTTAGTGCTCTATCCTAAAGCGATTGCGAGGTACACCACCTATACCTGTCCTGAAATCGTCGGACAGGTGCTTTTAAACGGCGGGTTTATCGTCACTTACGCCAGCGCTGCCACCAGCCTTGTCTTAAGCGCTAGCGGAAGGGAGATTACATAAGATGGCTTTACTATCACCTATAAATTTGCATCTATCAAGGTCCCAACAGATACTACAAGGAGGGGATCAGTTAGATGAGATGCGCAGAATATTGCTGGAGCGCTCGACTACACCGGCTGCTCAAGCGGAATTGGACAGGCTAAACCCCGCCCAAAACTTACAAGGATTACGGCCTCCGGAGCCGCAACAGCCGATGTATTCACAGCCGGCTCCGCCCTATCAACAGCAGTATCCGATGTCTCAGCCCTATCAGCAGCAACCGGCGCCGCCTTATCAACCACAACCGCAACAACCGATGGCTCCAATGGGGCAACAGCCGTCATTGAATCAGCCGATACAGCCGCCTTATCAGCAAATGAACGGCTTAAGCATACAGCCTACTAATAACGATCCTTATATGATGCCGTCATATTACAACCAACCGATGATAGGAAATATGGGAGGAAATCAACTGTTATGGTAGACGAGATCGAACTGGTTGAAAAAATAAACAGCCTTCCGAAAATTCATTGTCCGATTTACCACCATTTCGCGCCGGGTGTTTATTTGCGTGAAATGCACATACCGCAAGGTACCGTTGCTATCGGCCATTACCATAAAACCCGCCATTTTTGCGTATTGTCTAAAGGAGTAGCAATATTTATCGGGAAAAACAAAAAGCCCGAAATGATCACCGGACCGACCACGTTTATCGCCGATCCGGGCCATAAAGTCGTTTTTGCCGCCAGCGATATCATCGTCCAGAACATCCACCCCAACCCCGATGATATCACCGACCAGGATGAGCTTGAGCAGATATTTATCGATCAATCAAATTATTTTACTACACTGCTAAGCGATAACGGCGACCATCTACAAGACCGCATTGATTTTGAAGCGCTAAATTATGTTCAGCCCGAATGGGAATCTTATATTGATTTACCGCAGCCGTACAAATCCGTCATCACCATTCGAAAATCGGGTATTCATGGAAAAGGAATATTTTCAACCTGTCCCTGGGGTTCCGATGAATATATCGGTCCGTTTATTACGCGCGGTAAAGTAACTGAATTGGCCAGGTATATGAATCATTCCGTCGATCCCAACGCAAAGTTAAGCATCATCAATCAAGATGAAGTCATTG
>Ga0307426_1000895_pt1 | contig 20327 bp, 15 predicted proteins | sample SalMarWE160340MG_FD_202165 | JGI IMG/M metagenome (GOLD analysis project Ga0307426, IMG submission 202165) | Salt marsh sediment microbial communities from the Plum Island Ecosystem LTER, Massachusetts, United States - WE1603-40 | ecosystem: Environmental > Aquatic > Marine > Intertidal zone >...
AATTAACTGGATTTGAGGGATTGGTTATATCTTCGGTCTTGTTTCTTAATGGGATTAAAATTTTTGGACATCACATAAAAGATTCAAGTCCTCAGGGGATCTTTTGCGCTAATGGACAATGTTCTCAATGTAATGTAATCGCCAATAATATTCCAGTGAAAGCTTGCATGACACTGTTAGAAGATGGAATGGAGATAAGAAGTTGCAATGGCTTACCAGAGTTACCTCTGGACGATAAATATATAGAAGTTGGCGATGTTGATATTATTAAGACAGAAGTTCTTGTTATAGGTGCGGGTCCAGCGGGATTATCTGCTACCAAACTTCTTGGAGAACATGAAATAGATGTAATACTAGTCGATGATAAAAATAGACTTGGGGGAAAATTAGTGCTTCAAACCCATAAATTTTTTGGTTCTCAGGAAGATGTATATGCTGGTAAGCGTGGTATTGATATTGCAGAAATTCTTGGTGATCAGGTAAAATTATTGGACTCCGTAAATATTTGGATTAATAGCACGGTTGTAGCTGTATTCAGTGACAAGTTAATTGGGGTTTTGAAGAATAATGAAGAATATGTTTTAATTTCGCCAAGAAATATATTAGTAGCAACGGGAGCGAGGGAAAAAATGCTTGTATTTCCAGGAAACACTTTACCGGGTGTATATGGTGCTGGTGCATTTCAAACATTGGTGAATCGAGATTTAATAAAAGCCGCAAAACAGATTTTCATTATTGGAGGAGGGAATGTTGGATTAATAGCAGGATATCATGCAATTCAAGCAGGAATAAATGTGGTCGGACTAATCGAAGCAATGCCATACTGTGGAGGATATAAAGTGCATGAAGATAAACTCCACCGCCTGGGTGTACCAATTTATACGAGACATACTGTCACAAGTGCTAATGGAAGTAATAATGTCGAATCAATAACTATTGGGCAAATTAATGAAAAAGGAGAAATTCTTCCAAATACTAAAAAAACCTTCAATTGTGATACAATACTAATAGCTATAGGTTTGAATCCTGTAGATGAGTTTTATCTTAAAGCAAAAGAATTTGGAATGAATGTGTGGGTTGCTGGAGATGCTCAAGAAATTGCTGAAGCGTCAGCTGCGATTTTTACGGGAAGAATTGAAGCGTTAAAAATGTTAGAAAAGATGGGAATCAAAGTTAAAGAAAATATCGATGATTTAGAAAAGTTTGCAAACATAATGAAGGCAAAACCACCACTTCCCAGTGAACCGAAAATTTTAGAAAAGGAAGATGGAATTTTTCCTCTCTTTCATTGTAATCAAGAAATCCCATGTAATCCATGTACCTCGGTATGCCCTCAAGATCAAATTAATACAATTGATAATATCATCACACAACTTCCATACTTTAGAGATGAAAAAGATTGTATCGGATGTGGTAAATGTATAGCAGTATGTCCTGGTTTGGCTATTACATTAATAGATTATCGCAAAAATAAAGATTTTCCATCTGTTACACTCCCACTTGAGCTATCTGCTAATAAAATTGAAATAGGTAAAAAAGTACTTATTGTGAGTAACGATGCTGGATTAGGAGAATTCAAAGTTAAACGAGTGCGTATATTACCCGAATTTCCTAAAACGCAACTCATCACTGTTGAAATACCGTCAAGAATCGCTAAACATGCTACGGGTATAAGATTAAATCAAAATTCTTATAATGAATCGCTGAATTTATATCAGAAAAATTTTACTGAAAATGAAACAATTGTATGTCGTTGTGAACGCGTTTCAGTAGGAGAAATTCGACATTGGATTCGCAATGGTGTAAGGGATTTTAATGAATTGAAAGCATTGACAAAAGTTGGAATGGGGTCTTGTGGTGGAAAAACGTGCACCCCTCTTATTGATAGGATATTCCGTGAAGAAGGTGTTAATATTGATGAGGTTGTTCCTGGAACAAAGCGGCCTTTATTCATTGAAATGCCCTTGAAACTATTTGCTGGTATAAAGGAGAAAAAGGAGGATTAATTAGATGGTAGAATATGATGTGATTATCATTGGTGCTGGAAGTATTGGGGTTCCAACTGCATTAGCAACTGCCAGTGATGGATTAAAAACATTAGTAATAGATACTTTACCATCAGTATCTCAAGCTGATAATAAGCATGCAATAGGAGGCATCAGGGCAACCCATACTCAAAAAGGGAAAATAATGTTATGTCAACGATCAATCGAAATTTTCAGGAACTGGGAAAGCCAATTTGGAGATGATATCTGGTGGAAGCAAGGAGGATATTGTTTTGTGGCTTATACTAAAGAGCATGAGAACACGCTTAAATTAAATGTGCAATTACAAAAATCCTTTGGTTTGGATATAGACTATGTTAGCAAGGAGGAAATAAAGAATTTAATTCCAGGAATTAATGAGGATAACTTACTTGGGGGAACTTATAGTCCAAAAGATGGCAACGCTTCCCCTCTCCTTTCCCTTCATGCTTTTTATCGCCAATCAAGAGAAAAAGGAGCTGAGTTTAAATTCAATGAGACCGTAACAGATATATTTTCTAAAAATGGAACGATCATAGGACTAAAAACAAATAAAAGTAAATATAACACGACTCAAATTGTGAACGCAGCGGGAGGAAATGCTAATACGTTAGGAAAAATGGTAAACATTAATTTACCCGTGATTCCAGAATCCCATGAAGCGGGTATTACTGAACCCGTAAAAAAAATTTTCAACCCTATGGTTGTTGATATGAGACCCGCTATAGATAATACTTTTGGAAACTCTAAAAATTATTATTTTTATCAAAATAAAGAAGGTAAAATCATTTTTTGCCTTACTCCAGACCCAAGCATAATTGGTAAAGATAGAAGAGAAACAAGTTCATTCCTTCCTCAGATTACTAAACGAATGATTTCCCTTATGCCCAGATTGAAAAATATAAAAATTCGTAGAACGTGGAGAGGGCTATATCCAATGACTCCTGATGGAAATCCTATTTTAGGGATCGTGGAGGGTATAAATGGATATGTAAATGCTGTGGGAATGTGTGGTCAAGGGTTCATGCTAGGTCCTGGCATTGGTGAACTCATAAGTAGATTTATACGGAACAAATTAACTCCGCAAGATAAAGATATCCTTAATGAATTCTCCATTACAAGAGATTATAATAAGGAAGAAGAATTAAAGTAAAAATTTAAAGTAAGCTACATATAACTATCACAATATTGAAAAAAAAAGTCAATTGTAATTCTTAGAGTGAATGAAAATGGTTAGACATTTATTAAAAATATCAGATTTGTCGAAAGTAGAATGTGAAAAGATAATATCGAAAGCTATAGAAATTAAAAATAATCCTCCGAAATTTAAAAGTGCATTAAAAGTAGAAACTCTCTTAATGCTATTCGAAAAACCCTCATTAAGAACCCGTATATCTTTTGAGACAGGAATGCAACAATTGGGTGGACATGCAATATTTTATTCTATAGTAGATTCCCCCTTAGGGAAAAAGGAAAACATCCACGATACTGCCAAAGTAGTATCATTATATGTGAATTTAATCGCTGCAAGGGTATACAAAAGAGAAGATATGCGAGATTTCGCTAAAGATGCCAGCGTTCCATTAATCAACATGCTTGATGATTTTGCTCATCCTTGTCAGATTCTCTGTGATTTTCTTACCATTAAGGAAAAAAAAGGGCGTCTTAATAATTTAAAAATGTCATTTTTTGGTGATGGATATAATAATGTTACTTATGATCTCATGAGAATGTGTGCGATGTTTGGATTAAGAATGGATGTTGCTTGTCCAAGCGAAACTGATTATTCTCCTGAACAAGAAGTTTTAGATGAAGTAGCGGAATTATCAAAAATTTCAGGTGCTGATGTAAGAGTCGTCCATGATGCTAAAGAAGCAGCTAAAGATGCAGAGATTATTTATACTGATTCATGGATGAGTTATGGGATTCCTAAGGAGCTAGAAGAAGAACGTAAAAAAATATTTATGCCATATCAAGTGACTGAAGAAATAATGAAAAGTGCTAAATCCGATGCTCTTTTCATGAATTGTCTCCCCGCTATGAGAGGTTCTGAACAAACGGCAGCTGTTATAGATGGCCCTCAATCAATTGTTTTCGATCAAGCGAGAAATCGTCTTCACGGACAAAAAGCAATCATGCTATTTCTAAGGGATAAATTTTAATTCTCATTATCTTAATTTTATCATCAAGAAATTCAAGGATGTATAGCAATTTCTTTTAAAAATAGATTATAATTTTTGATGGCTCTTATAATAAAATTTATAATTTTCCCTACAATACTATTATTTTTCACTTTGATATAGGAGTTGATAACATTTGAAAACATTAATCATAGCACTTGGTGGGAATGCTCTCATAAAACCGGGAGAAATAGGTACCACTGAAGAAATGATTAATAATTTACGATCCCCAATTAAGCAAATTGCAGAATTATCAAAAGAATATAACATTGTTATCACGCACGGAAATGGTCCCCAAGTAGGAAATCTTTTATTACAACAAGAAGCTACAGAAACTATTTCAAAAAGACCTCTACAAATATTGGTAGCAGAAACTCAAGGGCAAATTGGATTCTTAATTGAATCCACTTTAGATGAAGAATTAATGACGCTAAACATGGATAACGAAAAATTTTTCCTGACAGTACTTACTTATGTTAAAGTCGATCAAAATGATCCTGCCTTCAAACATCCAACAAAACCAATCGGACCATCATATAAAAGAAAAAAAACTGGTTATGTAAAAACATCTAAGGGGTGGAGACGTGTAGTTGCTTCTCCTAAGCCAATTAAAATTTATCAATGGCGTGAAATAAAAAAATTGATGGCACTAGGCGATTTTATTGTCATTGCTTGTGGAGGCGGAGGAGTTCCAGTCATAAAAGATGAAAAAAGACTATACGGTGTTGAGGCTGTAATTGATAAGGATCTTGCAAGTGCGAAATTAGGAGAACAAATTAGAGCTCAAATTCTCTTAATTGCATCTGATGTTGAAAAAGTTGCACTAAATTATGGTCGAATTGACTATAAATACTTGGATCTTATTTCCACAAGTGAAGCTAGAAGCTATATGAAAGAAGGACATTTCCCTGCAGGCTCTATGGGTCCAAAAGTTCAAGCTGCGATAAATTTTCTAGAATCTGGAGGGGAACGTGCCATCATAACTTCTATTGAAAAAATAAAGGATGCAATAGAAGGAAAAGCAGGAACGCAGTTTTATATTAATATGGGAGAGAAAATCTAAAAAATAAAAACGATACAATGATGGCATAAGAAGAATTCTTTTACTAAGAGGCAATCTCATCCGTAATTCTCGTGCCCTTAAGGGATGCTTTGCCAAGAGGGCTCTTCACCGTGCCCGACATGGTGTCACCATCAACTTTGACATTGAATTCAAAAGTTAAGAATCGTGGAAATTTTCTCGAAGCCTTCCACATCAATTTGTCACCGTCAATTTTTCCATCCGTGATATCACTGGCGCCTCTACGATATTCCATTCTACCAGTGATCGCATTACCTGCAAGGAAGAGATGCAAGGTGGATTTTTGAGTACCAAAAGGGGTCTTCATTTCTAATTTCCATATTTCATTAACAGACATAAATGATCACTTTAATAAATTGTTTAAACTTTATAATAATTTCCACTAATTTCAATTTTATAACCAGTGGTTGGTATGTTTGATTTGAAATAGAAGGAAAAGCAAGTACTCAATTTTTTTTAGAAAAAAATGATAATAAATCAACCGAAAACTGATTAGCTAACAACGAATACCTTTTCAATTATACTTAGAGCCCAATCGATTTCCTCTTTAGTAATTATTAAAGGAGGGGCAAATCTAATTGTTTTAGAATGAGTATGTTTAGCGAGTACTCCATTGTCTTTAAGTATTTCGACGATATGCCTTGCATCCGATTCAAACTCGACTGCCATTAAGAGTCCTTTGCCTCTAACTTCCTTGATTGGAACTATAGTTTTCTTTGCTGCAATATTTCTAAGCCCTTCTAAGAAATACGCCCCAGATTCCTTAGCTCTTTGAGCTAAATGATCATCAATATGGATATCAAGTGATTTCATGGCAACCGCACTAGCCAATGGATTTCCACCAAATGTTGATCCATGCGTACCTGGTGTAATGATATCAGGACCAATTATATCTCTCGTAGTGACCACTGCGGAGACGGGATAAACACCTCCTCCGAGCGCTTTTCCAAGTAACATCACATCCGGCTTCACATCTTCATGGTCACATCCAAAAAATTCCCCTGTCCTTCCGAAACCAGTTTGAATCTCATCAGCAATCATTAGAACATTGTATTTTGTGCAAATTTCCCTAATCTTTTTTAAGTAGCCTTCAGGAGGGATCTTTATCCCCGCTTCTCCTTGAATTGGCTCAAATAGGAATGCTGCTACGTTTTCAGCACCAATTTCTAAAATTGTATTTTCTAGTTTTTCAGCATCTCCATACGGAATAATTACAAAACCGGGAGTGTAAGGGCCGAAGTTCCCATAGTATCTTACAGCTGCGATATCCGTACTAAATCCTACGATTGCTATTGACCGACCATGAAAATTATCTCTACAAACAATAATTTTTGCCTCATTTTTAGAAATCTTTTTCTTGATATAGCCCCAAGCTCTCGCAACTTTTAACCCAGTAGAAACTGCTTCAGTCCCCGAGTTCATGGGCAATGCCATTATTCCAGATTTGTTTGGATCGTTGATATGTTGACCCACAACTTCGCATAATTTTTTTAAAAAGGGACCCATCATATCGTTATAGAACGCGCGAGATGTTAATGTCACCTTATCTGCTTGTTCTTTTAACGCTTTTATAATTTCGGGGTGACAATGCCCCATATTTAGGGCTGAATAAGCGGATAAACAATCTAAATACTTTTTACCTTCTGGATCATATACCCAGACACCCTCAGCTTTGCTAATAACAACGGGTATGGGGTGATAATTATGAGCACAGTATTTATCATCCATTTCCATATAATCTTTTGAACTTGGCATATTAACTCATTACTTCTCTAAAATAGAATTTCTCTGATCATTTAAATTGTGGAATCCGTTAAAAATTTAAGTGTTTTTGAGGGAAATATTTGGGAAATAGATTTAAATTCATTTTTCTCAGAAGGTTATGATGATTAATGCTACTTTCTTAGTATCTAATAGTAAAAAGATCCATAAAGAATTCTGTATAAATTTGGTCTAAATAGGTTTATAATAAAAGGATGAATATTTGATCTATACATTTTTGTATATACAAGTGTGTAAATTAAAATAAAAAAAATGGCGAAATTGAAATGCAAATAAATTAGTTTCTATTGATTTCATATCTCATTTTAAATGCCATTCTATCCTTTATTAGGGAAAACTATTCAAATAATCAACAATTTTATAAATCGTATTTCAAAACCTTGAAGCGTAAATGAAGCTAACCAATAAATATATCTTCAATTTAATCATTGCAAATTTGCTTTGGAGTTTCATTCCTATAGTTGTCTCGGGATTATTTGATGGAATCTCCATCATCACGATAATTGTCCTAAGGTTTCTTACAGCGGGAATTATTTTATTTCTAATCGCTATCTTCATAGCACTTGTAAATAATTATTTGAACAAAGATGCAAGAATTCCCTTAAAGGAGTATATATTTAATTTAAGGCATAAAAATAGGAGATTTTATGATATACGTACTTATAATTACTATTTTCTCATTGGATTCTTCGGTATTATCTTACATATCATCTTTTTCTTTCTTGCTCTGAAAACAACCTCTATTCCTTTTACAATGATTGGTGCCTTATTAACAATAATTTTTATAGTTTTTTATGAAAAAGGAGTAAACTACGAGAAGTTTGACATCTTTCGAATCCTTTTCATCTTAATGTTATCATTTGCTATAATAATTATTATTTCAGTATCTTTTAGGGGAGCACAATTAAATGGAAAACCAATTGAACCGATGGGAATGATTTATTTGATTTTATATTCAATTACAGGTTCATTTTTATATATAAGCATCGAAAGAGATTCTTACTCAAAAAATGAGTTAAGAAATATTAACAAAACTAAATATTATAAAATTCCACGTGCACTAATAAAATTATCTATATCTTTCATATCAGGAGTGATAATCATGATTCCCGTTTTATTTTTATTTTTATTCATGCCATTTGAAACTGACTTCACTCAAGAAACGGTTCATTTCTTTAAGGATCTTCTCTCGCTAAATTCCATTCTTTTCCGATGGGAAATTTTATATTTGATAATATTTGCTACGATTATACCTTATTTATTAATTTTTTTGGCTAATGTTAACTGGAAAACTACGAGCTTGACTTATAGCCAATGGAATAGCATATTAGGTTTAATCGAACCGACCAGTACCATAATTTTCGCAGTTCTATTATCAAATGCATATTTTCCACATGAATATCTAATAATTGTCATAATTTTTCTTGTCATAGCCGTTGTTTTAAGATATGCACATGAAGTTAGGAATGTTATAAATGCTTATATCTTACTTAAGATCCAAAAAAGATCTTTATCCATACTACCTATCAAAATATTGAAATTTTATGGAATCAAGGAAATTTATTCATTAATAGGTGAGTTTGATTTAATGGTGAAAGTTCAAGTAAATTCATTTAAAGACTTTCATTATTTAATAAATAGAAAATTAAAACCTTTAGATGAGATTTTGGAAGTGGAAGTACAATTTGTCAGTAAAAAAGAAAAGTTTTAAACCAACAAAATAAAAAGGAGCAATATCATGAGAGCCATCATTTTATGCAAATTAGGAATAAGTGTAATTAATAAAGTTATTAATGAGCTTAAAGAGATACCCCATATTACTAAGGTAATGTCATTAACTGGAGATTATGATCTCCTTGCTGAAATTGAAGTAGAGTCACCAGAAGAACTATATGAGATTTTTGCAAATAAAATAGATTTGATTGAGGGAATAATATCTTCAAACACACACCTCATCATGAAAGCATGGGAAAAATGAAATATATTTTTATAAATTTCTCTGAGTCAGCAATTCTTAGGATTTTATTTTTAGGTATTTTGATTTTGTGAAGAATCGTTCTATTAAATCTGAGATTTAAGAAATAATATGTAATAATAGATTTTTAAACGCCTTTTCTACATTTTCTCCAGATTTAGCACTTGTTTCCATGAATTCAAGTGAATTTAACCTATTAGAAAATTCTTCTCCTTCTTTAGTTGAGATTGCTCTCATTTCTTCTAAATCATTTTTATTTCCAATAAGCAAATAAGGAGCTTTCCCGCTACCATGTTTCTTAAGATCTGGGAGCCATTTTTTCTCTATATCATAAAGGGTCGAGGGTCGAGTAATATCATAGACAAATAATCCTCCTACACACCCTTGAAAAAACATCTGCCGTGATAGATCGTATTTCTCTTGTCCAGCAATATCCCAGAATATCAATTTTACAAGTGTATCCCTCTCTTCCAAAAATATCTCTTTTACAACTATATTAACTCCAAGAGTTGAATTATAATCCTCTTCAAAGCTATGTTGTACATAACGATTAATTAAGGAAGTTTTTCCCGTAGCAGGTGAACCTAGCAATACTAGCTTCAGCATAATTTCTTTATTCGGCATAATCTAAGAGTTATAATAGATTAAATTATTTATTCATTGTTATTTTTTTTTTTAAATCCCAACAGCTTGGCCATCTTTTCTTGGATCTGAAGCTGATAAATATCCATCTTCAAGTTTATAAATAATCTGAGCTCCTCCAAATTCAAAATAATGCCCCGTTAATGTTTTATGACCTCTTTGGGCAAGATTATTGAGGATTTTGATATCAAATTCTGGTTCAAAATTAACTTTCATACCTTGCATTACTCGCCAACGTGGTGCATCGATCGCTGCCTGGGGATTTTGATTATAGTCAAATATGCGCGTAATCATTTGTATATGTCCTTGTGGTTGCATAGTTCCACCCATTACTCCAAAACTCATCAGTGGTCGGTTATTTTTTGTGATGAATGCGGGTATAATGGTATGAAATGGTCTTTTATTTGGACCTACTTGATTTGGATGACCTTCAATCAAACTAAATCCATTACCTCTATCTTGTAAACTGATGCCAGTTTTAGGAATTACAATTCCAGAACCAAATCCCATGTAATTTGATTGTATGTATGAAACCATCATTCCATTTTCATCTGCTGTTGTAAGATATACTGTATCACCCTGTTTTGGGGCACCATAATTAAAAGATTGAGCTTTATTTCGATCAATTAATTCCGCTCTGTGAGATAGATAATCTGATTTTAAAAACATTGAAGGATCCAGTTCTTGGGTTTCAGAATCTGAGATATAATGATAAGCATCTGAAAATGCTAATTTCATCGCTTCAATTTGGAGATGCAATGATTCTGGAGAATCTGGTTCATACTTTGTAATATCTAATTTTTCTAAAATACCTAATGCTATTAGTGCTGCTAATCCTTGACCATTTGGTGGAATTTCATGCAAACTAATACCATGATACTCTTTTGAAATTAGTTCCACCCAAATTGCTTCATGGTTTGCTAGATCTTCCATTGTAATTAATCCCCCCGTATTATTAGAATGATTAACTATTTTGCGAGCAATTTCACCTTTATAAAATTCTTCACCATCTGACTCTGCTATTAATTTTAAAGTTCTTGCTTGAGCTGGATTTGAAAATAGTTCTCCAGGATAAGGAGGTCTATCTTTTGGGAGAAATATTTGATGGAATTCTGGAAATTTTCTCTTCTTATATGCCTTAACTAGGATTTTCCACACTTCTGCTGTTATTGGGGAGACTAAAAATCCTTTTTCTGCATACTTAATCGCTGGTTCAAACAATTCTTTAAAAGCTAAGGACCCATATTTCTGTGATAATTCCACCCAAGCAGAAACCGCTCCCGGGATTGTAACAGAATCCCATCCAAACATTGGCATCGAAATTTTGTTTGAAAAATGTTCAACTGTCCAAGCTGCGGGAGATCTTCCAGAAGCATTTAAACCCACTAAATTCTTTCCATCCCATATTATCGAAAATGCATCACTCCCTAGACCATTATTAACGGGTTCTACCACCGTTAGTGTTATAGCAGTGGCTATCGCAGCATCTATGGCGTTTCCTCCTCTTCTCAGCATGCTTAATCCAGCTTGGCACGCAAGAGGTTGAGAGGTAGAAACTATATTTTTTGCTAACACCGGCATTCTTCTAGAAGGATATGGGAAATTCCATTGAAAATTTTCTTCCAACATTTAGTAAGCACTTTTAATCATGAATATTTGTATTGATAAAGTCCCCTAAGTTATTTATAACTTTTTCATTCGTGTTGATTATTGATTAATTCTCTTTCAATCATTTTTATCAATACGAACGAAAAAGGGATGGAATTAGAGAAAATCTTAATTATTCAATTTTTCAAACATTGGTTTATTTCTTTTATACACTTTCATGTATTCGGCAAAGAGTTTTTGGTATGTTTCGGTAGTATTGGAATTTGGTTTATATTCTTTCCTAATTTTTATCAAGGGAATCGCTTCTGAGAATGATTTAAAAAGACCCAATCCTACCATTGAAATTATAGCTGAACCTTTTGCTCCAGCTAAATCAGGTTCTGACAATTGCACTATTTTTCTATCTAAAATATCGGATAATATTTGGCACCATATTTCAGAATTAGCTCCTCCTCCGATGAGATTAATCGTTTTAGTTTCACCTACGAGTTTCTCAATAATTCGCAATGCCCATTTAATGTTATAACCCACTCCTTCATATATCGCGCGAAGTAGATCTTCTCTGGTATGGTTGAGACTTAGATTATAAAAACCCGCCCTGACCTTAGGATCGTTGAGAGGACTTCTTTCTCCAAACATCCATGGTGTAAATATTAGGCTCTTCGCTCCCACAGGGTTAGATTTAACCATTGAATTCAAATTTTCGTATAATTGTTTTACATCTCCCTTATAAGTTTCCACTTTATCTTTAAACATTTGAGTTACAACCCAATCAAGACACGCAGTACCAGTCTCTTGCTTGGAAATGCAGAGGTAGTTATCTTGAGCCGAACTAATGCTTCCAGTATAGTGTATGAGGTCCTTCAATCTTTCAGATGTATGTGATGCAACCCAATCAGAAGTTCCTAAGCAAATGATTGGTTGATTATCTAAAATCGCTCCAGAACCTATTGCTGCTGAAGTCAAATCTCCAGAGCCAACGAATACAGGGATTCCCTCTGCTAATCCGAGCAGTTCTGCGGCACTTCTAGTTAAATCTCCTGCTTTTTCAACTGATCTTTTAATCTCGGGTAGTTTTTCCTCATCAATTTTAAATTTTTTTAGAATTTTATCAGACCAGACGAACTTTTTGGGATTACTATCCATCATCCAAGAAGTATGACCTAAATCTCGGGATGTAACCGCTTTTTTGGTACATCTATAAATAATAAAATCCTTCACGCTCAAAAACTTGTATGTTTTTTTATAGACTTCTGGTTCATACTCTTTAATCCATAAGATGTGAGAAATGGGATCTTTACCATTCACACCTGGAGCCCCTCCTGTGACCTTAATGAATAGAAGTAACTTTCTCAACCCGAATCCCGCAATTTTTATTAACCCTTTCGTAAATTTACGAGTTACTATCGATGCTCTTGTATCGAGCCAACTTATGCATCTCATTAATGCATTTCCTTCTTGGTTGATGGGGATCGTGCAGTTCATTTGACAGTCGAAGACCATTGCAATTATATCTTGTTTATTAATATTAGCATTTTTTATGGTCTCATTTGTAGATTTCTTTACAGCATTCCAAAAATCTTCAGGTTCCTGCTCTGCCCAACCTTCTTTTGGATAGTAAATAGGATAGGATACTTTTTCATAATGAATGGCATTCAATTCTAAATCGAAAAGAACCGCTTTATCACCCGTTGTTCCCAAATCATGTGCTAAAATATATTGATTTGCCATAATTTTTTTTCACTTTTTGAGATAATCAATAATTATATTATAATTTCTAAAGTATTTTATACCTCTTCTTTTACATGATTAAAATCTTAAGCTAAGTTATATTTATATTATGTTTTTAGACGTTATACTCTGAAATGGTTGAAGTTAACCATTCTTTTTCTTTCTATTGAGATATTCATGAATAAAAAAGCTTGCTACTGTTTCAGCAAAGGTGTTAGATCCAAAACCTGCATCGTACCCTAACTCTTTAGATAATTCATTTGTAATCCGAGCACCACCACAAATTAAAATTACTTTTTCCCTAATGCCTTCTGCTTCTAATAAGTCAACTAAATTGGTTAAATTCTTGACGTGTATATCTTTTTGAGTAACTGTTTGTGAAACTAATAATACATCAGCTTTTATCTCTATCGCTCTTTTTATGAATTCTTCATTTGAAACTTGGCTTCCTAAATTATGAGCTTCGATCATTTCATATCTTTCAAGTCCGTAATGACCAGCAAACCCTTTCATGTTCATTATTGCGTCAATTCCAACTGTATGGGCGTCAGTTCCGGTGGTAGCACCTATTACTATCAATTTTCGTTTGATATTCTCATTAATATATTGATTAATTTCCTCCATTGTCATCGACTCGACTTTTACTGATTCGGTTTTTATTTTGGTTACATCAACTGTATGAATTAGTTCTCCATATATAATGAAGAATGTAAAATTATCATCAAGAAATTGATGATAAACAACTGAGGGGTCTTCTATACCCATTTTTTTAGATAGATCTATTGCAGCATAGATCGCTTTATCCCCATCTTCAATTGGAAGCGTGAAACTAATTTGAACCTTCCCATCATTCATTGTATCACCATAAGGTTTTATTCGAGTTATATCTAAATTCTTATCGAACTCTTTTTTACCAGTAGAATAAAGTCCTCCACCCATTTATTTTTCACCCCTCAAATTTAATTCTATTGACATTTGTTCTAAGAATGGATTAAAATATTCTTTATCCTTTTGAATTACTCCATCCAATCCTTTCCCACCATCAATCGGTCTTTTAATTCCAGCAAAAATTCCTTTCTCAATGGTTTTAAATAGCCCTTCCTTTTCAATTTGGCTTAGAAGTTCGAGAGTTTTATTTAATACTTCGTTTGCGCGATGTTGCATCATTCCATCCTCTTTAAAAGTGATTTCATCACCCAAATCTTTCATATTTTTAAAAATATATTTCGCATTTTCAATAGATAAGGCCCTATCTGACATAAATGGAGTGTGAATTGCTTCAGTTAACATTCCCAGCAAATGAATTCTTTGATTTGTAAGAATTGTAATGATGTTAAATAAAGCATCTTGAATATGACCCTTAAAGACGTTTCCCGTCATGAATTTAGTGGGAGGCATGTATTTTAGTGGAGCATTAGGAAAGATTTCACGCGCCATTTGAGCTTGAGCAAGTTCATAAACAAATCCATTTTCCAAGTTAGGATCCATTTCAAATGCATGACCTAAACCCATTTGTTCTTCTTTTAGACCCGCTAATGTTGCAAATTGTTCATTGATAAATTGTGATGCTAGTACTGTATGAGCAGCTTCGTATGCATCATCAGTTGTAAGATAATTATCTTCCCCCGTGTTTATGATTACCCCGGCAAAAGCATTTATCATCCTTGAAAAATATTGATCAATTAGTGTTCTTTGCATGTTTATATCTCTAAATAAAATTCCGTATAAAGCATCATTAAGCATCATATCTAACCTTTCAAAAGCGCCCATAGCTGCAATTTCTGGCATGCAAAGTCCTGAACAATAGTTCGTAAGTCTAATATATCTGCCCTCTTCTTCACTGACCTCATCCAAAGCTGATCTCATTAAACGAAAATTTTCTTGCGTTGCATAAGTTCCTCCAAATCCTTCAGTTGTGCTACCATAGGGAACATAATCTAATAAACTCTGTCCAGTAGAACGTATGACAGCTATGACATCAGCACCTTGTCTTGCAGCTGCTTCAGCTTGAACTATATCTTCATAAATATTTCCTGTGGCAACAATTATATAAATTAAAGGTTCGATTTTCTCTCCATATCTCTCAATCAATTCTTCCCTTTTTTGCCTGTTTCGTCTTATTACATCTAAGTTCTTCTTTATTATTGATGATAATGCCATCTTTATCTCAGATAAGCTCTCCCTTGGAAAATCAGTAATGATCAATTGACCTTGACAGATTTTTTCTGCGATATTTTGAGGAGACAAATTTGTGGATATAATTGCATTCCCAAGGTACAATGCAACACCCTTATTTATTTGTCCTTTTTTTATAACGTGATCAACTACGATATTGGGTAGTGGAACACCATATTCATCAGTTCCATCAATCCCTAATAATCGACAGATTGTTCTCTCAATTGTAGTTGTTGTGTGATTATTTATAAATATTTGAATATCATTAGCAATTAATTTGGCTATGCTTCTTGCTTTTTCGACAAATTCAAAATTTAAATTCAGTTTACTTGCTATTATCATGTTTGTTGAACCTCAAAAAGAATTTAACTTTTTTAAAAATTATATGTTAGGTAAGAAATCACATAAATAATATTTTAGTATTTGCTCGGTCCGAGATCATAAATAGGGATAGTGATTCCTTGTTTTAATTCATTTAAGAATTTTAACTTATCAAATTCATAACCTAAAGGCGAAGTTGGATTGATCGTGATTACAATTATTTTAATTTTATCCAAGACCTTTATACAACCCCCTTTTTTTGAGTACTTCTCAAAAACAGTTTTACTTAAAAATAATTTTGTCGCATCGGAAACTAATAATGTAATCTTTTTGTAAATTTCTGATTTTTTAATCAAATCCTCAATGAAATCATCCGTGACAGCTCCATTAATCACGAGGTAACTTGCATCATCATTAAGCTGATCCAAAATTTCTTCCACGGAATCCAACGCTGTTAGTAAATCTAAAATTTTTATTGAACGATCTTGAAGGATAATCCCAATTTTACCCTTGGATATAATATTATTTGCAAGGTTAATAATTTGGTTATCTTCTTCGCATTTCAAAGTAAGTAAATTTATGGTATGATGTGTAATATCCAATACTTCTTTCATTTCTTTTGAAACTGATGCTCCAGTAGATAATATTGTTGCTTGAGAAATAAGAGGTGATGCATATGAACGCCTATCAAATGCTCCATCAATTAAGACTAAATCACAACCTAATTTTAGCAAATCAGTACATATCATCTTTAATTCTGAATTAATTGAAGGTCCTGCAATCTCAACAAAACCACTATTTAGCGCTTTAACAATTTGAATCTCACCCATAGGGGTATTTATTATAGTTTTTTTAATTATTTCCGATTTAACCTCGCTATTTCGTATACTTTGGAGAGCAGTAGCAATAATGGTTCCAGATTCAACAAATATGCGTGGTTTAGGTAAACTCGTTATGGCATCATATTTTTCACCATCACGTCCAATTGAAGTAAGACCAAGTCGATGGCTTCCTTTTAGTATCTGTATTATATGATTTAGGGTTGTTGTCTTGCTCACATTTTTCGCTAGACCAATTATTGAAATAATTCTATATTTTTTTATCTCTTCATTAATTAATTCGTTGAAATTCATATTAAGAGGTGTTATTGATCGGTTTCTAATAATTATATGTTTAAAAAAGAAAGAATCTAATTATAATTAATTAGAATTAGAATCCAAATGAAAAGAAAGTATTATAAATTTTCTTTACAAATTTAGTACAATCAATTTATAATTAGAAAAAATTATGAAAGCAATTAATAAAAAGCATATTACAACTATCTTAATCATCTCAATTCTGCTTGTAATTCCTACAATTATCGGAGTTATTCCTAATCCAATGGATATCCGAAGAAGCTGGAAAAATAATTTACCCGACTCATATAGACAATCGAGCGATATTATGAATGCTACTATGGGATACGAAGAGCGAAAAAATACATATTTACTGGATAGTAATCAGAGTAATGGATTCCATGCTCAATCAACTCGGGTTTATTTGAATACTTCGGTAAATGAAGCTTCATATACGAGTTCTCTAAGCAAAATAAACAACAGAGAAGATACTGCAGATTTTAGCATGGGCGGATTATTAAGAACGATGTATCTTGATAATGTTACTAAAGTTTTAGACCCAACATTTAAACAACAATTAAAGGATGCAATTCTGAATTTTAAATATTGGTTTACAGAACCAGGACCTTCCAATATGATAATGTGGACAGAGAACCACATAATACTATTTCATTCGTGTGAATTACTTGCTGGACAACTATACCCTAATGAAACCTTTACAAATTCTGGCATGAATGGAACCCAACATGTAGAACATGCATTACCATTAGTAAATAGATGGATTGAATGGCGAGCACGTTTTGGATTTTCAGAATGGCATTCGGATATTTATTATGAAGAAGATTTAATGCCATTGTTGAATTTGGTTGAGTTTGCTCAAGATAATGATACCGCTACGAAAGCAGCAATGTTGGTTGATCTCTTTGCTCTCGATTTTGCGAACAATTACTTCAAAGGAAGTTATGCCACAACTAACGGTCGTACAGAGGATAATAAAAAGGTAGGTACAAGTTTAATGGATCCTCCTTCACGAGCTTCTTTTGCCGAAACTGCTTGGATTTTACTTGGAGTGGGATACCACGATCCGAATGCTGGCAGTAGCATGTCCGCAGTAGCCTTATCTACAAGCAATAAATATACTCCTCCTCCAATTTTAGAAGCAATTACTAATGCAACCTTGGATTACAATGAGTATAAGGATAGAAATAGCATCAATATAGCAGACGGTACAGATTATGGATTTGGATTCGAATCTGAAGATGATATGATGTTTTGGTGGCCCATGTCAGCAGTTTTTACAGGAGAAACAATCGATCCTTCATTAAATTTAACAGAATATTATAACTTGGGATATGATACAGTATTCAATGATGAAATGCTAGTAGATTTAATAAAAATTGCTGCAGATATTTATGGAATGAGTCTTTCAGAAGTTTGCACATTTTTGAAAGAGGCTACAGAAGGTGTAGTGCTAGAGGAAGTAAATACATATACATACCGTACACCATATTACCAGCTTTCTGGAGTTCAAGATCATCAGAAAGGAATGGGAGGATATCAAGAGCATATATGGCAAGCTTCTTTAGATGAATATGCTTATATATTCACCAACTCACATGGAGGATTTCGAATGGAGGACTATGTGGGTGGATTTAAACCACGAGCAACATTCCATGAGAATGTTGGTGTAATTCAATATGATCGTCTTTCTCAATCTTTAATTTTGGAACTAGTATATATGTTTTTAGAATTCGAACCAGTAATTCAAGCATATTTTCCTCGTTGGGCATTTGATAATGTAATCCAACAAGGCAAATGGACTTTTGGAAGCAGGTCAGGTGGTTATATCGCACTGTATTCTGATGAACCTACCTATTGGGAAAATGATTATGAACTTCGATCATCTGGTAAAACAAATGCTTTTATTGTAGAACTTGGAAGTGTTGATGATTATGGTACATTCGAGAACTTTACATCTTCACTATTAGCAACGAGAGTTACTGTACAACATTTGGCTGTTGGATATAATATTGAATATGTGTCTCCTACTCAAGGTTTAGTTAAAGTCGCGTGGAATGGACCCATGACTGTCGCTGGGGTACCTGTTGATTTAGGATCTTATGCTAAATTTGACAACGATTTCTGCCATCAAGAATTTAACACGTTAAAAACTACTATAGAATACTTGAACATGAAATTAGTGCTGGATTTTGAAAATGCTACGAGAACATACACAGAAATATAATAAAATAAGGTGATCAAAATGAATAGAAAAGACTATATATATGGAATGAAAGTTTTTAATTGGATTAAGGGAGGTGTTTTAGCATTCATCGGAACACTTATAACACGTTGGGGAATCGGAGTTGGTCGTTTCACTACAAATATTTACTTTGGGATGCCCATCTACTTTCTAATAACGTGTTCAGGAATGTTAGTGGCATTAATTCTCAAGATTGAAGAATCATCGGATGAGAGAAAGACACTAAAATCTAAAAAGTTAGAAATAAGTAGTGCAGTATTATACGTTGCAGCATTTATCACGTCAATAGTCCATACTATTTACTATAATTTAGTAGTTTTGAATGTATTCCTATTAGGTATTATTGGTGTTGTCTGGTTCCTTTCAATATTTTACGGTAAAATATGGTATAGAAAAATCCTACTTGCTAATATTCTCATAAGTTTATCTTTTTCATTTGGGATTATTTATGGAGCAGCAATTAATAGTAGTATTATACCATTCTCGATTTTTATATTCTTTGGAGCTATTTTTCTATTACAATTCTCCAAGGATTTGATAAATGAAAGTAAGAATAAAGAAAAATACGAAAGAGCAGGTGCAATCTCTCTTGCTTCTTCTTTAGGTGTTGAAAAAACTCAGAGGATTTCATTTGTCTTAGATTTGGTAGTTATACTCTTAATCATTCTTCCATTCATCCCAAATTTCGTGTATATACTAAGCTTGATATTTTATATGATTCCAGTGACTATAATCGTCATTCTGCTTGGGATAGCTATGCTTCTAACTTATAAAATGAAAACTGAAAAAACTTATTATAGAACTATTAAAATTCTACTAAGATTCGGAATGTTCTTTCTATATATAGGTTTAATATTAGCTTATTTCTAACTCAATAATTTTTTTTTTTATTATATTGAAAAATATACTTATTTTATATATATTAGGGATGTCGTAACTTCATTTTCAATAAGAAAGATGTTCAAAATTTTGAACATAATAAAAAACTTAGATTCATTAATTTCTTAAAAATTTTTTATAATTATTTATAATTTAGAAGGAGGTTGATTTTAGGTATCATCATATTGTTTTTTATCTAACATTGTTTTGCTCTTTTTAGATTCAAATCTCTCTACCTTTTGGTCATAAACTTTTTCGAGTTTTTGCTTTCTAATTAAAAATTTATTTGTTTCACTATCAATTAATTCATTCAACTTTTTTATTTTTTCGGAAAAACTAATACTATGTACTATTTTGATTGGTTCTGGTTCTTTATTAATGATCTCTCTTAAATCTTTAGAAAAAGAATTAAACACAGCGATATTTGCATACCATAATTCTTGGTTATATAAGTTCTCAAACCTTAATTCAAATTTTTTACCGATTCTATCAATTAAACCGCTTATTTTCGTTTCCTCAAAAGATATTTTGTCAGTTATCGATATTACCAA
>Ga0307426_1000896_pt1 | contig 20325 bp, 22 predicted proteins | sample SalMarWE160340MG_FD_202165 | JGI IMG/M metagenome (GOLD analysis project Ga0307426, IMG submission 202165) | Salt marsh sediment microbial communities from the Plum Island Ecosystem LTER, Massachusetts, United States - WE1603-40 | ecosystem: Environmental > Aquatic > Marine > Intertidal zone >...
CGAATTCTTAGGACTATGAATGATAATTATCTCTGCATTCCGATGCCACACTTCCTCTCCTTTCTTTATCATCTTCAAACTTCTCTTAAATGATGGAATAACATTAATAATTTTATTCATCATATCCGGAGAAAAGACTGAAGCTAAGGATTCTTGTCCTTTTGGATCTTCGAATTTTTCAACAAGATTTGTAACTTGAATTGTGCATTCTTTAGATATTGAAGCGAGTAGATCTCTATCTTGTATGATTGTGAAAAATACGTTTTCTTCATTATGTCCCGTAGCAGAATATCTTCCTGCTACATCAAGTATTTTCTCAATAGTTTCCTTAGAAACTGGTTTGTTATTGAATTGTCTCCTAGATCTTCTTGTTTTAAATAGATTGCTTAAAGATTCAAAGCTAGGTAATTCCTCATTAGTTGGGGCATCAATAAGAATCTCATTTTGATGACTTTTCAATCTAATGGCATTAACGGGGCATACAGCAACACATTTTCCGCACTCTATGCAATATTCTTCCATTTCTTCATGAAAATGCATTTTATCTGAATCAAAGTAATAATAATGACATTCATTAGCGCAAGCTTTACATCTTGTACAAGATTCAATATCTACAATCACTTTAGAATTTTCTAACATGATTAAACATCTTATTTGTAATGTATTATTCTAGAATTTGAAATTCAATTTATGAATAATGATGATAGGATTAGATTTAATTTTTTCTGAAAAGTTTAAGTAAGCGTATATAGTATTAATACTGAATTGGCTTTCAGCCAGAAAACAATTTATAATTTATCCAATTTACCTTATTTACACTTTCTTCTAAAATTTATTTCTTTAAACTATTATTATTAGAGAATTATATCCAATTCAGTGATTCAGTATCAATTTATTACTATCTGGTGACTAATAATTCGAAAACGATACCTTTAAATATGTCAATTAATATATGTAAAGTATTGATTGACATAAAAACATTGACATGGTTAGATAATAATTTATGTCAATTTTATTTAAATAAATAATTTGATTGATAACTATGAGAGAGTTGAATAATATGGTATTTGAAGATGATTTCTTTAATGTTCGCAAGTCATTAGAAGATCCTTATCGAAAAATTGCAATTTCGAAGAGTGAATATGAAAGACTTCAACAAATAGCAGCCAAATACGAAACTTTGCTAAAGAAATTTCAACGTATTGAGACAGAGAAAAGTCAGCTAGAACAAGAAATTGAACTTCTAAAGAATGATGGACGCAAATTAAAGCAATTAGAAGAGGAAAACGAGAAAATGCTAAACTCTTTGCTGCGAACGAGAGCAGATTTTGAAAATTACAAGAGATCGATTGATAGAAATAATGAGAACTACCGACAGAAGGCTCAAGAAAGAATCATGCGAAAGTTAGTTAAACATGTTGAAGATTTAACAAGAGTGTTGAAAGTATTAGAAACCCTTAATATTGCTGGTTCAATAAAGAATGGATTCGAAATGATTTTGCATAATTTTACTAAAATTCTTGAAGAAGAAGGGGTAAGACCAATGAATTGTGTGGGAGAAAAGTTCGATCCCTTCAAGCAAGAAGCACTTTTAGTGGAGGAAAGGGATGATATTCCCGAAAATACCATAATTGAAGAAATTGATAAAGGTTATTTTATTAATAATGCAATTTTAAAACCCGCAGGGGTAAAAGTATCAAAATTAAAATCAGAATAAAAAAAAATAAATTTAATTTAAAACAGATAGGTGAAAAATATGGGAAAAATAATTGGTATAGATTTAGGCACGTCAAATTCAGCTGCGGCTGTATTGATTGGTGGTAAGCCAACAATAATACCTAGTGCTGAGGGTAATACAATAGGAGGAAAAGCTTTTCCATCTGTAGTTGCCTTCACGAAAGATGATCAGAGGTTAGTAGGAGAACCTGCGAGAAGGCAGGCTATATCGAACCCTGATAGGACAATTACTGCAATTAAAAGGAAAATGGGAACATCATATAAAGTCACAATTGATGGAAAGAATTATACTCCGCAGGAAATTTCTGCCATGATTCTAAGAAAGATCAAGGAAGATGCCAGTGCTTACTTAGGTGAAGAAGTTACTGAAGCCATTATAACGGTACCAGCATACTTTAACGATAACCAACGACAAGCCACGAAAGATGCGGGAAAGATCGCGGGATTGAATGTTAAACGTTTAATCAACGAACCAACTGCCGCAGCTATAGCTTATGGTTTGGATAAGAAGGATGCACATCTAAAGATTGCTGTATTAGATCTTGGAGGAGGAACGTTTGATGTAACCATAATGGAGATGGACAATCAAGTCTTTGAAGTAATTTCTACTGCAGGAGATACGCAATTAGGAGGAACAGATATGGATAAAATTCTAGTAGAGTTCTTGGTTAGTGAATTTAAAAACCAAGAAGGTATTGACTTAGCAAGCGATTCAATGGCAATGCAGAGAGTTCGAGAAGCTGTTGAAAAAGCAAAGATAGAATTATCTACATCCGTTTCTACAGATATTAACTTGCCTTACATAACAGCTACGAATGCGGGACCTAAACATCTCACTATGACATTAACTAGAGCGAAATTGGAACAACTTATTGATCCAATACTCCAACGATTAAAAGCACCAATCAGTAAAGCTTTAATGGACGCAGGGTTAAAAAAAGGAGATGTCGATAAAGTCATACTTGTTGGGGGTCCTACGAGAATGCCAAGTGTTCAGAATATATTTGAAGAATTTATGGGAAGAACTCCAGAACGAAGCATTGATCCAATGGAATGTGTAGCTATGGGAGCCGCCATACAAGGAGGCGTGTTAACTGGTGAAGTAGAAGATTTATTACTCTTAGATGTCACACCATTATCACTTGGAGTTGAAACTCTTGGTGGCGTATTTACCAAGTTGATAGAACGAAATACCACGATCCCAACGAAAAAGGTCGAAACCTTTTCCACTGCAGCTGATAATCAACCAGCTGTTGAAATTCACGTGCTTCAAGGGGAACGATCGAAAGCGGCTGATAACATTACTTTAGGCAAATTTCATTTGACTGGAATACCTCCTGCTCCAAGAGGGATGCCACAAATAGAGGTCACATTTGATATTGACCAAAATGGAATTATAAATGTTTCAGCAAAAGATAAAGGAACGGGTAAAAGTCAGTCGATTACTATTACAGCATCTACTAAAATGTCTGATGATGAAATTGAACAAAAAATCAGGGAAGCAGAAAGAAATGCGGAAGACGACAAAAAATTCAAAGAGTTAATTGAAACCAAGAATCACGCAGAAGCCTTAATATACCAGACAGAGAAATTATTGAATGAAAATGAAGCCGTAGTTGGAGATTTGAAAGCAGGTATTCTTACAAAGATATCAGACGTTCGATCTGCCATGGAATCAGGAGATGTAAAACGAATCAATAAAGCAATGGAGACTCTACAGAATGCCTTGCATGAAGTTTCCACCAGAATGTATTCTCAACACCAAGGAGCACCTCCAGGTGGAATGGGAGGCAATCAAGGAGGACCTAAAAAAACACAAGATGAAAAAGAACAAGAACAATTTCGAAAGGCTTCAAGTGAAGATGACAGTGTAATTGATGCAGATTATGAATAATTTTTTTTTTAATTTTTTATTTTTAATTTTTATGATGTGAAGTATTATTATTTTATGAATGAGGAGTTGAAAAATGGCAAAAGATTATTATGAAGTATTAGAGATTCCAAAAAGTGCCTCAAAAGATGAAATTAAAAGAGCTTTTCGTAAGTTAGCTCGCAAGTATCACCCTGATGTTAACCCAGATGAAGCTAAATCGGGAGAAAAGTTCAAGGAAATTAATGAAGCTTATAGTATTTTAAGCGATGATAAAAAAAGAGAAATGTATGATAAATTTGGAGTTGTTGAAGGCGATCCATCCACTTATCAACAATGGAATCAAGGTGGAGTTCCAAGAGGGGCAAGAGTTAATCAATCTCCAGATGGAACTACAACATATTATTATACGGGTTCTCCTGGTGGTGTTGATTTTAGTGAAATATTTGGAAATCAAGGAAGGTCAAAAAGAAGTGAAAATTCTGGAGGTTTTGATTTTTTCAATGACTTAGGAGATATTTTTGATGTCTTTAATCAACAAGGAAGATCTTCACGAGTAAGTACTGATCATTATGGAAACAGACCAATTGAAGGAGATGATTTACGTTACGATATGGAAATTGATTTAATGGACGCATTTCATGGAGGAGAAAGAAGGATATCCTATAAAAATCCTGCATCGGGGAAGCAAGAAACATTTAAAGTTAAAATTCCAAGAGGAGTGCAAGATCAGCAGAAATTACGTTTAAATGGAAAAGGGATGGTCGGAACAAACGGTGGAGCTGCTGGTGATTTATATATAAATATAAATATTCGTCCTGATAATAGATTTAAACTAGATGGTATTGATATATATATTGAACAAGAAATTCCTTTTACTACTGCCATGTTAGGTGGGAAGATCGAAGTTCCAGGAATAGAAAAATCGATAAGTGTAACCGTCCCTCCTTTGACTAAAGATAATACGATACTAAGATTAAAAAACAAGGGATTTTATAAAATAAATTCTGAGGAAAGAGGAAACCAACTTGTAAAAATAAATATTAAAATTCCTCAGAAATTAAGCAAGAAACAAAAGGAATTATTGGAACAATTGAAAGAAACTAATTTATAAAAGAAGGATCTCTCATGATGAAATTTGACAAATTTACTATAAAAGTTCAAGAGGCTTTAATGAGCGCTCGTTCATTGGCTCAAACTAACGATAATCAACAAATTGAGCCCATTCACATTATTTTATCTCTACTTGAACAACAAGAGGGAATCACAAGTCCACTTCTTCAAAAGTTAGGAATAAATCTAAACCAAATTCGAGTTGATTTTGAAAAAGAATTAGCTAAACTAGCCAAAGTAACTGGTTCGGGTGCTACTGATGTTGTTCTGAGTAATAATTCAGCAAGATTATTTGATCTCGCATGGAAAGAAGCTGAAACTTTGAGAGACCAATTTTTAAGCACTGAACACTTGATTCTGGCGATGTCACAAACGCAATCGAATGAAATATCTCAAATTTTCAAAAAATTTGGTATAACTAAAGATAGATTAATGCAAGCTTTAAAAAGTGTTCGTGGCACACAAACAATAACTGATCAAGATCCTGAAGGTAAGTACCAAGCTATCGAGAAATACAGTAGGAATCTTACTGATCTAGCTCGGCGCGGCAAGATTGATCCCGTCATTGGGAGGGATGATGAAATACGACGAGTAATGCACATTCTTTCCCGAAGAACTAAAAATAATCCTGTCTTAATTGGTGAAGCGGGAGTAGGAAAAACAGCTATCGTTGAAGGATTAGCTCAAAGAATTGCAAATAATGATGTCCCAGACTCGTTAAAGAACAAGGATTTAATTGCAATGGATTTAGCAGCGATGATTGCAGGAGCTAAATACAGGGGAGAATTTGAAGATAGATTAAAAGCTTTTATCAAAGAAGTGGAAAAAGGCGAAGGGAAATATATTTTATTCATTGATGAGCTGCACACACTAGTTGGAGCTGGAGCTGCACAAGGTGCAATTGATGCATCTAACATGTTAAAACCAGCACTTGCTCGTGGAGAATTACGTGCTATTGGAGCAACCACATTAGATGAATATCGGAAATATATTGAAAAAGATGCGGCACTAACCAGGAGATTTCAAACCGTTTTAGTGACAGAACCATCAGTAGAAGATTCAATTGCTATCTTGAGAGGTCTTAAAGAAAAATATGAAATTCATCATGGGGTTCGCATTACTGATTCAGCAATAATAGCTGCGGTAACTTTATCACATAGATATATTGCTGATAGATTCTTACCGGACAAAGCGATTGATCTCATGGATGAAGCGGCTTCAAGATTAAGGATAGAAATTGATAGCATGCCTACTGAAATTGATGAAATTGAACGAAAAATCATCCAATTAGAGATTCAGAATGAAGCTTTGAAAAAAGAGAGCGATACAAAAATTAAAGATAAAATGGTGAAAATTCAGGAAGATTTAAATAATCTGAAAGAGGAGAGCGACAAACTTAAAATCCAGTGGAAGAACGAAAAAGAAATCATATCAAGAATCAATGAAATTAAGAAAAATATGGAGCAAACCAAAATTGAAGCAGAAAAAGCAGAAAAAAGAGGAGATTTAGGAAAAGCTGCTGAACTTACATATGGAGTGTTAAATCAATTGAAAAAAGATTTAGAAAAAAATAACAATGAATTACAGGAAATCCAAAAGAATAAAACAATGTTAAAGCAAGAAGTCGATGATGAAGATATCGCTAAAATAATCTCTCAATGGACGGGGATTCCAGTCTCACGAATGCTTGAAGGAGAAAGGGAAAAATTATTAAAAATGGAACAACGCTTAAGAGAAAGGGTTATTGGTCAAGACGAAGCACTAGTTAAGATATCAAATGCTATTCGAAGGGCTAGGGCAGGAATTCAAGATCCAAATAGACCATTAGGATCGTTTATATTTTTAGGACCTACTGGTGTGGGTAAAACTGAAACTGCTAAAGCTTTAGCAGAATTTCTCTTTGATGATGAAAATGCTATGGTTAGAATTGACATGTCTGAATTCATGGAAAGACACAGTGTAGCTAGATTAATTGGAGCACCTCCTGGATATGTCGGATATGATGAAGGAGGATATCTCACTGAAGCAGTAAGGAGAAGACCATATTCTGTTATTTTATTTGATGAAATTGAAAAAGCTCATCAAGATGTTTTTAATGTGTTACTTCAAATTCTCGATGATGGGCGTTTGACTGACGGTCATGGTAGGACTGTTGATTTTAAAAACACGATCATAATAATGACAAGCAATATTGGAAGTCAATTTATCATAGAATCAAGAGGGCAGGATAATCAGAAAAACCAAGAGATTATTTTTAACACATTAAAGCAATATTTCAAGCCAGAATTTCTTAATCGGATTGATGAGATAATCATATTCAATTTCTTGGAAAAATCACAAATAAAGAACATTGTTGATATTCAAATTACCAAATTAAATAAAACGCTTGCAGAACATAAGTTAAAAATAGTGTTAACGGAAAAAGCTAAGGACTTTCTAGCCGAAAAAGGATTTGATCCAGATTTTGGAGCTCGCCCCTTGAAGCGTGCTATTCAAAATTACATCCAAAATCAATTATCCTTAAAATTATTAGAAGGAGAATTTGTAGAAGGGGAATTGATTGAAGTTGATTTAAAAGATCAAAAAATTTCATTTAAGAAAGTTGGGAAGTAATAGTATTTTTTTATTATCTATTACCTAAACCTATTCAAATCTTTACTTTCAAACATTTTTAAAGGTTCTAATCATCTCATTAAAATAACACTTTCATATATTCTCCTCTCAAATCTAAATAAAAAGAGAAGTGATTTATATCAAATCATATATAATCATAGAACATTATGAAAAATAACCAAGCGAAAATTGATTTTTATGACCTCGTTTAGAGAATTAGGATTGAGAAATACTAAAATAATGTTTGAAGTTGCATTAAAGAACAAATTTGCTATTCCTGGATATAATGCTAGCAATCTGGAGCAGATGCAAGCAATTATTACGGGATGTGGGGAATCATATTCTCCTGTTATTGTCCAAATCAATTCAATTTCCTTGAATTATGCTAATCCGATTATTCTGAAATATCTTACTAAGGGACTTGTCGAATTCAGCAAAAGAAATGGATGGAATATCCCTATTGCATTACATCTAGATCACGGGAAAACCTTTGAAGAATGTAAATCATGCATAGATCGTGGATTTTCAAGCGTTATGATTGATGGTAGTCATTTAGACTATGAAAGCAACATTAAGATAACAAGAGAAGTTGTCAAATATGCTAAAGAATTGGATGTAAATGTTGAAGCCGAATTAGGAGTAGTAGAAAGAATTGATAAAAATCAAGAAAGATCCACTCCTAAATTCACAGATCCAGAAAAGGCGGAAGATTTTGTAAAGAGAACGGAATGCGATTCTTTAGCAATCGCAATTGGTACTTCTCATGGCGCCTATAAATTCCTAGTGGAAAAAGAATCAGATATACCTGATTTAAGATTTGATATCCTTAAAGAAATAAGAAGACGATTGGAAAATTATCCCATCGTACTCCACGGTGCTTCCTCAGTTTTGAAAGCACATATTGACATTATAAATTCAAACGGAGGCTCAATTACCCAAGCTTTTGGAGTTCCAGAATCTCAATTACGCAAAGCTTCTCAATTAGGAGTATGCAAAATTAACATTGCTACAGATAATCGCTTATTATTCACAGCAATGGTAAGAAAATATTTGCAGGAGCATCCAGATCATTTCGATCCAAGGCAATATTTGGGTCTGGCTCGTGAAGAAATCATAAAAATGGTAAAAAGAAAAAATAAAGAAGTATTGGGTTCTACAAATCAAGCTAAATTTATTTTGGAATAATTTTATCGATTTTTTAATAGAAATTCCATAAATAAAATTACCATTATGAGATCAACGCTTCCAAGCAAAACTATTAATACATTTAAGTCTCCGATAAAAAAATAAATCAGGCTCATTAGGAAAAAGGATAGCTTAGCTAAACCTCCAACAAGTACTAACCCATGATTTTTTGAAATATCACGACTGACCATAATATATCCTACACCTAACAGTGCTATTAAAATTAGAGATAATTGCAACCAAACCATGCTGGGAGGTATCACAACTCCGAATACAGGGAAAAGATCAGTAGCAACAATAGATATCAAAATGAAAGTCACTGAATTTATGATATTATACAATGCAGCAACAATAAACAATATTTTATAATACTTTTCTTTATTCATCAATTTTCATCTCATTATAATTGATTGATTTTAATTAAATGTGGTCTTATTTATTAACATTCTAAAATTCTATTTTAAACTGATTAGAAAATGTCAGAAGAGAAGATGTTTTTCATAGATCCCCACCTAATTGATCTGACCAATGTGGAATTGAATGGAAGAATATTAGACATTGGAGGTGGAGGTGAGGGAGTTATTGGTATTTATAAAGGAACTCAGGTAATTGCAATAGATCGTAGAAAGAGTGAATTAGAAGAAGCTGTGGACGGAAATTATTTGAAAATTATCATGGATGCGGAGGATTTGAAATTTTTAGATGAAACTTTTGAGACTGTCACAGCATTTTACATGTTCATGTATGTTCCAATGGAGGATCGCCAAGAAATTTTTAAAGAGATTTACCGTATATTGAAAAAGGGTGGACAATTGGTTATATGGGATATGGTCATCCTAAAAAAAAGAGATAGTAACAAAGAACTATATGGTGCAAAAGTAAAAGTAAGAATAGGAGAGAGAGAAATTGATACCGTTTATGGCACGCATTGGAATAAGGAACAAAATCTTAAATATTTCATTGATCTTGGGAATAATATAGGATTCAAAGTATCCTCCAAGGAAGAGGTTGACAAGAAAATCTTCATCAGATTTTATAAGCCATATTAAATAATTTTTCAAATTTATTCACTAAGTTTAGATTCTTATTATGATATCATAGGTTGGCAAATCTTACAAGAAAACAAATAAATATGGGGAAGAAGATTAATAATTATAGGTATAAGGTTTTGTGATTATTACTCTATTGAATTCTATGGTTAACTATGAACCTTTAAGCTCGTTAATTTCAATTTTAGAACAAGAAGATGATAAGTTCATCCCGGTTTTGGAGAGAATCATTAAGGCAGGAATAAAAATAGTAAATAATGCAGAAGAACTTCGAGAAGAATTATCGGGTTATGATGACATTTATCAAACCAGTATACTCGATGTAGGTTATAATTATTGGCTTGATGTATTAGAGGGTAAATTATTCTACAAAAAAGGGTTCAATCCTGAAGCAAAATTCAAGGTAAGTTATACCAAGGAGTTAATAATTAATATTTTAAAAGGCAAAATTAGTGGAACAGATGCTTTTATGAAAGGTCAGTTAAGAGTCGAGGGAGATCTTTCTCAAGGTTTGCATTATGTTAAAATTTTTAGGCTTTTTGTTAAGTATCTCAAGAAAAAAAATGGTATGGATCGTACTAAATAGATATTATATAACTATTTATAGTACCGAATTTTATTACGATCATAGATTTAACGCCAATACTCCAAATTTGGTAGATTCACATTAAAAACACTTTATCAACTTCTATGATAGACACGAAAGTTATTGTTTCCGTATTGGATTCACTAGAAACCTCCGAAGATAAATTTCGAAGTTCCTTAGATAAATTCATTAAAGTGGGAATCAAAATTGCAAATGATGCTGAAGAAATTACAGATGAACTACGGTTGTATAATGATTTAATCTTTCATTTGTATATTACAGATCTCGACCTAAATATATGGATAAAAAGTGTTGATGGTTTTCTCAGTTATAATAATAATCTTTATGAAATCATTCCTGAAAATGTACATATGATTCACTCCTTTCTTTCGAAAAAAATTATCGCAAAAATCTTAAGACAAGAAATGACCGCTGCTGAAGCGTATCTCAAGGGGTTTATTCAATTAGAAGGTAAAATCTCTGATGCTATAATATCGAAAAACATATTAAATTTATTTTTCTCATATATCAATTATTTCATGAAACGCGAGTAATAAAGCTCATAATTTAACCTGTTTTACTTATATTCGATTAAGTCATTAAATTTAAAGTATATAGGATCATGGTTGTAAAGTTATTTAAAAAACGCCAAGAAGAAATCATGCAAAAATTCGAAGGTCAGAATGTTCTAGGAGCTTTCGGAAGTGCTAATTTCTTCGGATTAGAGTCAAAAGGCGTTAAGCAAGTCAGAGGGAATGGGGTCCTCGTTTTAACTGAAGATAAACTATATTATGAAATGTGGGTAAAACCCAAAACAATAATCGAAATTCCCATTAAATTGATTAAAAAAGTCGATATTGTGAAATCACACTTACATAAAAGCAAGTTTAAACCCTTATTGAAGGTTATTTTTATCAATAGATTAGGTGAAGTAGATTCTGTTGCTTGGATGGTAAAAAATATTACTGAATGGAAAGAGACACTCGAGAATTTAATTCAAAACCAAAAAGGATAGTAAAATTTTTTAGAGGTCAACCATAAAAATAATATGACTTTACTATTTTTTTGGGCCCGTAATCTAGCATGGATAGGGTACCCGCCTTCGGAGCGGGATTTCGCAGGTTCAAATCCTGCCGGGCTCATTTACTATGATTAAATAGATTTTAAGGCATTTTGAACAAGATTTTTTCTCTTAGAACTTGTCCGTGTGATCTAATCCCTATTTTATTAAAAAAATGTTCTAATAACTATAATTAGAAATGAAACCCCAAAAGTGATTCACATAATTGGTTTTTTATAATTTCTTTTAGTTATATTCTTTATTTCTTGTTTTTTGTTTACAAAAAATGTGAACTTTTTATCATATTTTTAATTAATAAAATGCCTATTTAGATTTTGTTATTGTTTATAAAGGGTTTTGGGAGAGAATAAGATTTTTAATCGTACAAATTATTTGTGAAAACAAAAAGCTTTAAATATGCAAAGAAATTAATAGTTTATTAGCACAAAAAAAATATTATTGACACAAACAAAACTTTTTACCACAAATTAAAAATGATTGTGTTAGAAGATCCTTTTTTAAAAGTTTCACATGCTGCTATTTCAGCGTTTTTTATTGTCAGTAGTGCAGGGCATTCATTATTTTCTAAGATTAATGCTGAGAATGATCTTTTGAAAAAAAACATCATTCAAATTGGAGGATTTATATCCGCAATATTTATCTTTTCAAGCGAATTGATTGGACTGGAATCAGGTGATCATCTTAAAGCAATAAGTTTTAAAAATCATCAATTTCTTGTTAAAATGAAGGATGATATCATTTTCGCATGTCTCACCGAAAGAAATGATTCAAAAGAGATAAAAAAAAACATCGATCTGATTGCAGAGAAATTTTTGGATCTTTATGAAGAGCGAGTAAAGAATTTTGATGGAGATGTAAGCGCTTTTAATGAATTTGAGTGCGTGATCGATAAGTATTTCAAAATTTAAGGATTTGACCACGAAAAGATAATTATAGGCATATATATTTAAGACTATAATTTATATTTATCATAATCATGACGGTTCTATTTAATTCAGAATCTATTTTAAATAATTTGATTGACGAATTTGGATCGTCAGTTTATTTCATATTGATAACGTCTCTGAATGGGGTCGTGATGAAATCCTACATAAATGAGGAGGAATTTAATAAAGCGTCCATTTCTTTAAACATATCTCAACTTTATGAATTGGCAGAAGAAACTGCAGAATCAATTGGATTACATGGTCCTGATTTTAATATTATTCATTCAGATAATTATTATATTTTAACAATTAAATTACTCGAGAGATTAATTATCCTTCTCACAGTGGATCAAATAAAAGTTGAGGCTGTATTCAGCACTATAAATAAATCTGTGAATGTTGAATCTTGAGAATTTTTTTAAGGAATTTCTATAAAATACATTAATTATAGATCAATTTCAAATATTGGTCTATTCAACTAATAAGTATGTTCATGAATTTTATAAAGTAGAATTTAATATTAGGATGTGATAATTGTTGACTTACAAAAGAAATCAATATTCAGAAGGTTTCAGTATATGCGGTTTGATTATCGCAGGAATTTTTCTCTATTGGGGGTTTAATTCACTTTTTGAGGGTTTTTGGTTCGGAATCGGACATCATCCAATAAATCTATGGTGGATGGGTTTCATTTGGATTTTTATTGGATTAGCGATAATTTCAGGGCAAATTCATGCACTGTCGAACAGAAATAATTTAAGAAATATTGTTAAAGGTTATTTTATTGATAATCCAAATGCTAGTGTAGAAGAAATTGCTGCTGCCTTAGGGATTACAATTAAAGATGTACGTGCGATCATATTGGATTTAAAAGCACGTGGAGAATTGAGGGGTAAATTCTCAACGAAAACCGGTCAAATGAAAACGGTTTTAAAAGATGAGCAAACTCCTGAACCGCAAAAACATACTTTTTGTCCAAATTGTGGCACTCCTGTTAAAGAAGGAAGTGCAGTATATTGTGCTTATTGTGGATCGAGGTTATGAAATTATCTCTTTTTTTATTATTATATAAATTATATTAATCTAAATTGAAATAAAAAGAAATGAATTTATATAATAAAAAAATTTAAAAAAATTATTTTGCTATTAGCACATCTACATTAACATGATTAATGATATATTCAGGAATAGTTCCTAATATGGTACGTCTTAATATTGAATGTTCTCCTTTACAGCCAAGTACAACAAGGTCAAAATTCTCTTCCTTTACTTTGTTTTCAATATAATATTGGGGACCTAAGTCGTAAATAATCCTCGCATCAACCTCAAATCCTGAATCTTTGAATTTCTTCTTTATATCCGCCAAAAGCTTTATCTCTTGTTTTGCTCTATCGTGTTGTACTTCATATGTTAAATTTCCGTCAGGTGTTGAATTAAATCCAAAACTAGGTCTCAAATCAGAAATATGATGCAAAACTGAATGGAATATAACTACTTCAGCACCACTTTCTTTTTGCATCTCTAATACTTTCTCAACTGCTTTCATTGAATTCTCAGAATCATCAATACCTAAAAGTAATTTTTTATACATGATAATCATCACTTATTTATATTATAAATACAAATAGCGTGTTTAAATCTTGGTCTTATAAATTATTGAGTTAATCAGTCCTATAAATTAGGATTAAAAAGTTGAAATGTTATTATATAAATTGAATATAAATCAGTCCCTTGTATTTTATACATTGTTTCAGAGATTTATTTGAATATAATATATTATTTATAAATTTCAAATATTGGTCTATTCAACTAATAAGTAGGATCATAAATTGTAAAGTGTAACAATAAAAATTGAAAAGTTGATTAAAATTAAATATAAAAGGAATCAATACTCTGAAGGCTTTTCTATCTGTTCTTTAATTATTGCAGGAATGTTTTTCTATTGGAGTTATACTTTACTCTCCAATAGTTTCATCAATTGGTGGGGATATATATTGCTAGCTATAGGCATTGCCATTGTTGGAAGCCAGATTAATGCTCTAACCAATCGTAGCAAGCTTCGAAATGTCGTTTCTCATGAATTTACAGTTAATCCCAATGTTTCAGTCGAGGAAATTAGTGCAATTACAGGAATTTCAGTAAAAGATATAAGAGCTATTATACTGGACTTAAAAGCAGATGGCAGATTGAGAGGAAAATTCTCTACTACTACTGGAGAAGCTAAATCAATGGAAGTATTTCAATCTAAACCAGTTCAAGCATCAGAACCTCCGGTTGAAGAGAAAAATTTATTCTGTCCAAACTGTGGTACGCCAGTATCACGGGATTCAGCAGTCTATTGCGCTTACTGTGGATCTAAACTATAAATCAATTTTTTTTCCGTCTTTTTCTTTATTTTTAATCCTTGAGTTATTGCTCAAATTTAAAAAAGAATAAATTAATTTTTAAAATTTCATAGGTTTTTATGGCGGATATCTCAATTCGTAGATGCTCTTCCCTCCATTTAATGGTCCTTTGAGGTATGGCTCAATATCTTTAGGATCACGCTGAGTGATTTCTTTAGTAGGAGGTAATTTACCAGGAGGAAATGTATTTAGAATATCTGTTACTAATTTTTCCAGGTAATTAAGAAATGCTTCCATACCTGGTTTTCCTTTTTCAAAGGTTGCTTTACTTGGACAGCCGACATGACCCTCGGGATATGCAGATACTTCAATAGGTCCAAAACCAACTTGTCCATACCAACGTATTGGTTTCTGATATATATTTCCTGCCTTGTCAACGTGTCCTTCGGGCATCCATCCTACAACTTCATTATCTTCACATGCATCTATTTTTTTAGCCATTTCAGGAAACAAGGTCATTGAAAATGAAGTTTCTGCTTCATCAGCATGGATAAAAGGCGTTTCAAATGGACCCCCGTGTGCTGTATCTTTACAGTATTCAGGAATGGCATGATACCAATTGACATTACAGATGACAGCAGGCAATTGATAATTCTTTGCCCATTCATGGATAGCGCTCGGGATAACATATTCTTGACCATGTCCGTTTAATAATATCATCTTGCGAAACCCCATGTTCCAACATCCCGCCATTATAGCTCTTAATAATCCCTTAAAAATATCTTCAGGCACTATAATAGTACCAGGCATTCCTACGTGATGGTATGGATGACTTCCATACCAAGTTGGTTGAGCTACAGTACATCCCGTTTTCTGAGCAACAAGTTCTGCCATCCGAGTTACTAAAAAAGTGTCTTCTCCTATACATGCGGCAGGTCCATGATTTTCTGTAGATCCAGTAGGTATAATTATGAGATCATTTTTGCTAACTCTTTCTTTGATTTCAGCAATTGACATTGTTTGAAGATATATCCCATCTGGTATATCCATATGGCCTCTACTATTACTATATTCAGGTGGTAAATTCCATTTTGTCAAGTATTCTTTCACCTCAAAATTTAAGATTTAAATTTGTATAATTAGAATACCTCATATCTGATAAATTTTTTAATAATAGCAGATATTAGGTACTAGAAATGTTACTCAGTATTGTATCAGGGTTAAATGAATCTATAAGTAATAAAAATGAAGTTATAAAGAAGTTTTCTTCATTATGCAATTTTTTGAAACCTTTAAATTATGATGGAATTGAATTGAGTTTGCTTGAACCCGAAAAGATTGATGTAAATAAAATCATTGAAATCAAGGATTCCTATGACATGGAAATCCCTGCATTGGGGACAGGTTTAACATTTATCCGGTTTGGTTTTTCTTTTGGGGATTTAGAAGAGTCGATTAGAAAAAAAGCAATTGAAAGAATCGAAAAATATATCGAATTTGGTCAAAAAACCCAATCAAAAGTGATCATTGGTTTGATTCGAGGGCGTTATAAATATGATAGCAATCCCATAAAGGAGAGAATAAACATAATATCCTCCTTGAAAAAATGTTGCAAGATGGCTGAAAATCAGGGAGTTCAGCTAGTATTCGAACCAATAAATCAATTCGAAATTGATTCCTATAATACTATTTCTCAATCAAAGGAATTAATTGAAGAAATTGGATCAGATCATTTAAAATTACTAATTGATTCTTTTCATACAAATTTAGAAGAAGATCCCGCATGCATGTGGGGTGAGTTAAAGTCAATTTCTCATCATATTGGACATATTCATCTTTCAGATACCACGAGAAGAGATCCAGGATCAGGACATTTTGATTTCAAAAAATTTTTATCAGTTATTAAAGAAATGGGTTATAATCAATACGTTTCACTTGAAACGATCATGAAACCTTCATTTGAAGAGGTTGCTAAAAAATCTGCTCAATACTTGAGACTAATACTCACGTAGGTAGTATAATGGAATATTAATGTTATAGGTGGGGTTTTAATATTCCATCTGCTGAAGTATCACCATAGATTTCTCTCCCTAATTTTCTCAAACCATCCATTCCTATAGGTTCTTCCTGGAGTCTATCGGATTCCCAAATTTTTAAACTTTGGAATTCATTTCTAATATCGTAAAGATATTTTTGTTGAATAGATGATACTTTCCTACAGAAATCGCACGTTTTTGCATGTTTCTTTGGAATCAGCATGTTTATGTGAGCTGCATCAAGTGTAATGTACTTTCGAGTCAAATCTCGAGCTCTCTTAATTTCTTCGAAACTAGGTTTCTCTGCTATTGTAACTAATCGTAATGATCCGACAGTATGTATGAGATCCGTTATCCTTTCTCCACGCTTTTCAAGTTCAACTATCATATTGAGTATTTCTTTTCCTAATTCTTTTCTCTTTTCATAATCATCAAATGGTTTAACCAATTGACGTATGACTTTAGAAAATTTTCTTATCGCGTCTTTTATAGAATTATAGAAATTCAATGAATATTTTAACATGACCTTGGCCTGATCTTCAGGAATTTCGAAAAGAGCAACCATATTACCAGTTGGGGGAAAATCTGCAATGATTAGATCAAATTGCTCTTCTGGAGCGTCAAGATTTTCAGCATCCAAGATTTTTTGAAAGAACATGGCATTTTTTAGAGCAAGAGGTATTGAGTCGGAAGTAAACATTTCATCAATATTCTTTTCGATTTGTGGGAGTTTTCCAATGACAGGCATTTCTTTCATCAACTGTTTCATTTTATCTATCAAATTTTTCGTATAGCGTTCAGCATATTCATTAGGATCTGGCTCAACTGCCCATAAATTTGTTGCTAAAGGCGTGATTTCTTTTCCTATCTCGCAAGCAAAAAGATCAGAAAGATTATGAGCAATATCAAATGACAGTATTAAAATTTTTTTGCTTGGTAAAAGATCTGACAAAACTACAGCCGTAGCCGCGCTAATAGAACTTTTTCCAACCCCTCCTTTACCCCCAAAAACCAGAATTTTCTCTATCATTATAAATATTAAAAGTTAATAACTATAAACTTAAATCATATTAAATTTAAAAAAAGTTTTACTTATTTAATGGAAATTCCTTTTTTGGGAAGATTATTATTTTAACGGTCATTTCTGAATCTTCATTTTTACAATCTTTTATGTAATAAATGTAAATCCTTCCAAAATCTGTTGTTACCCGATATTTCTCCGTTACATTAGTCTTTTTTGAAAGCCGATCTAATATAATAGCATTCCAATAAATACTCATTTATTTATTATAAGAAAAATGATTAAAGAAAGGTCATTTTACGTAGGTATTATCTTTTATTCCGAGAGATCTCAAGATCTGTTTCTAAAATGAAAAAAAATAAATTATATGAACTCCTTTAATGATTATCATCATTGTAAATTTAATTAAAAGAATTAAAATTATTCAATCAATTAATTTAACAAATTATAGATAATAACAATCAAAGAAGTGATCAATATAACTAATCAAGTTGATTTTACAACTAAATATATTATTGAAGCGAATTTCAAAATTATGGGAGTGGTCGAAAAATCCGATATTGTCGGTGCGATATTTGGCCAAAGATAAAAGATTTAAGCCATTTCGGCATAATCGGCTAAACCGAAGGTCTTCTTTTGGATCTTGACTTACGAGATCTTCAAAAGTCAGGAAGAATAGGGCGTATTGAGGTTGATACTGAATCTAAGGAAGGAGTTACCGAAGGAGTTATCAAGATTCCCAGTAGCCTTACACGAAAAGAAACCGCACTATTAGCAGCGACAGTAGAGTCTGTATCGAGAGTTGGTCCTTGTGAAGCAGAAATCACTCTTATTGAAATTCGAGATGTACGTGAAAGAAAACGAAAGAAAATAATCGAAAGAGCAACAGAACTTCTGAAAGAATGGGATCAAAATTCATTAGAACCAAGTGAAATAGAAGAGAAAATAGACACTGATATTAAATTAGGGGAAATTATCTCTTGGGGTCCAGAAAATCTTCCTGCAGGTCCAGATGTAGAATCTAATAAGGAATTAATTATTGTAGAAGGGAGAGCAGATGTTCTAAATCTTCTAAGGATTGATGTGAAAAATACTATAGCCGTCCAAGGGACTCAAATACCGAAATCAATTGTTGATCTTGCAAAAACCAAAAGCTCAGTTATAGTATTTTTAGATGGAGATAGAGGTGGTACTATAATTCAAAAGGAATTAGCACAACTAATAAAGATCGATTACATTGCCCGCGCTCCCGAAGGTTATGAAGTAGAAGAATTAACCAGAAAGCAAATGATTAAATCTTTGCAAAATAAAAAATCTATAGATGACATAGAAGAAAAAGATTCAGAGCCAGTGGAAAAAGAATATTCTGGAAGAGATGCGAACCTTAAGAAATTTTTAAAAGGCACTAAATTAAAAAATCACGATGCAATAATTGAAGTGATTAAAAATGTACCTTCAGGGCAAGGTTTGGGTTTTAATAAGAATATGGAAAAATTATTCGAAATTCCTGTTGGAGAACTCTTCGAAAAAATCAAAGAATATAAAAACACTCAAGTTTTGATTTTAGACGGTATCTTAACAAAGAGATTACTATCTTCCGCTTTATCGATGAAACTAAAATTAATAGCATGTAAAAATAAGGAAGAAGACCTCACCATTCCATACAATATTGTAGTTTTCTTTTTCTGATTTCCTTTTTTTATTTTTTTTTAAAATTAATATTTATAGGAATTCCATTTAAAATAGGTTCATAAACAGGGCAGTATTTTATGAATTCTTCAATACAATTATCAAGTTCTGACTTATTGGTATTTTCTTTTAGAACAAGGTTAAATTCAACATAAATTTGCTTCAATCTTAAATAAAGGTTTGGTTGGTCATGTTTTAAAACACCATCTATGATGGTTTCTAAATTATCTATTTCAATCTCTTTTTTATGTAAACAATATACAAATGTTGATGATAAGCATCCTCCTATACCAATTAGAAGATATTCAACAGGACTGGGGGCTAAATCAGTGCCATGGAATGTCTGAGGTTCATCTATCAAAATGTTATCAAAATCACGCGTTTTTGCTTTAAAATGAAGATTATTACAGTAATTAATTGTAATTTTCATAAAAAGACCACATATCTTTGGTAAAATCACACAATAATTGAGAGAATTATCACAATCCTATTCCTAATGCGCTGTTTATTAGCGTGAATATCAGTTGAATAACATAAGATACCGCGCCTAATAAGACTAAACCTATTGCACATATCTTAAAAATTGTGAAGTATTCTTTTCTATCCGGTTTATTGGCAATCTTAATTATTCTTTTGGTATTTTGGAAGAAAATCCCTATTCTATTATATAAACTTGGTTTTTTCTTTTTATCATACTCAGAATATTTATCATATTTGGGGTAAGCTTTTGACACAAATAAATTAAAATTGAATATTTAAAAAACTTAACTATGCATCAATTTTAGTAAGTATGTAATCTATTCGATGAAATACATTATCATTAATAGTTCTCAACTATTCTTGAATCTCAAGGATGCTTGAGATAAAAAATTCTTTATTAAAAGGTATAAGATCATCATATCCTTGCCCCATTCCTATGAAAATTATTGGTTTTTTCGTTTCATAAGTTATGGATAAAGCAGCTCCCCCTTTAGCGTCTGCATCTATCTTTGTTAAAATATTGACATCAATTCCTACATGCTTATTAAATTCTTTTGCTTGATTCAATGCATCATTTCCCGCTAAACTATCACC
>Ga0307426_1000900_pt1 | contig 20281 bp, 13 predicted proteins | sample SalMarWE160340MG_FD_202165 | JGI IMG/M metagenome (GOLD analysis project Ga0307426, IMG submission 202165) | Salt marsh sediment microbial communities from the Plum Island Ecosystem LTER, Massachusetts, United States - WE1603-40 | ecosystem: Environmental > Aquatic > Marine > Intertidal zone >...
GCCGTCAAGCGGACAGCCCGATTCGTCTACAATAGCGCCGATCGGATTATTCGGGCAGCCGTCGAGATAATCGGCGAAACCGTCACGATCGGTATCGATGGGACATCCCCGAATATCGACTTTACCACGAGCCGCAGACGGGGTTTTCGGACATTCGTCGTCAATGTCGGGAATACCGTCATTATCGCTGTCGGTCTCTTTAAGCGAGGTCAATTCTTCGGTGTCTATTTTTTCGGGAATCGCTTTCTGGGCGACGATTTGGGGTGGAAGGACGAATTTTTCGCCGGTCCATCGGGAGGCCCATTCTTTTTTAAAGAGAAAATAACTTAAGAATAAACCGGCCTTAAGATTCCATCGGCTTCGGTCTCGTTCTACATCCGGTTTGAATTCAAGACCGATGCCGGTTAAATAATTGGTGCTGAGAACCAGGCCCAGTTTGACATGTTTCTCGAATTGGAACTCCATGCCGCCGGTCAGAGTAAGGAAAATTTCCGTGGCCGCGAAATCGACCGTATTTCCATGGACTCCTTCCACTTTGTAAACGGTGTCGGCATGAGCATCAACCATTTTCCACACCGATAAACCGCCGCCGGCCCCGGCCAGCAGGGAAAAAGAATTGCTGTAGGGGCTGACCCGGTAACCGATAATCATGGTCAGGTCATACCCTTTCCAGGTTTTTGTACGATGATTGAGATCGGAGCCGAATTTGAAATCGGAAGCGGTCGACGAATCATCGTGTATTTTAAAAGCCGAAAGAGTGAATTCCAGCCGGTATTTCCCTTTCAAATACGTTTCGAAACGGGCGCCGAAATCGGGTTCGACCGTGAATCGTGGCGTCGGGCCCCGGTATAGGGTGGTGTATCCGAAGGTACCACCGAAGGAAAATGTCTGGATACCTTCGGCAGAAGCCGATGACACGCAAAGGAAGGCGATTACAATGAATGCGACAATCTTCATCGGTCTAATGTTACGATTAAGACGGGCGGGAATGCAATATAAAAAGATGGGTAATTCTCGCATCGCTATTGACAATAATTTATTATTTTTTTAGCTTCGAACGCAGGCAATTTCTGTTTAATGGAAGAAAGAAATATTTAGTATAACTACGACAAGGAGTACTCAAATGGCCAAGTACACAATCAAGGTCAATCGGGGCAAAAAAGACGGCACATTAAAATTCAATCAAGGCGCGGTCAATGTTTCGACAAAATGCTGGTGGGATCCGAAAGTGAAAATCCCGGCCAGAACGTACACCGGATGTTCGGCGACAACCATGAGAAGCAAGAAGAATTCAAAAGGAAATCCCCGAGAGGGCATATTTATCCCGAGCGTGCCGGGGCATAAGGGAATCTTTATTCATATGGGGACCAGCGCTGCCTGGTCGGACGGTTGTATAGTAATAAAGGAAATTGATCTTCTCAAGATATACAATGCTATTGTACCCAAAAATGGGAAAAACACGGACGTTATCGTAAAAGATATTTAATTATTGAACAAAATTCACCCGGGGAAAAAGGAAATGACAAATTTCTTAAAACAAAACGTGGGGGCAGCAATAATAATTTTGTTGGCGGCAGCAATTTCGTTAACAGGCTGTCGCGGCGACTCGGGTAAAGAACCCGAAGTTAATCGAACCGGCGACGATGCGCAGTTTTTCGTGAACGCCATGCTTGATATTAAAGACCCGCAATTTTTAAGCAAAGACAGTGACGGAATCGAAAGAATCGATGAGTTGAAGGTTGAGCAAAAATGGGGAGACTTATATAATAAATATGAGAAGTCAGCTGAAGCGGGCGATGAAACGGGATTTAGATATTTTCTGTTTATTGGCTTCCTGGCCTATTCTCAACACAATGCGGAACTGATGGAGGCTTTTTCTTCCGATCTGATGCCGATATACGAAAAGGATGCGGCCAAGTTTCTGGAGGCTCTAAACGAGCTTCCGTTTCTTATTCAATCATCCGGCTATTACCTGGACAATTATTTCGGATTCGAAGATAAAAACGCTGATAAAAAACCGGAATTTCTTAAAAATAACAAACCATTGATTAATGACATTCTCGGCCCGGAGAATGGAATATTATTTTTGGACTGTTTTAATTAAAAGCAGATTTCGAATAGAGGTTCGGGGGAGGCTGCCCCGAAGGTACGCTGAAATGCTAATTCGCGTCATCCTTAGGAGGGCGATTGGTCAGGCCTTTTTATGTGGCAAAAGTCGCGAAATTCGTTGAATTGGCCGTGTTTAATCAAATCAGGCGGAAATTCAGAAAATAATACTACTTAAATAACTCTGCGAAAAAGAGCTTCATATGTTCCCATGAACGACGGTCGGCTTCGGCATTGTAGGCCACACCCCTTGATGGATCATCTCCGGAATTCGGATTGGTAAAGGAATGAACCGCCCCGGAATAAGCGATGAACTGAAAATCCACATTGGCCGCGCGCATCTCTTTAAAGAAAGCGTCGACCTGATCCATCGTTATATGGGGATCATTGGCGCCATGACAGACCAGCAGCTGGCATCGTATGTTTTTGGCGTCGTCAGGATCAGGCGTGTCGAGATTACCATGGAAACTGACCACACCGTTGATTGCGGCGCCCGATCGAGCCAATTCCAGGACGGTCCCGCCTCCAAAGCAATATCCGATGGCGGCAACACGGCTGTTGTCGCAGAGTTCGTTTTTCAGAAGGGCATTCAATCCGGCCGTTACCCGGCGGCGCATCAGCTGCCGGTCGCTGCGGTAGATGGTTGCCTGTTTCGAAGCCTCATCGGCAGATTGGGGACGAATCCCCTTGCCGTACATGTCAGCCGCAAAGGCCACATAGCCTAACTCCGCCAGTTTTCGGCATCGCATTTTAGCATAATCGTTCAATCCCATCCATTCATGCACGACCAACACGCCCGGCCGCTTGCCATTAATACTATTATCATAGGCGACGAAGCCTTCAAGTTCCGCCGCGCCATCGTAATAAGTTACTGATTCCGTCATTACTTCACCCATCACCGGCACTATGGTGGATAGAACAAGTGCCAGACATATCATCAGTTTCATAATTAATCCCTCTTTCCTTCAAATTATTACAATATTTTTTTGTCTAATCACAGGCTTGTCTCTTTCCGTCTGCAATAATACGAATAAAAGATGTAAATACGTTGGATTTTTTTAGCGCAATTCCATACCTGATCAAAGACGGGCGGATGTTCCGACCTGAGAAGAGAGCTATATCGCGGAGTACATTTTCCCTGTTATGCACCGGTTTATTTGATCATTCGGTTTCCCATTCGAAAAGGCTAACCGGCGTCCAATAGCCGGTGAATGGACACATTTGCGTGTTAAATTTCTCGGAGTTTTTATAAAGAATAATAATTATTTAAGTTATTTTTTATTTTTCAGAGGAAGAGGCCTCGCCGCATCAGTAACGGCCCCGATTTTTACGGCATAACTCGTTTTTTTGGAGATATCTTCATCGGTGACAATATGGACGTCAAGCAATCCCTCGGATTCATAACCGGTTCGCAAGTAATTTATTTTGGCCAGAGACCGGCTCCAACCCTCCAGCCAGTGATTCAGTTTTTCCAGCCGGGATGGGTCTCCGCGAAAATGGATTATAATGTTAATATCGGAACCGGGGCCGGCCGTTGCATTTTTCGTACTTCCGAATACATAGAAATCGACCACGCCGAAACGCTCACCGTCGAGTTCTGAAGCGATATATTCGGCCATCTTTAATCGCCAGCGCCAATAATCCTCATTTTTGGGAACCTGCAATCGCTTTATCGGATACTTACCGGCGGATTCAGAATCAGATGCGGTTAAAAATCCCAAAACCTGCTGTAATTCGGAATTCATTGATATCCGCAGTTTCCGGCCGCCCGCATTACCCGGTATATCAATTAATTTGATTATCCTGCCGGGGACGGTGTAATTCGGTATTACATCGGTCAAAATATTCGGTAAGCCGCCAAGGAATCCTTTATTCAGGACAGTATTATCATCTTTCGGACAAATAGGTATCAAGTAAATGCTTGCTTCGAATACATCCTGTATGAAGCTTAAACCATATCCGGAGTTTAATATATTATATTCTTTTTTATCGGTCAATTCGATTAGTGCCGCCGCATTATCTACATCAGAATACGCTACGCCGGATTCAGATTTTGAATTATCGTAGGTGCCCCGCCACTGGGGGCCTATAATTATAAACTGCCGTTTCGGGAGGATACGATTTAACCGGCCAAGAGTCTGTTTTAATATTTCTATATCCGATTTATCTTTCAGCGTCCTGTACTCGAAGGGGTCAATATAGATAATATGCGTAATATCGGTAATATCACCTTCAGTCAGGCTATAATTGGATGTGAACATAATATTCTCGGGCGAAATGTTTTTCGGTATCGGGACAGAACCGCTTTCGAATATCAAGCCCTGGGGCCGGCACTGCAGTAGAAAAAGGTCTTTACCGTCAGAGGCGAATTCAATATAAATCGGCTTTCTATATGCATCCTCCAAAACCCGGAGCATTTTATGCATTTTTTTAAGAAATGTCGATTCCGAAAACAGCTTTTCGAATGTAACCGCATCATTTCCGACATTAGAATCAGCGAAAATATTTTCTATGCCGGGAATACTATGGCCATAATCCTTCAGGAAGCGATTAAGATTAATCGATTCGCGATTATTTTGCTTCAAATTAATAACATCAATATATAGGTCGGGACTCCGCATAATTTCGCCCGGATTCAATCCGGCTATCGAATCCGGCTGTCCGGGGGATACAAAAATCGGGCAACGATTCTTCAGACGGGCTGTCGTACAATCACCTAAACCGGGAAGCATACATATCAAACCATCTTCAGGTTTAATATGATGGGACCAGCAGAACCTGTTGGAGCTAAACGCCACTCCGGAAAAGGTCGGCAGGAAATAATCGCCGATTTTGGTACCGACGACCTCCTGAATCATTATGCCCATTTCTTCGCCATAATCCAGCAATCCGCTTTTGACCCGGCATTCAATCGGATCCGGACTGAATGTAGAGGCATAAATTTCGGCAATGGCATCGGTTAAGGCATCAAGGCGTTCCTCCTTGCTGCCCTGATTGGCCAGAATAAGGCTTTTATATTTGCCATAAAATGCGGAGTCTATTTGATCTTCCAGCAGGCTGGAACTCCGGACAATAATCGGGGAATCATCGAAATCATCAAGCGCCGCAGACAGGCCTTTTAAGATGTCTTCCGGGAAATAGCCGTTTCTGAAAAGCTGTTCGATGTAGGGGTATTCGAGTCGTATCTGACTGTTGCTTTTGTATTTTTGCTCGACAACTTCGTCAAAGTTATTATAGTGCATGAAGTGATAGATAACGTCGGATGTAATATACCAGGTTTTGGGGATTTTTATATTCTTGAGAACGTTATGCTCCTCGTTTTTCCGCCTGATTATATTGCCGGCCAGGATCATTCCGGAACTCTTTCCGCCGAGCTTACCGCGACTTTCAACACTGAAGATTACTTTCCCGAGTAAATCGTAAAAATCACGAATATCGAGAAAATTCTTTGCGGTATCGATGTATGAGGATTGCTCGGAGAGGAATCTGCGAATTAAAGAAATTTGGATACCCGATTTGCTGGGTGATTGTATTTCATGGTCATGCGGCCCCATGTCATAATAACGGCGAATCGCATCGGCGACATCGGCAATCGAAAGATTACGATTAATGACCTGAGCGAGAAATCCCAGCTTATCTTCCTGGATCCACCTCATTATATGCCGCAGAATATCCTCGTCGCTTAAATGTTTACCCGCCAGATCGAAAGCCTTCCGCCCGAAATCGACGGCCATCTGTGAAATCCGCTCCTGCTCGATTTTACCCGGTTTTACGGCATGTAATCTCTTCGTTGACCAAAGCCGGGAATTTATCGTATGCGACATCTCTTTCGCCTCCACGACACCGCCCCAGTTCAGTTCATTAAGCATCTTTCGTGAAATCCGAAAATAAAAATCTATATCGATCTGCTTGAGGATTTCCAGGGTTGTCCGCCAATCTTCAAAAAGCCCATCTGAAAGTTTGAACGATACAATATTCGAGCCGGTTATAAGTTCTTTCGTTTTAAGCCGCACGACATATTGTCCCAGCAGACCGGCTATCGTACCGAGCAGTCTGGATTCTTCCTTCAAAAAGGGACCGATGTCGGCTGCCGGCATTTCCTCGGTGTAATAAATACTTATATTGCCGACGGTCTTATCCTGGACGGCGATGGGTGCAGTCAGCAACCACGGACTTTCTGCAAGGTCAGTTGATTCATAAGTGGAGTCATTAATAATTATCCTTGCCCGGCATTTTTCAGGATACAGCCAGCCCGAATTTATTGCCGATATAATTTGGGGGCAGACTTCGTCAAGCGATTTTTCCGTATCCCGCAAAATCTCCTGGATTTGATACAGACATTGAAGTTCGCGCTCACGCTTGCGGAGTGCATCAATACTCAATTTTTCTGATTTCATCCCGCCGGTCATTTCAAAATGACCCCTCTTCCACTACGACCGTCGACTCTGACCATTAACGGCGTCGCCAGTCGAACGTGCCGTACAAATTCGGATTCGTTGACCAATTCCTGATTTCTCAGCCAATCCCACCGAATACTGTATTTACCGTGATGATTAACGGAAAAATAGGAAATCCGGAAACTCGTCATATTATGAAAGAAATGAGCGCCCTGGCTTAAATCGACATCCATGCCGGGGATTGTCGCCTCAACTATCGCCTTGGCGCCTGATATCTGTCCCCAATTGACCGGAATACCCAGCCACGGATCGGAACTGCCCCAGCGACCAAAACCTATCAGCAAATACGGCAGACCGTCATCCACCATTTTTCGGTTAAACAGCGCCAATTCGCGGGCTATTTGCCTTGTAGCCCCGGCGTTAAATTTCTCCGGATTTACATAAACGATATCCTTAATCGAATCGTTCTTGCCATTACCCATCGCCCTGTCAGAGGCGACCAGTGTGTTTTCACTTAACATATCATCGATTGTAACATCAATGATTGCGTCCGACACCACCATCGGCCGAACCTGCAGGAATCCAAGATGAGCCGATAACCCCGGGGTCGTTTTCAGGGAAACGGCAAATTCGATTTCTACTTCGTTGCGTATCTTTTTTTCGCACAAATTCAGCAGATCAATCAGGAGTCCATTCAATGGAATCCGCTCGCCAACCAAAATAGGCGAGAATGTAATTATTCGGGGTCCGGCAACGCCCGCACCCATGATGATACGATCATCCTGCGGCCTGTAAGTCGAGGCCACATATTGCAATGATCCGTCAGCTTCCGCCTCCGATAATTGCTCTCTGACAAGATATTCCGATTCATGCATGGGATTAGTAACCGATGGTTTTTTCATATTGACGGCCCAGAATTTTGTCTGAGTCACCTTAAGCAATTCACCGGCACCTCCCACCGGAGGATTTACACGCGGATATGCCGGGGAATAACTCCAGACCTGGCCGCCGTCGACGATGGTTTTGCCCAGCCCCAGAGCCAGGGATACGACTCCCTCCTCCGGCTTCGCCGAACCCATCGGATAAAAATTGTATGAACGGGCCACGCCGGATATATCGGGATAATAGCGGCCATTGAATTGTCTCCCGACAATGTCCTGTATGATGACGGCCATTTTCTCGTCGGAAGTCGGCCGGTTGATCGCCCGGTGATAATCCCGGGCGGCTTTGAAGAATGTCGAGGCATAAACGAATTTTATGGCTTCCTTCAGCTTTTCGAGTCGTGTTTCAATATCACCCTGATTGTTCGGGATCATTTTTGTGGCGTAGACACCGGCAAATGGTTCATACATGGCATCTTCAAGTAAACTCGATGACCTGACCGCCAAAGGGATATTGACGGCCCTGACGAAAGTCTGCAGTTTTTCAATTAAATCTCTCGGTAGTTTCCCCTGCCCGAAGGCATGAGCGATATACTCATCGGACATGTTCGATCGAATCGATTGACGGAGGTCGTTTTCGTCCAGAAAACGATCGAAATAATCAGTAGCAATAACAATAAACCTCGGGATACTTACCGAAATCCCGGGAAAGGGCTTTTTATCAAAATATAAGGCAATCGTTTTCTCGATAAAGGCCAGCCCGGATGCTTTGCCGCCGATTGAACCCGAACCGATACAGGAAATTGCCGGCATGGAGTCGAGCGATTTCGATTCGAAGGATGTCAACTCCTGCGGCTGAATATTGATTCTGCCTTCCGACATATTTTGTCATACCATGCTTTTTGGTTTCGTGGCAACCGAGCAACGGCAAAACAGTTGCACGGTGGGATGAGCCGGCGGCTCATCCCCGGTCACGCGAATTTATCCATTGAGGATTTCGTCGGATTCTTCCTTATCGAGATCCATCACATGCCTCAATCCCGTAACTTCGGCTGCTTCCGGAGTTAAAGCCACCAGGTCATTACGTGTCATGTGCTCCAGACTGAATTTGCGGCTTCCGGCCATGAGCTGACGCAGGCCCTGTGCCAGTCGTTCATAGTATGTATAGAGGCCGATTGCGCCGGTCGGCAGTCTTTCAAATTCAGCGTCGCCGAGTTCTTTTCTCAGGTCGGCGGCGGTAACGAAAATTTCGTCCACGGTATTGCCGAAGCGCTCGACATATACGGGCACCTGGCGATCATTGATGGTTCGGCCGATGGTTTTTCCGACCATTGCCGCCGCAATCGGGCTGCGAGCCATACCGATCAATTTCACGAACGGTGCCCCCATAGCCAGACCTTTGAACATCTGATCTTCGAAAGTAAATCCGCCGGCGGGAATCAATGTCGGCACATATTCACCGCGGTCAGCCAGTTTCTTCGCATATCGGTACATCAGCGTGTGCAGTTCTACCGTTGGGATACCCCATTCATTCATCATTCTCCAAGGGCTCATCCCGGTTCCGCCGCCGGCACCGTCAACGGTAAGCACATCGATTTTGTATTTTGAGGCATACTTCATGGCCAGCGCCAGCGCCGCCGGTCGATAAGCTCCCGTTTTAAGAGACACATACTTCGCACCCGCCTTGCGTAATTCCTCGACACGTTTGGCGAATGATTCCTCGGTGACCATTCCGACCCGGGAGTGCCGTTCGAATTCCTTGAAAGAACCGCGCTCGAAGGCCCTGATAACATCGGGATCGGTCGGATTCGGGAGAACCACATAGCCGCGTTCATAGAGCAGCTGAGCCTTCTTTAGGTCTCGTATTTTGACTTCTCCGCCGATGTTTTTGGCTCCCTGACCCCACTTCAATTCAACCCATTCGACACCCAACTTCTCCATGGCGTATTCCTGAGTTCCCAGCCGAGTATCTTCGATATTCGCCTGAACGATAATGGCCCCATAGCCGTCGCGCTGGTAATCTTTATAAAGGTTCACACGACGTTTTAGGTCGGCGGTATCAACGACACGGCCGTTTTTTATCACCGCTTCCGGGTCCATCCCGACGACGTTTTCACCGATAGTCAGTCCGGTTCCGGCCAGGGCCGAACCGATTGCCAGTCCTTCCCAATTATTTTTGGCGACATCGGTCGAGCCGATTCCGGGAATTATGATAGGAAGTTTAAATTTAATGCCATTATCATGACCGAAATGAACTTCCAGATTCACATTCGGAAATATCGCTTTATCGCTATCGGCCTCGATGCCCTCGGCTCCAATGACACCGCCAATAATGTTCAAATGCGAATAATCAATCGGATACTCTTTTTCAGACGCCGTGGTAATAACCCCGAATGGTTGCGGGTAGATAACTTCATGCCCGCGATAAGCGGATTTGCCGATTTCGCACATACCGATACAGCCATCAACGCAGGTAACGCACATACCCGAAATGGGAGTTATAGAATCATCCGTCCTGTTTTTGGTCAATGTTGCCGCAGATCGATTTACTCTCGTCAGTGACATCGTTATTTTCCTCCTTTGTCCCGTGGCGCTCTGACAATTTCGCAGGCCACACAGGGCTCCATATAACACATCATATTATCGAATTTATCAATTTCCAAGCATGGCGGAGCGAGATTGGCGCATCCGCCGCAAATTGCTTTCTCCGGATCAGTATAAGTACATCGCAACTGGCAGGCGGGGCAGATATAAATACATCCGCCGCACAACCGGCACTCTTCCGACTTGATATCGAAGGGTGTTCCTATGCTGCGATTCTGCCCGCGGCCGCGAAAGCCAATGGCCTTGGCCGCCATCTGTTCTTCGCACATACGTACACATAGTCCGCATAAAATACAATCTTCATACTCCTGCCGAAAACGCTGCTGCCGAATTTCATGAGCCGCGGCCAGATCCTGAATGGTCTTTGACTGCGGGCAGGAAGCCAGCAGAAGCTCCAGAATCATTCGACGTGCTTTCACAACCCGGCTCGAGGCGGTTCTTACTTTTAAACCTTCCTGGGCCGGATAAGTGCACGATGTCACTAATCTGGCGTTTGGTCCCTCTCCGATCTCAACGACGCACAACCTGCAGGCGCCATACGGCGTCAGACCTTCCATATGGCAGAGGGTCGGAATGGGAAAGCCGTAAAAATTGGCAGTTTCAAGGAGAGTTGTCCCTTTCTCTACAGAAACCTCAAGCCCATTTATCGTTAAAGTGATCACTGTACTTTTACTCCTGTTGTAACATGTTCATCTATTTCTACTTTGGGTTGAGTGAATTCCAGATCGCACCGCAGGCATCGTTTGGCTTCACATGTGGCCTCGTCGATGGAAAGAGAAACCTCCACTTCGGCGAAATTACGCTTACGCCATTCCGCCGGAGCACGCTGCGTCTCAATTCGTTTACCTGACGTGATTTCCTCCTCGGCTATCGACGGCTCTACATAAATCCGGGGTATACAGGTTTCGGACGGTCCGTCCAGTTGTTCATTACGGATATAGCGATCAATCATTCCGGCCGCCTTTTTACCATCGGCGATGGCCTCGATAACCGTATTGGGGCCGCGGACAACATCGCCTCCGGCAAAAACACCCGGCCGATTTGTCAGCAGGGTCCGGGGATTAACCTTAACCGTATTCCATCTCGTAGTTTCAATTCGACTCATCCGGGCAGGTGCAATAGCGTCGATTCCAGTATCTTCGCCGATAGCTACGATTAATGTATTAAGCTCAACAGTGTATTCCGTGCCCTGAATGGGAACCGGTCGGCGTCGCCCGCTCGAATCAATATCGCCCAATTCATTTTTGATACACTCAAGACCGGATAAATGACCATTCGACGCGATTACTCTGGCGGGCGTAACCAGTGTCACAATTTTAATTCCTTCCTGGGCGGCCGCCTCGATTTCCTCGCTGAAAGCCGGCATTTCCTCTCGGGTGCGTCGATAGAGTATGGTCACGGACTCCACGTCCTTCTGACGAATGGCCATCCGCGCGGCATCGATGGCCGAATTACCGCCCCCGATGACCCCGACTTTCCCTCTGGCAAGTTGTTGATTTTTAATATTGCATGATTTCAGAAACTGAATCGATGGAAACACACCTTCCACATTTTCGTTTTCCAATCGGAGCGGTTTGCTCTTGTGCGCTCCCAGAGCCAGAAAAACCGCCTTATAACCATCATTAAACAGACCGTCAACCGTGATATCGCGGCCGAGCGCGGTATTGCATTTTAAAGTTATGTTTTCATCCAGAAGAGAATTTATTTCTTTATCGATGACTTCTTTGGGAAGACGATAGGAAGGAATGGCGCAATACAACATTCCACCCGGTTTATTTTCCGTCTCAAAAATAGTGATTTTATATCCCTTCAGAGAAAGGTAATGAGCGGTCGTAAGTCCCGCCGGCCCCGAGCCGATTATGGCTACCTTGGGAGGTTCGCCGTCAGTCCAAACGTCCCGTTTCGGTTTGTACGACGAGGGTTCGATACGGTCGGTTATAAAGCGTTTGAGCGCTCGAATGGCGATAGGGTCGCCGCCGGAAGTCCCGGCGCGGCATTTTTCCTCACAGGGATGATGACATACGCGTGCGCACACCGATGGAAACGGATTGGCTTCACGGATAGTCTGATACGCTTCTTCATATTCGCCTCGTGCAATATGAGCCACATAGCGCCAGGCTTCAGTCCCGACCGGACATGCGGATTGGCACGGTGCGCCGACTAAATCCTTGCAAACAAATGCGTCGCACCTTTTATCGACGACATGACGCTCGAATTCTTTTCGGAAATAGCGCAATGTACTGAGGACCGGATTTGAGGCCGATTGTCCCAGACCACACATGGTCGTATCCTTCACGACCAATGCCAGTTCCTCCAGCAGGTCAAGATGTTCCAGCGTGGCCTTGCCTTTGGAAATATCATCGAGGATTTCATACATGCGTTGCGTGCCCTTGCGGCAGGTAAAACATTTGCCGCACGATTCGTCTTTCAAGAAGTTCATGAAATATTTGGCGACATCGACCATGCAGGTGTTTTCGTCCATGACAATCATGCCGCCCGAACCCATGATCGAGCCGGCTTCGGTCAGGCTGTCATAATCGATAGACAAATCGAATTTTTCGGCGGGTATACATCCGCCCGAAGGCCCGCCGGTCTGAACCGCCTTTATTTTGGCGCTGCCGACCGGACCGCCGCCGATATCGTAAACGACTTCGCTGATTTTTGTCCCCAGGGGAACTTCAACCAGCCCGGTGTTTTTTATCTTTCCAACCAGCGAAAATATCTTCGTGCCGGTATTACCGGGCACACCGACTTTAGCGTACTCTTTACCCCCCTTGTTGATTATCACGGGGATGTTGGCCAGCGTTTCAACGTTGTTGATACATGTCGGATGCCCCCAGAGTCCTTTTTCGATCGGATACGGCGGGCGTTGCCTCGGCTCACCCATTAAATTCTCAATCGATTTAATCAAAGCCGTTTCTTCCCCACATACAAAGGCCCCCGCCCCACGGAAAATCTCAATATCAAAATCTATTCCGGTATTGAGAATATTCTCTCCCAGAAGACCCAGATCGCGGGCCTGCCTGATGGCAATGAGCGTGTGCTTGATAGCCAGCGGATATTCACTGCGAACGTAGACGATTCCCCTGGTGGCGCCGATAGCGACACCGGCGATCAGCATGCCCTCCAGGATTGCATGTGGATTTCCTTCCAGAAGGCTGCGGTCCATGTAGGCGCCCGGGTCGCCTTCGTCAGCGTTACAAATTATGTACTTTTGTTCATTATCTCTGCCTGAAGCATGAGCGAATTCCCACTTTTTTCCGGTCGGGAAGCCGGCGCCGCCGCGACCCCTAATCCCTGATTTCTGCACTTCATCGATAATCCACTCCGAATCAGGATTGGATAAAACCTTTTCGGCCGCAGCATATCCGTCCAATTCGATATAATTCAGAATTCTTATCGGATCCAGGTTTTCATTGCAGCCCAGAATAGTCCGCGTCTGTTTTTTGAAGAAGGGGATATCTTTCTGATTATGATAACGTTTGTTCACGCGAGGATCTTTGTATATCAGGCTTTCGGCGACATATCCATTGACGGCGGAATCGATTACGAGCGGGATATCTTCCATTCTGAGTTTGGGATAAAGCTGCCTGCCCGGTTGAACCAGAATAAAGGGGTCCATTTCGCAAAAACCCTGGCAGCCGGTTATTCTAATGGCTATTCTCTCCTGAAGACTACGCTCGAGAATGTATCGTTTGATGACTCTGATTACATCATTGGCCCCGCTTGCCTGCCCCCCCGTGCCGGCGCATATCACCAGAGTCGGTTTGTCGTATTCAATGTCCTTTTCACTTAAGACGCGTTGACGGAAATCAAAAAGTTCCTGAACTGATGTGAGTTTTTTCATCGATGTATCTCCAATAGCATTCCGATATCGTAATTAATCAATTATGGCGCCGCCTAAATCCAGCATGTGGCCCTTACAACCGCGCCGTGAACATATCTGGACGACACCCCCGCCACGAACAATCATCGGTACCATGGGCGCCCCACATTCGTTGCATTTAGAGCCGCCGATTAATTCGGCATGACAGTGAGGGCAGAACATTTGAACAATCGTATCCGGAGGTATCTCATGTTCCGATTCCACTTTGTCACTCCCGTAAACACTGGAGAGAGTCAATCGCCCGTGTTTGTTGCCGAATGAAACCGTCACCCTGATTACAGCGTGACCATCCATGACGTGCCGGGGATCCATCAGGCTGTGGTTGCATCGGGCGCAGCTGACTTCCAGGGGAAAAACGCGCTGATCGGTATCTATTTTAATTATGTCAAATCCGTCTCGGGCTTTTGCCAGAATGTCCTTGACTCCCGAAGTTTTGACATTCGAAAAGTAATGTCCGTCCGCGACGACCACCGGTCCGAGCGCGCAGGCACCGAGACAGTTTACCGTCTCTAATGTGAATTCCTTATCCGGGGTTGTTTCTCCTGCCCGGATTTTCAAATTGTGTTCGATTTCCTTTGCAATTGCAGCCCCCCCCCGGACGTGGCAGGCCGTCCCCAGGCATACAGAGATGAGATGTCTACCTCGGGGCTTAAGGCTAAAGGCTCTGTAAAATGTGGCTACGCCATATATGTCGACCAATGAATGATTGGATTCCGATGCCACCGTTCGTAGTTCTTTTTCGGGGAGATAACCGTACTTTGCCTGGATGCGCTCAAGAGTCGATATAAGTTCGCCTTTATGATAATTTTCTTTTCTTTGATCTCCTGTAATTTCACCCATATTTTAATTCGTCCTTTTTTTAAATCTGTCTTTCGTTACATGTCCGGTTACTTAACAGTATTCTTCGCAATGCCAGACACCCTCATCAGGCTTTACCATTTTGCATGTCTCCCTGTTGGCGCAATTGATACATAGCCCCTTAAACCTGCTCGGCTCGATGACGGGGGCTGTGACATCTTCGTTTCCACCGGCTCTGTTATCGCCGATCGGATCGGCTGAAACTTCAAACATCTCACAATAGATTGCATCAAACCCGCGCTTTTGACGGAGGCAACAGATAGGGGCATTGATGCATGATGAACACAATCCGGCATTATTTTTCTCCCCTATCCCGGCCACGAATATATACTCTCATTCCAAATATTTTAAAGGAACATACTTTTCCCACTCGATGAATCAGTATTCTTTGACTTTGTGAATTTATTGAAGGTGCCGAGTGAGGTTTAATATGTCCCTTAATATTCGTTACATTTTTACCTACTTTGTTAAATATTTCACAAGCAAAAGATATGCCACTGGCTTTTTGTGATGCAAAACTGAATCGTATATGTAGGGAAGGAAGCCGGATTCGTGAGATAAGCCGTTGATTGGCAAAATATTAAGCAATCTACTTTTTTTTTGCATCGAATAATGAGCTAATCAATTATCCAATAATAAAATAGATGATTTTTGGGTGATATCGCCCCACCGGGGAATAATGCCCCGGTTGAATAAATAAGGCTTATTTATCCTGCTGGTATTTCTTCAGTTTTTCCCGGAGCGTTTTTCGATCGATTCCCAGAATTTCAGCCGCCCTGGTTTTATTGCCTTTGACACTGGCCAGGACGTCGCTTATATGTGCCGCCTCGACTTCGGCAATAGTCCTATTCAGACCGGTCTTTCGCATAGCTGAGAAACGCATCAAATCGGGCAAGTCAGGAACATCTATAGAGTTGCCGTCGATCATGACAACCAGACGCTGTATGACATTTTCCAGCTCTCTGACATTACCGGGCCAATTATAGTTTTTCAGGACTTCCAGGGCATCATCGGAAAATCGGGGAGTCGGTTTATCCAATTCATTGGCGAATTTTTCCGCAAAATGAGATATGAGCAGCAAAATATCATTCCCTCGCTCTCTTAATGGAGGCACAGTAATCGTGATGACGCTAACACGGAAGAAAAGATCATTGCGGAAAAGTCCTTTTTGAACCAGACTCTGGAGATCCCGATTGGTCGCCGCCAGTATCCGTATATCCACTTCCCGCGTTCGGCTGTCACCCACCATACCTACTTTTTTATCCTGCAGGACCCGAAGCAGTTTAACCTGCATGGCCAGGCTGGTTTCACTGATTTCATCAAGGAATATAGTTCCCCCGTCGGCGGTCTGGAAGAAACCGGCGCGCGTTTCAACCGCCCCGGTAAATGCACCCTTGACATGTCCGAAAAGTTCGCTTTCCAATAGACTTTCGGGTATGCCGCCGCAATTTACGGGCACGAAAGAAGCGGCGGCGCGAGCGCTGTGGTAATGGATGGCGCGAGCAACCAACTCCTTGCCGGTTCCGCTCTCTCCGGAAATCAAAACCGTCGCGGATGTCGATGCAGTTTTCTTAATGGCCCGAAAGACCTCTACCATCGCTTTCGAATTGCCGAGGAGACCGTAGGATTCAACACCCTGTTTTTCGGTGGGAGGCGACGGGGGCCGCCGCGAATGCAACTTATCCAAGGCCTTCTCCACCGTCCTGAATAATTCCTCTTCGGTGAAAGGTTTGGCGAGATAATCTACCGCTCCGGATTTGACCGCCTCGACCGCCCCGGCAATCGAGGCGTATCCGGTAATCATCACCACTTCCGTATCCTTATAATTTTCGCGAACATGCCTGACCAGATCCAGGCCGCTGACCCACGGCATCTTATAGTCGGTTACGACCAAATCAACGGCGACCTTTTCAAGAATACGAAGCGCCTCGTCCACTTCACCGGCCGTATAGACCTGATAGCCTCGTGCGGACAAATTTCTTTGAATGACTTCAAGTGTATTCTCGGCGTCATCGACGACCAATATGGATTCGCGCTTGACTGTATCAGCCATTGTCGGATTCCCTGAATTGCCCGGGCATTTCCGCGGGCAGTCGAATTATAAACCTTGTTCCTGAACCCGCTTCACTTTCCACTTCTATTTTGCCTCCGTGAGAAGTTACTATTCCATGAACGATCGGCAATCCCAGACCGGTTCCCTGGTCCGCGTCTTTTGTCGTAAAGAAGGGATCAAAGATTTTCTTCTTTACGTCGTCGCTCATGCCGATTCCGGTATCTTCCACAATTAATAACACCGAACCGATGTCGGCTCCGGTTTTAATAGTCAATCTTCCTCCCCGCGGCATGGCCTGAACTGCATTTACGACCAGATTTGTCAGGACCTGCATCAGCTGCGAGCGATCGGCGAGAATTTCAGGTAATTGCTCCGCCAGGTCGGTGACCAGTTGTATTCCGGACTTGTCGCATCGGGATTTAAGAAAATAAAGTCCATCTTCAATCAGGCTGTTCAAATTTGTTTCGTTTTTGGTCAGCGGTACGTCCCTGGCCGACATGAGCAGTCTTTTTATAACCTCACGGGCGTGCAGGGCGGCATCGATAATTTTGTCAATATCCTGACGCACCTGCTCCGATAACGCGGTATCCTTTATTGCCAGTTGAGCAAAACCAAGAACATTTGCCAGAGGTTCATTAAGTTCGTGAGTAACACCGGCCACAAGCTGCCCGATGGTGGCCAATCGGTCGGCATGCCGCAGCTGCTCCTGCAGTTTGAGTTTTTCCGCTTCCGCCTCGACCTGCTCGATGATAATCGATAACTCCTGCGCAATCGTATCGATTAAGTGTCTTTCCTCGCGTAAAAATGCGCCGTCATCAAGCGGCGGGCGCTCTTCTGAATAGCGCAACTCAACGAATCCCCGCACATTTTTGTCGACAACGATATCGGCCTTTATACTATGAACCGCCTTGCCGAATCCCGACGTTATATATACCTGATCATCCAGGACGATCTGAGCCGAGGAAATATCCGGATAAAGCCAGGCTGGCGGCATCAGCTTAACGGTTTCCTGGAAAATATAATCGAGCGAAATGCCGGGTTGCTGAACCAGTTTAGCGATACCATAAAGACAGGTCAGTTCTTTGACTCTTTCCCGGAGAGCGACCTGCAATCGGCGATGAGTAAGAGCGCTGCCGATGGTTCGCGCCATTTGCTCGAAAAGCCCGACCTGATGCTTATTGAAAAAATTCGGCGTCTTACTTGTCAGTTCCATCAGGCCGACGCGATCCTGTCCAACGTCAACCGGTATTATAGCCACCGATTTATAATCTTTCTGGATACTGATTCCCGGTTCTTCATCCGGGTTGGCCGTTATAAAATCGGAGGTAAGTTGACTGTCTATTTCGGTCAGCCAAAAACTGCCGTCATCCGTGAAATATGGTAATGACGGATCGAATTGCCTGTTGACTATATCGTGGCATAATTTTTCTATATTCTCCGTCTTGCTTGAACTCCACGTGATTATTTTGCTGACGCCGGATGAATTAACGGTTTCTTTAAATTTGAAATCCCGCCCATCTTCACGAGAGGCCCGACAGAAAAATTGCCGGCCTCCATCCCAGAAAACAAGCCCCATATTATCGCACTTCGACGTTTCCAAAATCAATTGTGTGATATCATTGAGGAATTGCGCTCTGGGATAACCTTTACTGGCAAGCTCCAATATTTGATTCGACAGAGCCCAGAATACGCCCGGCTGAATGCCGTTGATTTTCGTGTCGGGTTTCATCTTTCAATATCCGTCACAATAATCGGCAAAACCTGCATATAATTAAAAACCTCTTGAATATTGTGCCGTTTTCGTTGTCTGAATAATTAGAAACAACATTTTTCCAAACACGCATATTACCGAATCCATTCATATCACCGACAAATTATTCACTTCGGGGAAAAATGTCAATAAATAGCGAGTATTATAATGATTTCTCAAGAAACTATGTGGATAAGAATAATCAAAATTGGATTAAACGCCGGCCGAAATACATTCCCAGTCCGGCGCCTATCATACTGAGAATGAGGGCGGTCATCAGGCCGAATTGATCCCCGATCCACCAGCCAAGCCAGCTGCCAAGAATCGTAATCATTGTCACCAGAATCTTCTTCATACCATTTACATTCGGAGTTTAAAAAGAAAAACTTTAAAGAACTTCATATAAAATGTTCGCGGATTATGTAACCCCGCATCTCTCCAGCGGTTATTGATTACTTGATTATCATCCGGCCGCTTCCGTGTTCAATGGCGAAGTGCAGCTCGGCGTCGGTTTCAATGCTTGATTAAGAATGGGAAGAGTAATTACTGAGGCTGCTTTCCGTGTTTAATAGCATAAAAAAAGTCTTGCCAATAAACAGGATTAGGCATAACTTTTGAGGCGGAAATATGTAAGGAAAAATAAAATGCCCGCAGAATCAAAAAAGATTAAGTTGCTTATAGTCGATGACGAAGTTGACTTTCTTCAGGTTATAGCGGAACGTCTGGGAAGCAGAGATTTCGACGTTGTCACGGCGACCAATGGCAAAGATGCCATAAAGGCGGCTCGCAAAAGCAAATTCGACCTGGCCCTGATCGATTTAAGAATGCCGGAAATGGACGGCAAGGAAGTTCTTCAGATTCTTAAAAAGAAGCATAAATTTCTTGAAGTAATCATTTTGACCGGGCATGACTCTATGGAATCGGCCATTGAGTGTACCAAGCTGGGAGCTTTTAACTACTTGCCCAAACCATACGATCTAGATAGACTTCTGGATATTCTTAAGCAGGCTTATGAAACAAGGCTCAGGAAGAAATTCGAATATAATAAAAAACGTAAGGAAGAAATCGAGATTCTCGCCGCCGGTTCCAGTCCGATGGGCATTCTCAGGGCGCTTTTGCGCATCGACGATGACGAAAAATAGCGCGGCAACGCAGTCATTTTCAGCCCTCAATAGATACACAGCGATATAATTATTTACCGCCGGGATTATCCATTTTGACGACTTCTTTCAGCGGGCAGATATCTTCATTTGAATTCAGGTGGGCTCTTTCATGAATACTCTCAATCGCCCGGGTGGCATTGCGATAGAGATGGTCTTCGCCGATTTTCTCGTAGAGATAAGTACGTTTCATGGCATCGAGGACCTGGTCATTGAGCCCGCTGAAGGAAATATCATATCCGCTTTCGCGTATTCGATCGACCAATAATGAAACCATATCTTCGCCGGAGGCATCCAACTCATTAATGCCGTTGCCGACTATAAGAATATGTCTTAATTCCGGCATGGATTCGATTTGCTGGGTGATTTTTTCCTCCAGATAATTCACGTTGGTAAAAAAGATCGATCCGTTATAGCGGATGACGGCAATATGCCTGCATCTGGCGAGATTATGACGCCGCGATGCCCGGAAAGTACCATCCGGATGCATCGATAAAATGGCGATTTGCGGTTTCATGACGCGCAACAAATAAAGAAGAAGAGCCAGCGCGACGCCAATCATTATCCCCCGGTCAAGATGAGGCGC
>Ga0307426_1000901_pt1 | contig 20266 bp, 20 predicted proteins | sample SalMarWE160340MG_FD_202165 | JGI IMG/M metagenome (GOLD analysis project Ga0307426, IMG submission 202165) | Salt marsh sediment microbial communities from the Plum Island Ecosystem LTER, Massachusetts, United States - WE1603-40 | ecosystem: Environmental > Aquatic > Marine > Intertidal zone >...
GTGCCAGGCTCGTGACTGAGGCCGCTTTGCTCCGCGAAGAAAGTCGTGGCGCTCACTTCCGCACAGATTTCCCGCGGACTTCGCCAGAATGGCAACGGCATAGCGGTTTTAGAAAAAATGTCATCAAGTAAGTCTCAGATTGAAGAAATTGTTGACCGCGCCTTAGCTGAGGACCTTGGTAAGGGGGATGTTACTACTGAGGCTTTAATACCCGGCGACCAGCAAGGGGCTGGCTTCATTGTGGCCAAGAAGGAAGGCATCCTGGCTGGTATAGGAGTGGTCAAACAGGTTTTCCATCGGGTTGATCCGGAGTTAAAGGTGGAGATTTTTCTAGAAGATGGGGCTAGAGTTAAGCCGGGCAGTAAAGTGGCCAAAGTGTCGGGCAGCATTGCCAGCATTCTCAAAGCGGAGAGGGTGGCCCTAAATTTCCTCCAGCGCTTGAGCGGCATTGCCTCGGAGACCAATTGTTATGTGGCAAGAGTTGAAGGATTGCCGGTGCGCATTATGGATACCAGAAAAACCACCCCGGGCTTAAGGTCGCTGGAAAAGCATGCCGTCAAAGCAGGTGGTGGGGAAAACCACCGTATGAATTTAGGTGAGGGCATACTCATTAAGGATAATCATCTGGCGGCGCTCCGCAGCCAGGAATTGAATATCAAGGAGATTATAGCCAGAGCAAGACAAAATGCTCCACAGCAGCTGCCAGTCGAGGTGGAGGTCGGGACTGTGGCAGAAGCTTTAGAAGCCGTGGAAGCTGGGGCGAATATCGTCATGCTTGACAATATGAATCTCGAGGATATGCGTAAGGCGGTGAAATCTATTCATGGGCGTGCTTTAATTGAAGCCTCGGGTGGAATTACGGTGGATAATGTTCGGGCTGTAGCTGAAACTGGCGTCGATTTTATTTCCATCGGCGCCCTTACCCACTCCGCCACGGCTTTAGACATCAGTTTAGAGTTGGAGATAAGCGACAAATAAGGTTAAGTCTCTCAATCCTCAAAAGACAAATCCAAAGCCGCTTGCGATAACTTTCGGGTGTAGGCATGTCCCGGCGAAGTGATAATTTTTGTGGCAGGTCCTTGTTCTACGATCTTCCCATCCTTCATTACTGCTATCCTATCACTAATTTTTCTTGCCACCGCAATGTCATGAGTGATGAAAAGCAAGCTTAACCCTCGTTGCTCTTGTAGTTTAAGCAATAACTTCAAAATCTTGGCTTGCAGGCTGGAATCCAAAAAAGCCACAGGCTCATCAGCAATAAGCAACCTTGGTTCTAAAACTAAAGCCCGAGCAATGGTCACTCTTTGCATTTCCCCACCACTGAGGTGATGGGGGTATTCATTTAAGAAAGCCTCAGAATCAGGCAATTCAACTTCTCTCAAGACTTGCCTGACCAGGCGGTCCCGCTCGTCCTTTGTCCCAATCTCCTGGATGTCCAATGACTCCCTCACTAATTCCAGCACAGAGAGGCGATGGCTCAACGATTCTCCGGGGTTTTGGAAAATCATCTGCACCTGTCGGTAAAAATCCTTTCCTCTATTACTTACCAGGCTATCCTCGAGATAGATTTCGCCTTCGGTAGGCTCGATAAGTCCCATAATTAGCTTTGCCAGAGTGGTTTTGCCCGAGCCACTCTCACCCACTAAAGCCAGTGTTTCACCCCCCTCAATAGTTATGTTGACTGCATCCACGGCTAAAAGGGAGTCGAAACGTTTGCTCAAATTTTTGGTTGACAGCAAAGAAATGATGCCTCCTCTATGACAAGCAATATGTCTTCCCTGAATTAACCTTAGGGGAGGTACTTCCTCTCGACAGATTTCTATGGCTTGAGTGCAACGAGGATGAAAGGCACATCCATTTACTGAGCGATTCATAATGCCTTTTATTCCCTGTAAATCTTTTCCTGTGGTCATATCGGGGTAACATCGAATTAGCCCCCGGGTGTAGGGATGCCGTGGCCGAGAAAGAACCTCACCTGACAAACCAAGTTCTACAATTCTTCCTGCGTATAAAATGGCAACTTTGTCAGCAAGCTTGGCTGCAGTAGAAATGTCGTGAGTCGTTACAATGAAGCTACAGTCTTGATTGGTATGCTTAAGCAATTCAATTACCTCAGCCCGGGCTGGAGCATCTAAGGAAGATATTGGCTCATCAAGAATTAGAAGCTCAGGCTGATTGGCTGAAGCTATGGCAAGTAACACCCTTTGCTGTTCTCCTCCGCTCAATTGGTGAGGGTAGGCAGAAAACCGATTTACTGGTATCCCAAAGCTGCTTAGCAATATTGATGCCTGTTTTCTGGCTTCTCGCCGATTTTTCAATTTGTGCGCTGTTATAGGCTCAGCTACCTGATTCAGAATGGTATGAACTGGGTTTAGCGTGTTATTGGCATTTTGAGGTGCCCAGGCTATCCGATCACCTCTCAGCTCGTTGATTGCCTTCTCAGGAAGGGAAAGTAAGTCCAGCCCATTAAACAAAATTTTCCCTTTGACGCTGCCATCCACTAACCGCATCAGGCTCAAGGCAAGGGTGGTCTTCCCAGCACCAGACTCACCAATTACAGCCAAAGATTCTCCATCTTTGAGCTCGAGGTCGATTCCATTGAGGATTTTCTTTTCGCCGTAACTCACTTCTAAGGCTTCTAGCTTAAGCATTTGCTTCCCTCCTCAATCTTGGGTCCAGAGCTCCCTCCAGAGTATGACCAATGCCAGTAACCGAAAGGATGGTTAGAGACAAAGCTACCCCAGGAGGAATCAACCACCATCGCCATACATTAAGGTAACAAAAGTCAAGGGCCTCATGCATCATCATCCCCCAACTGACTGTCGTTGGGTCAGCTATGCCAAGAAAAGCCAGCCCAGCTTCCATGAAAATGGCTCTTCTTATGCCGTAAATGAACCCCATCAGTAAAATAGGAACAAGGTCAGGCAAAATATGGCGGAATATTATATATAGATTGCTTGCCCCAAAAGACCGAGCCGCTGAAATGTGCCCCAGCTCTTTTAGGGAAAGAGCTTGAGCCCGTATTGTTCTGGCTCCACCCTGCCAACCTAGCAACGCAAGGAGCAAAATCAGTACCAGGAGATTGGGCTTGAGATATGCTGCTACCAAAATGATGACGATAATGGCGGGGATGACAATGAAGGCATCTACAATCCTCATAACTATCTTGTCGTATAAGCCACCTATCAGAGCTGCCGAAGTGCCGATAATAGCACTCAAGATGATAGCCAGAAGGGCTGCTGAAAAACCAACCAGCAAGGAAGTCCGGGCACCATAGATGAGCTGGCTTAAGATGTCCTGCCCCACGTTGTTTGTGCCCAGCCAATGGTTGAAAGAAGGAGGCTCAAAAGCGAAGGGAGTTTGGGTATTCGGCTGGTATGGTGTCAGCAAAGGACCAAATATGGCTATGATTAGCAGAAACAAAAGCATGCCTATTCCAAACATAGCAAACTTACTGTGCCTTATTTCTTGTTTAGGATTAATGTGCATAACGAATCCTCGGGTCGAGTTTAGAATAACTTAAATCCACCAGGAAATTAGCTATCAGGACGGAAACTGCCACAATTAGAAGCACACCTTGAAGAACGGGGTAATCTCGGGCCAGCAGTGCTTCGTAGGTCAGGTATCCTAGTCCAGGATAAGCGAAGACGATCTCGACAAAAATCGCACCTGTGACCATCTGGCCTAGTTGTAATCCTGTTTGAGTAGTTACTGGAAGCAAGGCGTTTCTCCCGGCATGTTTGTATCTTACTGCCCGATCAGGTAGTCCTTTGGCTTTCGCCATGAGTATATAGGGATTTTTCAGCACAGTGACCATAGTATTTCTGGTCAATAGATAACTTGCTCCAATATGGCACAAAGTCAGGGCAGTTAGTGGTAAGAAGAGATGATGAAGAACGTCCAGCACAAGGGCAACTCCGGATAGGCCTGAGTAAGGAGTAATTGCCCCGGATAATGGAAAAATTCCCCAGGTCACGCCAAACCCGATGAGAAGCAAAATCCCCAGGAAGAAATCGGGAAAGCCGCTGACTGTCATAAGAACGGTGAGTAGAGATTTATCTCGGCGGCTGCCTCGCCTCCAGCCTGATTCGATGCCGAGAACGATGCCCAAAAGAGTAGAAATGATGAGTGCCGTGCCTACCAGAAGCAATGTCCAGGGTAGTCTTCCCAGGACTATTGATGACACCGGCGCATTGTAATAGTAGGAATAACCCAGGTCTCCTTGAACCAACGCGAGTAAGTAAGCACCAAACTGTTGCCACAGGGGTTGGTCCAAAGCAAAGCGCTCTATGAGATGGGCTTTGAGTTCCGGCGTCATGGCAATCAATGCCTCGTTGCCGTAGATTGCCATTATTGGGTCACCAGGCATCATCCTGGGCAGTAAAAAGTTCAGCGTTAGAATGAGCAGGAAGGCTATAGCATAAGTGATAATATTTCGCTTGGTGAACATTTCGTTATGTCTCCCTGAGATTACTAGGTTTCTTTGCTGCCACCATCTGTAATTAAACCTTCGGCAAACTCTCTTTCTATTTGGAGCATCCAGTCAGCCCTCTTTACATTGTCGGCATGGTAGTAGCTGGGGATATAAGGCTTAATGTCTATCAACGGGCTGCCATCAAGTGCATCAAGTCCTTCTACCGTCAGGGCGTTCTCTTGACATTTTATTAATCGCACCACTGTGGCACAAATTGTATTGGGCCGCGCTGGGCTGCAGGTAGAGAAAATACCCACCAGCGGTAGGTCCTTTCTTCCCATAGGATGAACCTTGATCAGGGAACGCCCTTTAGAGGGAACACGATGGGCCCAATAGAGCACCAGAAGGTGAGAGAAGTCTTCTATCCCATCAAGGATACCAGCCAGGCTGCTATCGATTACAAGCTCAGATATTACCTCCCGGCTATCGCCTATCCCCGCCTTTCGCGGCCGCCACTCTAGATCGCCAGACTCAGCCACCAGGCTTGGCTCCTTCAACGGGCTTCTTACTACCCCCACTGGCCTCAGTCGCATGTCATGTGCAGGCTCGTCTTTGGATTTGTTCTCTGGTAATTCCATTTCTCCTTCCTGGCTATTTCACAAAAGACATTCTGTTCAAAGGAATGGGTATGCCGCTGGCTATGCCATCCATAGTGTAATACAGGGGTACGCTGCCATCGTGCGCCCAGTACGAGTCAGGATAGTAGAGGGTAAGCGCCGGCAAGTCCTCAGCATAAATCTCCTGAATTTGCCATACCAGTTCCTTTCTCTCCCCGACATCCATCTCACTTAGCTGGGCCTCGAGGAGCTGGTTTAGTGTTTCATTCGATGTGTAGCGAGCGCTGTTAAAGCCTTCCCCTGCAATCACCGTGTACAAGACGGAAGGTTCATAAAGCCCTCCATGCCCATAGATAGAAAGGTCGAAATTCCAGGCCTCTACCCTGGCGTCAACCGTCTTTGCTTCCAGGGTGCTGAACTCTATCTTTATGCCCGCTGTCTCCAATTGGTCTTTGACAAACTGCCCAATCTCCTTGAAATCAGCTGCAGCTATAAGCTCCAGCTTTAGCTCTTCGCCGCCCTTAGTGAAATAGCCATTCTCCTCCAGGGTATAGTTCAGTCCCTCCAGAAGTTGTTTTGCCCTGGTTGGGTCATACTCATACTGTGGCGTGTCAGGGTTGTACCAGCTACTAGTCGGGGGCATCAGACCCGGGCTGCCAGCCATGGCATGACCCATCTGGGTAATTTCCACCAAAGCTGTCCGGTTTATGGCGTAAGCCAAAGCCTGTCGGAATTGCTTCGAAGATAAAGGTTCCTTTTGGTGATTTATCATTAGTTTGGCGTTCCAGGCATAGGGGGCTGTAATTATGGTAAGCCCCGCTTCTTCCAGTTCAGAGATGATTTCAGGCGGTGCATCACCAGCATTTACCGAACCTTGCTCTAATGCTGATGGAATCATTGCTGCATTTATCTTCACAAACTTGAGTTCATCCACAGCAGGCTTACCTGAGTAATAGTCCTCATAAGCTTTGTAGAGATAGGTGCCGTGCTCCTGGCTATAGTCGGCCAGCGTATAAGGCCCCGTTCCAATTACTGCCTGTCCGTCAGTGAACTGCTCAGGTTCAGTGACATTTTGCCAGATATGTTTGGGAATTATGGGCTGGGTTCCAGCGACATCCTGGAGGAAGGGTGCATAAAGTTGGCTGAGGGACAGCTTTACCGTGTACTCATCGGTTGCCTCAGCCGATTCGACAAGGCTAGAGTCAACCCACTGATATGGATGCTGTTTGGTGTACTCAAAGGTAAAAACCACATCCTCGGCTGTGAAATTGGTACCATCATGCCACGTAACGTCATCACGTAGTTCAAAAATATAGGCATTTTCCGCTTCAACATATTCCCAATCCGTAGCTAATGCTGGTACAAAACCAGAATCGTCCTTCCAGACAAGGGTTTCAAAGATAAGGCTCATCCTTACATATCCCGGACCTCTGGCATAGTGGGTATATGGCGAAGGATAGCCCCAATCTCCCGTGGAATCCGCTATAGTATAGGAAGTAAACTCCGCTGGCTGCCCCTTTCCGCCGTAAAAGATAACCAGTAAACAGCATACCAACGCTAAGGGTAATAAGATGAGGAGTGCTTTCCGAAAGGACATTCGCATTTTCAACTGTGGCATCTTAATTCTCCTTTCTGGCTAAAGATATACCATCTCCGCTAAGTTGGTTGTATTCTTGCCCGGAACAAGGTATGCACACGGGTTGGCCGTTTTGTACTCTAGCCCTGGGTTCCATAACATTCTCCCCACAGATGCTGCACTTCACACTGGCAAAGATGCGAGAATAAGCTGGAACCTGAATAGCCACCCGGGTGACATCGAAAAGCTCATCATCGGGAATGTCTAACATCTTGAAACCAATCCGGCGCCAATTCTCTCTCAGTCTTCGTTGGTCTTCATTTGTCCCCTTGCGCTCAACCACCACTTTCTGGAACAAGCGTTGGGCTTCGGGTTCGCGTTCTTCCAACAATCTGCTAATGTCCTTAACTGACACCCTGACTGCTTCTCTATTCCTTTTGGTCAGAGTGAAGGCAGTCTTGCCGTAGTCGCGGTAGATAAGTGCATTATTCCCAAAGCTGCAACCAGTAACGAATTGAACGCCATCGCTGAAACAATTGTTAGTCTCTATGATGGCGATTACTTCCTCCATGCCAGTAGAACTGACACCCAGTTCATTCACTGCCCGAACGGCAGCCTTTACTCCCAGAGCCAGAAAAGGACAAAAATGCCCATGTAACTCTCCCGCTTTTGCTATTAACTTGAGCAAATCTCGCACTTTTATAGCGTCCTCGATGACATATCTTGGATTCTGTATAAACTTATCTTCCAAATTCCTTTTACCTCCTTTTAGTATTCCTTGCATGTGCAATTAATTGCAACATTAAGGTAAAAAAATAATATCTATAGGCTGCTAAGGCATAGAATCCCTGCCATAAGATTGTATTTTGCAAGTGTTCAAATCCTTGACGCGCCAATTTGGTATGCTTTGGAACATATTACCTCTTGAATATGTCGCAATTAAATGCTGTTGCAATAAATTGCAAAATAACAAAAAATGAAAAATTTGTCAATATTTTAAAGGCGCTTTAAGTGCACTACATGCCTTAAGGCAATTGATGGCGCGACCAACTGCAGAAGTAGGCAAATGAGTGACGTCTCTCAGCTTGCTTGAATGATGTCAATGAAGTAAGATAGATATTGTTCTCATAGCAATAGCATAGGAGCACTTTATGACCCGAAGCTCAGCAAAACAGCCCCAACTTGGTACAACCCTGGTTACCGAGGAATGGTTATTGCAAACCCTGGAGCGTGTGAAATCGGGTGAATTATCTCCTCTCCAAGCCGTGGAGGAATTGAGCGTCCTTCCCTATAAAGAGTTAGCCTATGCCAAACCTGACCATCACCGTAGCCTGCGCCTCGGCTTTCCCGAGGTAATCTTTGGACAAGGCAAGACTGTGGAACAGATAGTAACTATCGCTGAGGGGCTTGCTGCCCATTCTGGGCGACTGCTGATAACAAGAGTGAGCCAGGAAACTTTTAGTGCCGTCAAGGAAAAAATACCGGATGTAACTTATAACGCGCTATCGAAGAGTATTATTCTTAACCGGAAACAGACCGCTCCACGTCCGGGGATTACCGTTGTCACGGGCGGTACCGCTGACATCCCGGTGGCTGAGGAAGCGGCTGTAACCGCCGAGCTGATGGGGAACAAAGTAGAAAGGGTCCATGATGTTGGCGTGGCGGGTATTCACCGGTTATTAGACAAGCTGCCCCAGTTGCGCAAGGCAAGGGTAATAATCGCTGTAGCCGGTATGGAGGGAGCCTTACCCAGTGTTATCGGTGGGCTTGTTTCAATCCCCGTAATCGCTGTGCCAACCAGTGTTGGTTACGGGGCCAGCTTTGCTGGTCTGGCGCCACTTTTAACCATGCTCAATAGCTGTGCTCCTGGTGTGACTGTGGTTAACATTGACAACGGCTTCGGTGCTGGTTATATCGCCGGATTGATTAATCGTGGCTCGAAAGCCCAAAGTGAAGGCTGAAGAGAAGCTGAGACGCTTGAAAGAGACCCTCACGGAGATGGGGTCGGTGCTTATTGCCTATTCCGGCGGTGTGGACAGTACTTTCTTAGCTTCTGTTGCCAGTGAGGTGCTTGGACAGTGTGCTATGGTTGTCTTTGCTCACTCACCAGTTTATCCTACCCATGAATGCGAGGATGCAGAAACTCTCGCTAGAAAGCTCGGCTTTCGATTTGCCACGATTGAAACTAACGAACTAGAAAACCCACAGTTTGTTGCTAACTCACCTGACCGCTGCTATTACTGCAAGCAAGAACTGTTTCAACAGCTACGGAGGATTGCTGCCGCTGAGGGTTTAGACTGGATTGCTGACGGCTCCAATTATGATGACCTTGGTGATTACCGCCCCGGCAGAAAAGCCTTAGCCGAGTTGGGCATCCGCAGCCCTCTCTGCGAAGTTGAACTGACCAAGGACGAAATTCGAAGCCTATCTAAGAAGAGGGGACTACCAACCTGGGACAAGCCAGCATCACCTTGCCTGGCGTCGCGCATCCCTTACGGCACTCCTGTTACCCGAGATACTCTCCGCAGGATAGCTGACGGAGAGCGGTATCTGCGAAATCTTGGCATACGTGAGTACCGCTTACGCCATCATGAAAACATTGCCCGCATCGAGGTTAATGGGGAAGGCATGTCGTTACTCCTGGACGGTCAGATACGCCAGGACTTGGTGAAACAAATAAAAGCCCTGGGTTATACCTATGTCACCCTTGACCTTGGCGGATACAGAAGCGGCAGCTTAAATGAAGAGCTTATTAGAGATGTTGAGGAAAGAAAGTAACATGGCAAAGGTAGCTTATTTTGATTGTTTCTCGGGCTGCAGCGGCGACATGATTCTGGGCGCTCTGATTGATGCCGGGCTTTCCCTAAAGATGTTGGAAAAAGGATTAGGCAGCCTCGCCGTCCATGGCTACAAGCTTTCCGCAAAACAGGTGAAACGCTCCACAATTACTGCAACCAAGTTCACGGTGACAATGAATGAGACCGAAGCCCAGCCAGAGCGTTCGCTTAAGGATATAGTTATGCTCATCGGAGCTAGTAAGCTTCCCGAAAAGGTAAAGAATACAGCAAGCGCTATTTTTCAACGCCTGGGGGAGGCTGAGTCCAGAATTCATGACGTCCCTCTGGAAAAGGTCTGTTTCCACGAGATAGGAGCAGTGGATTCCATTATAGATATTGTAGGAGTGGCGTTCGGACTTGACGCTATTGAGATAGAGCGTTTTTACTCGTCTCCGCTACCTCTGGGGAGCGGCAGTATTTCGACAGCACACGGCATCTTACCTGTGCCGGCTCCTGCTACGCTGCGACTTATAACGATGTCCAATGCCCCAATCGGCGATTTCCCAAAGCAGTCTCAACCTCAGGGTGAGCTGGTGACGCCTACGGGAGCGGCGATAGTTACCACGCTGGCAAACTTCGGCAGACCTGGCATGACCGTAGAAAAGGTAGGCTACGGGGCTGGAACCAAGGACTTTGAAGCCTGGCCCAATGTCATGCGCATCTGGATTGGTGAAGAAATAGAACCTGTCGGTAGTGAAAACCTGGTTTTGCTTGAAACAAATATTGATGACATGAGCCCGGAAATCTATGGGTACCTAATGGAGAAACTCTTTACTATGCAAGCTGTTGATGTTTGGTTTACGCCGATACAGATGAAGAAGAATCGTCCGGCAGTGATGTTGAGTGTTCTCGCCCCCAGACACGCTGAATTCGATTTGACTCAAGCTATAATGCGAGAGACTTCAACGCTGGGAATAAGGGTGAGCCCTGCCTTCCGACACGTTGCTGAACGGGAAATAATTGAATTTGACTCCACCATAGGACACACGAAGGCAAAGGTCAAGCGCTTTATGGGCAATATTCTTAGCATCCACCCGGAGTATGAAGAGTGCCGCCGCATCGCATTGGAGCGCGACATCTCCCTACAAGAGGTCTATCGCATCGTAGAGACCGAGGCCCGTAGATACCTGGCGGACTAGCATTTGCAAGTAATTACAAGTATCAGGCGAAACCTAAAGCGACTCAAGAAAATTCTGCTAGTGTAACAGCTAAGTCTTTCTAAAAGTCCCCCTCTTAAGATAAGAGGGGTAAGGGGAGTTATGAAAGAGAGTCCACCAATCAGGGTTAAATTAATCCTGTTCCAGTTGTATTTGAGACTTTAAGAAGTCTATCTGCCGCACCTTGCCCTGGAAAACCCTCCTTTCTCCAAAGAGGGTCTCTACTTCTACTTGCCGGTCAGCAATTGTCAGGCGTGCGATATCCTCCAGAATTGGCTTGTCACCTTCTTTAGCCTCATAAAGTTTAGCCATGCACATCCTAATGCCTCTCCTTGCTCTTTGGCAGAGCCTGTTTTGCTTTCATTAGTTCGTTGCTAACCGCAGCCATCTTGGTGGCTGCTTCTTGTAACTGTTGTGCCACCTCAGTGGATAACGAGACAGCTTTATCAGCCCAATCACGGAACTCTTTCTCATGCTCGCTGTTATGTTCAATCCAGTAGTCAAGCAGAACTTGCAGTTTCTCTTGAATGTCATCCATAGCAATGCTTTTACTCACAAAAGTTGGTCAGGCTTGTCCCCCCTTTTTTCTGCGGCACCCACCGCACTCTCCTGAAATGGCCAGGTGCCTTAAGTCGGCATCAAAGCCGTATTCCTGAAGCAAGGTATCTTTTAACGGATGTAGCACAGATTCCTCCAGGTCTATTATCTTGCCGCAGCTATGGCAAACGAGGTGATGGTGATGTCCTTTCTCAGCAACATGATAGCGGACACGTCCTTCGCCAAAGTTGGTTTCCGTAACTAAATCTAATTTCTTCAGCAGCTCCAGAGTGCGATAGACAGTGGATATATTGGCATAGGGATAACGACTGTGTAAATGCTCGTAGATTTCTTCAGCGCTGATGTGCTTGTCGGCATTATGAAGCGCCTCGATGACCAGCATGCGTTGGGGAGTTAAGCGATGTCCCTTTTCTTGAAGAGTTTCGTGGCAGCTCATTGGTGGGGAATATCATAACAAAACAGCGAAATTATTGCAACAAGTTGCTAATGCGATTACTTTCTCATTTTACTTTCCAGCGATAGGGTGACCGGCCCATCATTGTGGATTTCCACCAGCATATGCTCCTGAAAAAGCCCCGTTTCCACCTTGAGCCCTGTGAAGCGAACCTGCTCCACGAAAAACTCATATAATTCCTCAGCCATGTCCGGCGGGGCTGCCTCAGTGAAGCTGGGTCGTCTCCCTTTGCGTGAATCAGCCAGAAGAGTAAATTGGCTTACTACTAAAATATCTCCCCTTGTTTCCAGTGCCGATAGGGCGAACTTGCTTGCCGCGTCGGCAAAAATACGCAGGTTAACCACTTTGTTTGCCAGGTAACTGGCGTCTTCCTTCGAATCACCTTGAGCAACGCCGAGAAAAACCACCAACCCCCGGCCAATCTCGCCTACCATATCGTCATTCACGCTCACTGAGGCTCTGGAGACCCGCTGCACCAATGCTTTCATCTTGATTTAGCTCATATAATTATGCCACCTTCTCAGATTTATTTCCGCATTCTGGGAACATAATACCTGATTTGTAGTAGGACTAATTTGTATGGTGTCCCTGGAATTTGCAGCGTTTGGGAGTGGCTTCAGGCTACACAAGGCGTTAGTTTGTTTGATGGGGGAACGGACATGGCAAACGCCATCCTCCGCATCGCTGGAGAGTTGTACCAGTTTCTGTTGAAATTATGATTTGAGCCTGCTAATCGAGTCTTTCTATTTTTCTTTCAGCGGTCTCCATTTGCCGAAACTGAATAATCGAGGGAAGATAACCTTTCGTATTTCGTCAACGGCAAAGAGGCTGACTCCCCCTAGAAGAGCCACGCCCCACTTATCAATACCAAGAGGGACTGTGCTGAAAGCAACCTGAAGGAATGGAACATAAATAATAGCTAGTTGCAACAGTATCGCTCCTGAGACAGAAACAACCAGCCATCGGTTACGGAGAAGCCCCAACTTGAAGACGGTGTGCTCGTCGGAGCGGGCATTAAATGCCCGGAACCACTCGAATATTACCATAGACCCGAAAACAATTGTGCGCGCTTCGTCCAGACTGACTCTTTGTTGCGCCCAGTTAAATATCACGAATACACCCACACCCATCAACAACGCCATGAACCCAACCCGGACAAGCAGGCCGGGAAAGATAAGACCCACGTCGGGATGGCGAGGTGGTTGCTTGAGCTCGTCGCCAGATTTAGGTTCGAGGGCCAGCGGAATAGCCATGGCCGTGTCGGTGGCGAAGTTATTCCAGATAATCTGCACCGCCAGCAGAGGCGCTTTACCCACGAATAGCACGCTCAAGGTGAGTGCTACTAGCTCGCCGATATTGGTACTCAACAGGAAGAAAATCACATTGCGCAACCGGGTGAAGATCGCCCTGCCTTCGTCAACTGCCGCCACTATTGATGCGAAGTTATCATCAGCCAGGACCATATCGCTGGCTTCCTTGGTCACATCGGTACCGGTAATGCCCATACTGATGCCGATATCAGCGGCTTTGAGCGCGGCTGCATCGTTAACACCGTCGCCGGTCATAGCGACAACCTGCCCGTGGCTCTTTAGAGCGTTCACTATTCTCAGCTTGTGCAGGGGCTCGATTCTAGCAAACACAGAAATACCGTCGATTTGCTGCGACAGTTCCTCGTCGCTCATTGCCTGAAGCTCGGCATCGGTGATGGCCTTCCCCGGCGGCAGGTCAAGTTGGCGGGCTACCGATTCCGCTGTTACCTGGTGGTCGCCGGTAATCATAATCACCCTGATACCCGCCTGTTTGCACAATCGTATCGCCTCTCTGGCTTCCTCGCGGGGCGGATCGGCCATTCCCATCAACCCTACGAAAACCAGGTTGGAATGGATATCCTCATCACTCAGTTCCTCAGATTCATCGGGGAGTTCGATATAGGCAGTGGCGATGACCCTCATAGCATCTTTTGCCATGGAGACTGTGGCTTGTGTTATACTTTCGGTCTCAGCTGCCCCAAGTGCAACAACACCCTCCGCGGTAAGCAGGTATTTACTAAACCCTAAGAGTTTCTCGGCCGCTCCTTTTACATAGACTACCTTGCCCCCGCCGTCTTTAGAGTGAAGAGTGGCCATGTATTGTTTTTCGCTCTGAAACGGAATTTCATCGAGGCGAGGTGTCCTCTTCTCTAGTTTCCCCTTTTCCATCCCTGCCTTGGCGGCAGCCACCACCAGAGCGCCCTCTGTAGGGTCGCCGTAAATGCTGTATCGCTCATCTTCACGGGTCAGGAGGGAATCATTACACAGGGCTCCTATTTTCAAGTGGAATCTTAATACATCCTCTTTCTCCAGGCTGAGTCTTTGCCCATCACGGTGAAATTCTCCGTCAGGCTCATAGCCCTCACCGGTTACCTCAATCCATTCATTATCAAGGAAGATGCGTCGGACCGTCATCTCATTCATGGTCAGAGTACCGGTCTTATCCGAGCAAATGACCGTGGCTGACCCTAATGTCTCCACAGCCATGAGTCGACGGATTATGGCATTATGGCGCGCCATAGTCCGCATTCCCAGGGATAGGACAACGGTGACCACCGCTGGCAGCCCTTCCGGTATTGCCGAGACTGAGGCTGCTACCGCCAGCAGTAAGACCTCCAAACGGTCAAGACCTTTCAGTAATCCGGCCACTACCAAGATACCAATGATGACTAGGACAATGATGATGAGATAACGGCTCAGCTTTTTGATGTTTTGCTGGAGGGGTGTTTCCTCTTTCTTTACCTCCTGAATAGCACTGGCAATTTTGCCCAGTTCGGTCGACATCCCGGTACTCACTGCTACGGCAGTAGCTCGACCATAGCTAACAGTTGTCCCTGTATAGACCGTGTTCTTTCTGTCTGCCAGAGTCAGTGACTCCTTCAGCACTGCGGTATGCTTTTCGACAGGCATGGATTCGCCAGTCAGCGTAGCCTCATTTATCTTTAAGTTGGATACTTCTATCAACCGGGCATCAGCGGGTACTCTGTCACCGGTCTCCATAAGCAATATGTCGCCGGGAACTACTTCTTTGGCTAGAATTTCCTTGACTTTACCGTCACGCCTGACCTTGGTCTTAGGCGCTGCCATTTGCATGAGAGCCTCCATAGCTTTCTCAGCTCGCAGTTCCTGAATACAACCAAAGACGGCATTAAAAAGTAAGACTGCCAGTATAACCAGGGCATCCATGTAGTGCTGGGCGATCAAGGAAATTATCACGGCAGCCATGAGGATGTATATGAGAGGGCTGAGGAATTGCTTCAGAAAAACCACTATCGGGCGAGTCTTTTCTTTACCTTTTAGCTTGTTATACCCGTAGCGGCTTAACCGTTTCTTTGCCTCGGTCTCGGTAAGCCCTGAGCGTGTGGAACCCAGTTGCTCTAAGGCTTTATCAATGCTAAGACTGTGCCATTGTTCCATCAAAACTTACAAATAAATTATACTACCTGCGTAGAAGGAAGACACAACACGAGTTTTGGTTCAGTTTCAGCATTATGCCACCTTCTCATGTCTATTCCCGCTCGTACTTCTCGCGAGCATTCTGGGGACATAATACCTGATTTGCAGTAGGCCTAATCCTTCACAAGGTGAAGTATGGTGTCGCTGGAATTTGTTGGGGTTTATTCAGGGGTATGGGGGAGATTATGAGTGCATTTTGAAGCTGACAGGGTGATTTCGCCGGTCATTTAGGCATGATATTGCTATTTACTTCCATGCCCTATCCAACCACATCCCTTCAATTTCTCCACTTTCCGCGTCAATCGCAAAAGACCCTATCTTTCTAATAACACCACTACTAAAACGACGGTGATAAGGTTCATACGCAAAGCTTACTTTCCATTTTCCTTCAGCCTTTAGTGCGTATATAAGTTGCAACTCGGAATAATCTATAACACCCAAGATGTCTAGAACTTTCTGAGCTATTCTTATTAAATCTTCTGCTTGTACGCTCATAGTCTTAAACTACCCCCAAGGAAGAGTTTATTTTTATTGTACCACAAAATTCATTGTTCTTGTATATTTTTATTCCCCATTGAACAGAAAAGATATTCTGGGAACATAATACCTGATTTGTAGTAGGCCTCGCAGGTATGGTGCTCTTGGAATTAAGGAGCGGAGAGACTACCACTATAAAAAGGGTATTGACACTTCCTTCACTAGTGATACTATAATAATAGAACTGTAAGGCTAATATAGAATTTGGGTCAAATGTGTATGTCAGAGAGTTGTCATAGCTCTTATCACGCTCAGCCAAGCACATATAGACATGTGAACCGGGCTCTGTCTTCCTATAATAGTAGAATTTGCAATCTCCGTGGGCTTGGTAATAAGAAGAGGCAGAAAACCTCATGCCATGTAAAGTAGGAATAACCACAAATCCGGCATCAAGGCGGGTATACTGTGAGAACCAGGCAATGGGATTTACGAATTGGCAGATACTGGAAGTCTTCAGAAGTAAGGCAGCAGCGAAGGAATACGAGACCACGTATGCCTTAAGACACGGATGTGAGGCGGACCTGGGCGGTTCTGATGTACCTAGAACATCGAGGGAACCAACGACTGAGCACGACTGGTGGTACGTCTACCACTTTGATTATGAGACGGAGACAGCCTAATCACATGCTGAGCAGACGGGGGCGAAGTCTACTTTCCTTAACCTTCCCCAGAGTGGTTATGGTGGTAAATCGAGGACAGACTTCCTTCAGCCATCTGCGGATTATTCTGGGGACATAATACCTGATTTGTAGTAGGCCTGATTGGCATGGTGTCCCTGATGGATTCAGGACATCTCGGCATCGCTCAGAAGAATTTCTCTGCCCTTGTTATAATTCTTTTTGCGAACAACTATAGTTACGACATGGAGGAGGGTGCCACACATGAAAAAATCTAAGAGCAAAGACGAAGTGAAGGCGGGAAAGAATTCCAAGTTGAGGGATAGACAAGTTGATCAGGAACCGATGCGCGCTGATCTCAAGGAGGTGATAGCGAGGCATTCTCGGGGTCTTGACGAGCGACACCCCGAAGCGGTGGCGCGACGGCGAGAGAAAAACCAGCGCACGGTTCGTGAAAACATAAAAGACCTCTGCGACGGGCACTTTATCGAATACGGTGCCCTGGCGGTCGCCGCCCAGCGCCAGCGTCGGACCATGGAGGACCTCACGAGCAAAACTCCGGCCGATGGGGTGGTTGCAGGCATCGGACAGGTCAACGGCTCGTTGTTTGAGGACGACAAAGCCCGCTGCATGATAATAGCCTACGATTATATGGTTCTGGCCGGTACCCAGGGATTTTTTGGTCACAAGAAAAAGGACCGTATGCTGAGATTGGCTCACGAGCAGCGTCTGCCCGTAGTTCTTTTTGCAGAAGGTGGCGGCGGGAGGCCGGGTGACGTCGATGCGGATGGCGTCGTGGTGGCGGGTCTGGACATAGCGACCTTTGCCATGTTTGCAAAATTGAGCGGAAAAGTTCCAGTCGTAGGCATTGTATCGGGCCGATGTTTTGCCGGCAACGCTGTCTTGCTGGGATGTTGTGATGTGATTATTGCAGCCAAAAATGCCAATGTTGGGATGGCCGGCCCGGTTATGATTGAAGGCGGGGGGCTCGGTGCTTTCGAGCCGGAGGATATCGGACCTATGAATGTGCAAACGACTAATGGCGTTGTCGACATTGCCGTGGCTGATGATGCAGAAGCGGTCACAGTCGCCAGGAAATACCTTTCCTATTTTCAGGGAGCGATTTCTCAATGGGAGGCCGCTGACCAGCGCCTTCTTCGCAGTATGATTCCGGAGCAACGAAGATACGTTTATGACGTGCGGGCTGTCATAAAAACGATAGCTGACACTGACTCATTTCTTGAGCTAAGACCCAAATTCGGCCCGGAGATGACTACAGGTTTTATACGCATAGAGGGCAAACCTTTTGGCGTTATAGCCAATAACTGCAAACACCAGGCCGGGGCCATTGAAGCGGAAGGCGCGGACAAGGCAGCACGCCTCATGCAGCTTTGCAATGCGCATGGTTTGCCGATGGTGTCTCTGGTCGATACCCCGGGATTTATGGTGGGGCCGGAGGTTGAACGCCGCGCTCAGGTCCGCCACGTTTGCCGTATGTTTGTGGTCGGCTCGCATTTAATGGTACCTTTCTTTACAGTTTTTTTGCGCAGGGGATACGGACTGGGAGCGCAGGCTATGGCAAAGGGGGGCTTCCACGAGCCTTTTTTTGCGGTTGCCTGGCCAACCGGAGAATTTGGCGGGATGGGATTGGAGGGTGCAGTCAGGGCTGGTTTCAGGAAAGAACTTGAGGCAGTGAAAGACCCGCAGGAACGTGAGGCGCTCTACGAGAAACTGGTTGCTCTCTCGTATGACAGAGGGAAAGCCATCAATATGGCCTCCTACCTCGAAATCGACGCGGTTATTGACCCGGCGGATACACGCAGATGGATTGTGGAGGGCTTGAAAGCTGTTCCCGCTGAACGTACCGAGAGAGCAGGACATGATTTTGTTGATACCTGGTAAGAGGAAATCAATTCCGGGGACATGATACCTGATTTGTAGTAGGCCTGATTGGTATGGTGCCCCTAGAATTCGATGGTTTGAGGCGAGTCTCGTAAAATGCTATTGTATTAGGTGGTTTCCTATTGGGGAAGTGTCGGAATTGGCAGACGAGCATGACTTAGGATCATGTGCTTTAAAAGGCGTGGGGGTTCGAGTCCCCCCTTCCCCACCACTTAGGTAATGATATTGCCTTAATTTAGATACGGATAACGTCCCTTTCCCTACCACTCGATTATATTTCAGCTTCATTCGTCGGTAATTGAATTACCTTGTCCTCTAAGGTGTATCCTCTTCTTCGTTTGCGTTTCTATCTCGACAGTGAGTATAATCTTGCTGAAGGACCTGCGAAGCTCTGGCATAATTACCGACAATGGGCAGTAGGTAGTCACAACAAGTCAAGCCATTACTGGACATGCATATACAGGAGGTCAACACAATGAGTGGACTGAATCTACAAGAAGTGGACAAATTGGAAGTTACGGTCTTGATAGACAATTACACAGACGTGCTCTTACTTCAGAGCACAGACATGGTCAAACGGTCAATGACACTTCCACCGAATTTTCCGCTGGCAGAACATGGATTGTCATGTCTCCTCAAAGTTTACAGAGGGGCCGAAGAACACGTGGCGCTACTGGACGCAGGCGTGTCATCGACGTGTTTTTTCCATAATGCACGCGTTCTGAATGTGGACTTGAGCAAAGTTGAGGCGGTGGTTCTCAGCCACGGTCATCCCGACCATATTGGAGCTCTACCAGAGTTTCTAAACAAGGCTGCAAAGGGAATACCGGTTGTCCTTCATCCGAATGCTTTTCTTCAGCGGGGTCTAAATAACCCCATTACCGGACGGCGGGTAGAATTCCCCCGCTTAGATGAAGCAGCCTTAAAAGAAACGGGGGCCGTGCTTTATAAAATTAAAGAGGCTTCTACTTTGTTCTCAGACCTCATACTGATTTCAGGGGAAGTGAAGCGGGTAACGGATTTTGAGAAAGGTTTTCCCTGGGCCGAAGCGAAAATTGATGACAAGTGGGTTGTGGATCCCTTTCATGATGACCAGGGGGTGGCAGTCAAGGTGAAAGGCAGGGGACTAGTGGTTATCAGCGGATGTTCCCATGCTGGCATCATTAATACGGTCAAGCATCTCCAGGCGGCTGCACAAACGAGCAAGGTCCACGCAGTTCTGGGCGGGTTTCACCTCACGGGGCCGATTTTTGAGCCAATCATCGGTCCGACAATTGAGGAGATGAAGAAGATAGGCCCAGATTTTGTCATGCCTATGCACTGCACCGGCTGGCAGGCCATCAATCAATTCGCCAAGGAGATGCCTAGGCAGTTCATCCTCACAACCGTGGGGACAACATACGTTTTCCAATAATACTAATAGCAATCCAAGCGTAATTGCGTTGGTCATTGACATCTCAGGTTCCATAACCCACTACTCGGGTGCTTTCTGGTAAGTGACCAGCAACTGCTGCAGCGCCGGAATCAGTTTCTTCTTCTCAAATAGAAATTCGGGCACTGTCCCTTTTGGCCCACCATTCAGGACAAAAGGTAAAGCCTTCCCGAAGACCTTCGCTCTAGTTTTCTAACTTCTTCGCAAAACGCCGATTTAAGAGAGCCTACACTTTCTATAGCGCGAAGAATCAATCATCAATGCACCGTGGTATAATGGCAAAGCAGTTACATGACGCATGCTCAAATGGTCTAGAGTATTGCCATGAGAGTTTTAAAGCCTCTATCCGAACTTATCTCCCTGAAAGGTAGAAAAGCCTTAATAACTGGTTCCGCCATTGGTATTGGTAAGGCAATGGCCTATAGATTTGCAGAAGCAGGTGCGGATTTAGAACTTGTAGACATGAACGAACGAGGGCTAAGGATTGTAGCCAAAGAGCTTTCAAAATTTGAAGTGGAAAGCAACATTCATAAGGTAGACCTTTCCTCAAAAGAGGAGATAGATGCTTTGTGGGAGAGGTTAAAAGGGAAGGAGCCTGACATACTGGTAAACAATGCTGGGATATACCCCTTTAAGGATTTCTTGGAAGTAGACGATGCCTTTTTCAGCAAGGTGCTGGA
>Ga0307426_1000902_pt1 | contig 20237 bp, 18 predicted proteins | sample SalMarWE160340MG_FD_202165 | JGI IMG/M metagenome (GOLD analysis project Ga0307426, IMG submission 202165) | Salt marsh sediment microbial communities from the Plum Island Ecosystem LTER, Massachusetts, United States - WE1603-40 | ecosystem: Environmental > Aquatic > Marine > Intertidal zone >...
CCCACTTTTCGATCTATGGATAAGTTTAAGAGATAATGAAATGTCATTGCCAAGTTTTGAAATTCTTCAGCACTTTTTACGAGTATTGCTCCAGTTTGTCGTGCTATACCTTCCCAAACAGCCTGTGATCCCGCTAAACCTCCTGTATGAGATTTAATTGCTTCTCTTGAGGATTCACCAGATCCAACTTTCCAAAGAATGACAGGTTTTTTTTTAAGAGCTAATTTTTTCAGGATTTGCCTGAAATTCTGTCCAATTTCGTTATTTTTTATATTTTCTAGATAAAGCCCTATTACTTCGGTTTCTTTATCTGTCAGGAAATATTCAAGAAAATGCACGAAATTCAAATCAATTTGGTTTCCTATTGAGATCGCTTTACTTATCGGGTTACCATAAATAGATGAGGCCATTGAAGACATTTGTATTGCTAATCCTCCAGATTGAAGAATCATGCCAAAATTTCCGGAATTCGAGTTCAATCTCGATGAAAAAGCAATATTGTTTTTAGGAACATAAATCCCCACGCAGTTAGGACCGAGGATTTTTATATCATATTTTTTTGCTATTATTAAGAGATCTGATTCCAAGGATTGTATACCAACTTCAGAGAAACCAGAAGTGAATATTGTGACAAATGGAACCTTTCTCTTTCCTACTTCCTCTAAAATAGCAGGACAGAGCTTAGCAGGTACTGCAATGACAACATAATCTATTGGTTCTTCCATCGGAATATCTAAAATCGAACCGTATACATGTAAATCCCTAATTATTTGACCTTTCAAGCGAGGATTAAAAATGTAAATAGGTTTATCAAAAGCAACGCTTTGAAGAGCCCTAAGGAAAAAACCACCACCGTAAGGTTTATCACTGACTCCTATTATCCCTATCGCCCTAGGGTTAAATAGGCGATTCAAATCAAACATACTATATCATTTTTAATCATAAATTTCAAACTTAAATATAGATAATTCATTGAAACTTTAAAAGCATTTTAAAAAGGATTTTAGAACAAAAATCAACTTTGATCATTGGTTTTTAATACATAAAATAAAGAATTACTCATTGATAGGATAATTCTCAAAAAGAGTTTCTGTCATGACTTCAAAGGCTTTCTCCACATTATCTCCGGTCTTGGAAGATAGTTCTATAAATGATGTTAGGCTGTAGGATTTTGCGGCTTGAATCCCCTCATCTCTTGAGACTGCACGATATTCCTCCAAATCACATTTAGATCCTACTAGCATTATCGGTATGTCTCCAGCATTTTCTCTAATGAGTTGAGTCCATGCCGGGAGTTGTTCTAGTGTTCTTGCATTTGTGATGTCATAGAGAAAAAATGCAGCATTTGCTCCTTTACAATATTGAGAAAGCAAGAATCGAAATCTTTCTTCACCTCCAAAGTCCCAAATTTGGAGCTTTACCTTATGAACGTTATGGAACAAGATGTTTTTTGAATAAAAATCTACTCCAATAGTCATCCTCAAATCACGAAGGAAAAAGCCCGAAATGTATCTTAGTGTTAAGGAGGTCTTCCCAACGGAAGCGTCTCCAAGCATCATAACTTTAAAAGTATAATCGAAATCCGTCAATATCCTTAACCTAAATAGAAAATTCTTTCCTTTTAATTTAATAAACTTGTTATGAAGAGAGATGTTGACAATTTTATTAAGATTCTTTTATTATTTGAACTAATTTATGAATAAAAATTATATCTATTATTATTTAATCTTTCTTCTTAAAAAATCATGCTATTAAAAGAACAAAACTAAGATATTAAAGAGGGAATGTGCGATAATACATGGTAGTAGTGAATCTTTATTTATTCTATATAATCCACCAAATAGCAATCCAAATGTAAAGTAGTATCCAAAAAACGTAATTATTGTGGATAAGGGAACTAAAAACGGGGGAATATGATAAATGGTAAAACAAAAGGACGAAATAGTCAATGCTAGGAAATAATTTGATTTATTTTTGATTTTCTTTAAAATAAAACCTCTAAAAAATCCCTCCTCGCATGGTCCAACTATAAGAATTTGAAGAACAATTATGATAACAAGCTCAATAATTTGAGGATTTATAGGATCGACATTAATTGCATTTTGAATCGCGTTTTCTACATAACCAGTTCCCAACACATTTTTAATCACAATATCTACAAAAAAAATTAAAATCCATCCTCCTATTAAATAAAAAATGACACCAATCAAGACTCCTTGAGAAATCAATAATATAATTCTCTTGATATTGTAGTTTGACAAACTAAAACCCATATCTACTAATTCTTCTTTAAATGATTTCTTTTCCATATAAGAGGCTATTAGATTGGGAATTATAATTAATAAAATTTCTAAAGTGATAAATAAAATCAAGATAAGTGGAGTAGCCCCTAAATTGATTGACATTGTTATTGTAATAACAAATTATTTCCATTTTATAAATTATAAAACTAAATCTCTCATCATTATTATTATTATCTTGAATTTATTCAGTCTTGATGACTATAAAGAATTCATTTACTTTTTTTGATGAAAATGAGAAGGATAGCTCAAATTATGATAATTCAATAAATGAAAAAATCGGATTAACAAAAGAACAGCTCCTCTTTATAAACCTGAAAGAAATAGCACATGATTACTTTAAAATTGAGGAAATTAAAAAAGAGTTTATCAAAATAATTCAAAAAAATAGGGAACAGCTTGATTTTTCTGAATTTATTGAGGATCCTCAATTTGATATAAAAGAAAACGTTTTAAGCAATGAAATGGTCCATGCAAATATTAGAGGACTGAATGTGGTTAGTGTTGATGGTAGTTCTGTTGTTAAACATTTCATGAATGCTGATTTCTCATTTCTGAAAGCGATTTGTGTAAAATATTATTTTTATCAAAACCATTCCTCCAATATAAAGTATTTTCCCGATATAAGTGGATATAATAACTACTTAGTTCAAGGAAATTTCATCAATAGGGATGAAAATAATGTTGATGCTCAGATATCAATTGATATGAATTTTATGGAGATTAGGCTTCTCAATGACTTAATTGAAAATAGTGATAATTTAGATCTTATTATTATTGATGGTTCTATTGTCCCAATGCCTATTAATCTCATTTTTGCAAGAGACATTGATATTTCAAATGAATATGATAAACTCCTGAGAGAATATCGTCAATTATACTTCAATTGCATAGATAGAGATATTATCTTAATTGGTTCAATCAAAGACACTAGAACATCGGCACTGATTCATTCATTGCGTAGTGGAATTCAGTTATTAAAACCAAATAACTCTAGATTAAGTGATTTCATCAAAATAAATTACCGTCAGATAATAAATTATTTCTCTGATTTGGATTTTTTTACAAGATTATTAAATAAATCAGAGAGATCCTGTATATTCAATTGTAAAAAAGATATGGAGAAGATACGCGAATCTGGAATTAAAAGGGAAATACCAAATTATTTTCCATACAACTTCTATGCATATTATCTAAAAACAGTTAAATATGACACTCCGTGTCGAATCGAATTTTTCACCAATGAAGATAATACTATTGAGGAAGCTTCTGATAAAGCTGATTTGATTAGCTCTATGATCTTACCAATATCAAGTTATAACGAAAATTATGGTTTACCAATACCCCAGATTGAAGCTCATAGGAGAGCCGTATTTAAACCTTCAGAAATTAATCTCTTATTTAATAATTTAACAAGAAATCTTAGCAAAAACGGGATAACATTGCTTGAAAAAAGGAGAGCAAGAAGACCTTTTTAATTTTACTTGCGAGTCGCACGATTTAAGAAGATATATTCAAAAAAAATATGTCTCTTCATCAATACTTCATTTTTAAACCCATTTTGATCCAAAAATCTATAAAGCTCATCTAAATTTGTATTAGAGGAACACATGTAATAGATATGGCACTTTTTTTGATTATTTAAATACATTTCCACTTGTGAGAAGAATTTAGAAAGGACTATTAGCCCATCGACTCCCCCATCCCATGAATAATCAATTGTTCTTTTTTCAATACTTTTAATCGAAGGTAAATAAGGTGGATTAAAGAAAATTATATCAAAAGAGTTTTTCAAATTATTCGGAAAGGATTCAAATAAATTAGATTGAATATAATTTATTTTTTTTTTAATTTTATTTCTTTTTTCATTCATTTGAGCACATTTTATTGCATTTTGCAGAATATCTGCAGCGTATATTTGAGAGGGAAAGAGATTTAATGATGCTAAAAAAATTGCTATGATCCCTGTTCCTGTTCCTAAATCTAATATGTTTCTTATCTCTTTAATGGGAATCTCATCAAACATTTCTTGAGAGATATTACTTTTTATAAAGTCTAAGAATAAATATGAATCATCTGAGGGAGAATAGACATCATCAAAAGGATTAATAATTATAGGCTCACAAATCTTTTCTTTCATATTAATCACGTCAATTTGCATATTCAAAGAGAAGTTTACAAGTTGTAATTAATTCATCAATTTGAATATGAAAGAGTTTTTCATCTGAAATCGAATTGGATTTCAAAAAATTTAAAGTATCTGATTCGGACATTGTGAGTGATGATGTATTCTTAATATATAACTTCAAAGAATTAGAAAATGTTTTATTCTTATAGGGAGTGATACCAGCGATAAATTCAATGAAGAATTTCCGTCTTGTTGGTTCTTTGAGAAATTCATTCAAGGTTGTTTTTGGTTTGATTTTTATAAGGGCTAAATCAATGTTTGGTATTGGATAAAAACATTTTCTTGAAATTTGATATTTATTCATAAGATCCATAAAAGCATTAAAAGTAACACCTAATCGGGAGAAATTTTTGTATATTTTAGTGTCTAAAATCCTCTGCGAGAGAGAATCTTCAATAATCATTATACCAACTGGACAATTTTCCTTATAAAAAAATTTTTCGAGTATTGGGCCTGTAATAGTATAAGGAATGTTTGAAATTATTTTATCATGAAGTGGAATATTGGTTTTTAGAACATCAGCATTAATAATTTCAACATTTTTTGAAATTGAAAATTTATCTTTAAGGTATTGATAAAGTACCTTATCGATCTCATATGCATATACTTTTTTTGCTTTTTTCTCCAGCTCTGTAGTTAGTGCCCCTATACCGGCTCCTATTTCTAAGACTGTTTCCTCTTTGGAGATCTCAGCTTCATTTATCATTTTAATGAGTATATTTCTATCAATCAAAAAATTTTGCCCGAGACTCTTATTCGGGATAACGCCGATTGTATTCAAAATAAGTCGAGTCTCTGCAAGATTCATTTTTTCATTCATATTTTTGCGTCTTAGAAAACAAGTAATATTTTACTCCTTCTCTTTGAAGTTCTTTAATTATTCTTTGAGCAATTAATTTTTTTGGATTTGATAAACTAGTGCGATCAGATATATCTTGAAATGTTGTAAATTTTTGTCTGTTTCTTGCATTGAGGATCTCCCACATGTGTTTTTGTCCTATTCCAGGTAAAAGTTTTAATGCATGCATTCGTGGTGTGATCGAAGTGGAATTATTGAAGAAATTAATGAATTCCTCTTCAAAATTTGATACTTCTTGTTCAAGTACTTGCTGAAGAAGTGCTTTTGAAGTGTTTGTTAAGTCGTTATAATCAATTTTTTTAATGACATCCCGAAGTTTATTCTGTCTCATAAATTCTTCGTAAGTAGCCTTTTCTTGTACTCTTATTTCAGAATCTCTATTCATTTTCACTTCGTATAAAACAAAATCAGGGAATGTAATAACTTGCGCAATTGGTGTTTTTGACCAACTAGGTTTGTCTTCCTCTGGATGTCCATGGAGAAGTAAGTCTATAATAACAAGCTCTCTATATTTCTTGATAAATTGCTTTTTTTTCCCTTGATCTTTTCCTCGAAAGTCGGATTTTCGAGGTTTTCGTCTGGATCGATCTCGAGGTCTTTCCATAAGCACCAATTTTCTTGATATTTATTTTCCAGAGGAACATAATTAATTTTTATTTTTAATATTCCTTGTCTTAGAATGATTCCTATCCTAAAAAGGAAATCTCATTAAATTTAATAATAACATGTATTTTAAATTCTTCGGGTTGGGAATTTCTATGTAAATGTACCTAAATTTAAACGGATATAAGTTCTTCCATTTGATAAAGGAGATCTTGTAGTTCATCTTCACTTAGAGATTTTCCAGCAACACTTTTTTCTAAAATCATTCTTAATTCAGGAACCGTTCGTGGATAAATGTTTACGATATTTATTGCATAACTTTCTTCAATGTCATATTTATCCATTAAGAATTTTTGAAGTTTGGTTCCATCCTTTTCACTCATTTTAGCAAACTTGTTCACATAATTAAATGTAATTTCTTGAAAGTGAGAAATTCCTTCTTCCGTGTCAATTTGTTCAATTTTCTCCTTTACATTTTCCATAATTTTTTTTACTTCCGGTATTGAAACAGCTCTCTCCTTTATTTTACGCCCAGACATGATTAATCTTGTATCTAATGATTTTAATTTTTGATTGAAGAATTACTTAATCTAAGATGTTCTCTTCCCACTATTAGTAATTTTTTTGAATTGCCTAATTTCACTTGAATCTCAAAACATCTTCCCCTAAAACCCTTAATTGTTCCAGTTAAACCATGATATCTTCGATGAGGCATTCCACGCTTGTGTTGAGAGGGGTTTGTAATGATATCGACTTTATCATTGACTTCAAATTCTAATAAATATTTATCTACGGAACCTATACCCTTATCTCTTACATTTTTTCGATGCCGATTTCGACACTTATTTCTATATCCTTTGTGTAAGACCATTTTCTCCCACCTTACGACTCGATTCATTAGTTTTTGAGTAAAAGCGAGTGAATACCATACTACTTACCATCTAAACGTTCTGATGAATCGATATCAGTTATGAGTTTCATAAATATTATAATTTAGTTAATATATGTATGATAGTATATTTATTTTGCGATTTTTAAAGTATTAAGTTCAAAGATCTATATGGAGAACATCTAGTTCTTTACAAATGAGAGGAACACCAAATAATTCTGTAAAAGAGTTTTTTGTTCTTCCATTATCTCCATTAATCAATTCTTTTATGTATGTGCCTCCTTGAGTTTTTATCGTAAATTCAAAAAGGTCTGATTTTAAATATCTTCCGTTTAATTCATAGATATACTTCGTCCTTACTTTATCTGCTCGTCGATGAGATACCCTTTCAGGTGTTCTTTGAGATAACTTCTTACCAACAAGCTGATTTTGTAAGAGATTTAAAAATTCAATAAATTGCGATTTATCAATTCTTTTTTCTGACTGTACAAGTGCCTTATATAGTTTTGTTGTGTTTTCGGCATTATTTTTAATTGATATGACTTGATTTTTATTACTAAATTGTAAATCGTGAATCATAACCTTCTTCCTTGTTGTTTTGTTCGCTTTCTTTTCAAGATTTTCCAGATTCAAGTCTCTTAATACAGGATTCTGTAATTCTAAAATAAAAGGGCGCCCTTCTCCTAACATTCTCACGTCTATATCTTCTCTTCCAGCACCGTGAAATTTGACTCCAGTCGATTTTGATGCTTTGATAAATTCAGGAATAATCAATTCCTCAACACTCGTTTGGTGTTGCTTTCCTGTATAACTACAAAACTCACATCCCTTACCCTTACATCTTCTACAGTCCCAGTGAGTTTGCGGAATCCCTCTTATTAGTTTATTATACCTTCCATAGATGAATAGTGATCTCATTAGTAAATTGATTGAAAAAGAATCAAAATTTAGTGAAAAAATAATCGTAATATCTGGATTCGCAAAATCCGTAGTTTTATTAATCTGAGTTGATAATGATTTCCCCACTTCTCTATTAAAATGGCTCTTAAAAGACTCAGAGCCTAATATTTTAAACCTAACCTTGAATTCATCCTCATTATTGATGATCTTACCATTCAAGTCTGTTCCTACTAAAAAACTCTCATACTCAAGATGTTCAAGCTTTTTAATTGCTTCTAGCGTGTATTTTGATAAATCCGAAAAAATATCATTACAAAGATAACAAGAAGGTTTAATTATCTCGCTCTCAAAATTTAATCCTTCTTTTTCCATAACTTTTATAGCTGGAACAAATTTTGCTTTTTCAGCTAATAATCTTAATTGATTAATAGTCTCATCATTTTTCTCATTACTAGATAAATAAGTTTCGTGTAATTGCATCGTGAGAGCTAGCAAGATAGAATTACCTCTTTCTAAATTAGTTGTATTTGTAGCAAAAAGAGAGAACATCCTACCTAAACAATGAGGACAAATATGATAATCGTGATAAATCTCTAAAACTTTCTCGTTTATTGACATGCTCAATTGATAAAAGAAAGCTTTCTTTTTTTTTTTTACTTTTTTTAAATAGAAAAAAAAAATGTAGATTTAAAGTCCTATATTATTTTTTCTCCCAGTCATAATCCAATTTGACATATTTTCTAGTATAAAAGAATGCGATCAATAAGATAGCTGAGGAAATTGGACCAAATAGAATTAATCCAAGTGCAACCGATCCTCCAGTTAATGTTACCATAGGAAGACTTTCAATAGCTACTCCCAAACCAAAAACTCCAAATGCTTGAAAAAGATTTAATATAATACTATTAAATCCGGCATAGATTCCTGCTTTTAGTTGTCCTGTTTTTTGTTCATCATCTTGTGCAACATCCGCATAGACTATATAAGGAAAGAGATACCACCCACCTAAACTTCCAGTACCAATAATTATAAAAATTATTCCTAGAAGCAACCTTGGGAAAGCGTCAATTAAAGCTAATAAAGAAACTGGCAAAGTAATCACAGCAAAAAGAAATATAATTAGTAAAGTTTTCTTTTTTCCACTTTTTTCTAATATTCTTCTCCAAAAGTATAAGAAAGAGAAAATGCCTATAAGTAAAAATCCAGCAATGATATAGAAGTCTAAACCACTTAGGAACAATGCTCCTTGAGTATAAGCTAATAAAGCATTATTTAGGATAGACCATGCTAAGCTTGAAATTCCAATCATCAGTGTAATTAAGAGATAGTTCCGATTTCTCAAAACTATTTTCAGATTTTCTTTTAATTTCGTTTTGATCTCAAATTTGGGTTCCGTGGGCATAAAAATTGCCACTAAAATAAAAGCAACAGTAGCAATTATCCCAAAAAGTATCACGAAAATCAAAAAATCCATTGGTATGGGCGCATTAGGATTTAGGGGAATTGGTGGAGCTGGGGGATCAGGTTGAGGCGGTGATAAAATATTTACATAACTGGTAAGGACTAATATAGATACTAAAGCCATTGAGCCATTTCCTATCCAATTAAAGTAATTTTGAAATTGGGACACCTTAGGGCGTTCAGAATTAATGAATTGTTCTGCCATCCAAGATTGATAAACAGTAGTCAAAGAATAACTTATTTTAAATAGTATATCCCATATTAAAAACCAGATAAATAACATGGAAGTACTTTCAGGAGAAAGCTCATCAGAGGGTAATAGAACTAGATCTGGCAAAAATAAAGTGGGTAGAAATAAAAATATAAAAGAGATTCCTAATAGTGGAGCTAATATTATTATATAAGGTTTTCTCCTGCCCCATTTTGTATATTTCGCATCACTTATCCATCCAAAAAAAAATTGTCCAAAACCTATAACAATGAAGCCAATAGCTTGAGCCAAAGTAACTAATAAAGCAGATAGACCAAAGCCATTATAATATAAGTTAAATAGAGCAAATCCCTCCAATCCTATTACTAATGAACTACCCACCCGTGGAAATGCAAATAGTAACTTTTTTCTTGTATTTGATGATCCTATGAGGATTTCTGATGTTTCAGTCATATTTTTTCCTTTTTTTATTTAGTTTTTTTTTAGTTAAAAATAATTTAATATAAGTTATGTGAGAATTTTATTTAAGACTTTTTCGAAAAATAATTTACTATATATATAGAATAAATTATTTTTACTAAATTATTTCAAAGGAATAATTCCGTAAACGCTCAGATCGATGAAATTAGGAAATTACTACTCCTCATCTTCATCCCATCCAAGATCCTTCAGAATGGACTCAAAAGCTTCAGATTCCTCATCTAATACGAATTCAACCTCATATTCAGAAGCGGCTTCAAATTCACCATCAAAATTAGGAGGTGTTAATTCGTCAAAGGAAGGTAAAGTATTGGGTGATATAGGTTCTTGATATATTGTAGGTTCATCTACAGATGCATCTTCTTCAATTTCCATGGGAGTGTAATCTTCAAGTGGAATTGGAGGAATTTCATCATCATATATTTTGAATTGAGAACCTAAATTCATTTGAGCTTGTTCATGGTGTTCGATTGCAACCCTATCGACATGTGGTCCACCAGTTTTCTCATATTCCATACCAATGGATTTTGGGATTGATATAATGTTGCTATTAATGTTAGTTTCAAGTTCCGCCTCATCGATGCCCTCTTTTTCCCAAACATCTAAAAATCCAAGTAAATCATCTAATGCCGCTTTATCTTGCTCTATAGACGGTTTAATTACTGATAATTCTTCTTCTATTTGGATCCCTAATTTTGCTTTTTCAGAAGCATCAAGAGATAGTTTCATTTCAGTAACTTTATCCCCAGAAATCAAAAGGTTTAGTTTTTTTGCTAATTCACGCAGATAACCTAAGTAGTATCCGATTCTAAAAACATTTTTCAATCCACCAAACACGATATATTCATCGTTAATAGCTAAAAGAATGCTATAACCGAAAGTATTATGAAGAATTATCTCGGTAAGTGCTCCATGTGCAGTTGCTTCACTTAATCGTAAACCTAAATCTATTAAAGCCGTACTTGAAGCGGAAGTTGCATCAGCATCTAATTCAGATGATGTGGCAGAAGCAACTTTTATTCCTACTCTTGAAAGAACAGCTAAATTCTCTAAATCTGTTTTTTCTTCCTCAGCACGGAGGATATTCATCATATTTTCTCTTATATCTTGGGCTAGGGACGACATTTTTCTTCAAATATAGTAAAATATAATATCAATCGAGTAAACTAATATTTATTTATTAAAACATAGAATAAAGACTAATATATTTTGTCATGTTTCATTTCAAAAAATTTATCAATGTCATTTGAGTAGAAGGAGGTTTTTCTATCTTTTTGAAGGAATATCCTGTTAATTGAGAAATCAATTCTTCGATTTTTTTTATAACTTCTGCTAATAACAAGTGTTCCGTATTGATCATTAAGATTTTTGTTTTATCTGTTTTTGATATCAAAAAATCATCATAATACGAAAGAATTTTGAGTAAATAATTTCTTTTATGTTCATTCCACTCCTTTCTTATTTCTTCTAAGGACCCTCGCTGGTAAATACGCTTTAAAATAGTATCTGGTTCAGCTGTAAGGTAAATTACGTAATCTTCTCTCCAATCTACTGAATTATACATGCTTAAAATGAGATCATAATCTTTACTCTTGAGATTTAGCGCTTTTGAGTATATCAAGACACAAATTGGAGTTCTATCAAGTATTATGATCCTTCCATTATATGATTTATCAAAATTAACAATATTCGTATTCCTACGAGTTAATTGCTGAAGGAAATGAAATTCACTCCTAAATCCAATATTTTTATCACTAGATCCAAACGGAAAAGGCGGTTTTTTAATATAACGTTCTGGAAAGAATTTAAATTTATTATTATCATTATATTTTTTTTTTAACATGTTAAACACAGTAGTTTTACCGACACCATGAGCTCCCGCTATCGAAATAACGATATTTGCTTTTTTTCCTTTATTTCGATAGGTTCTTTTACCCAAAATTCATTACTCCAATCAGTTAAATGATTTAAAATTTCAATTATTAATAATACCACTAGAGATATGTAATTTTCTTATTATTAAAGTTGCATATTAAAGCATAAAGAGAATCATAGAACTAAAGTGATATTGTTATAAATTATCAAGACAATTAAGATATCATATATAATACCCGCTATTATGGTATTAAAGAGATTTCCATTGATTTCATAAATAATTCCTAACACACTAAATACCAAGAAGTTTATTAAAAAGAAATAGACTCCTGCCGGGAAAGTGAAAAAGAGAATGAGTCCAGAATAGGTTAAAGCGACTGTTAAAATAATTGTAATTCGTCCTGTAACTTTATTATCAAAATATTCTTTTAAAGCATTATGTAATACACCCCGATAAACTATTTCAGTTGAAATAGTTCCTAAACATAATAGAATTATCAAGGGAATTATCCAAAGAATACCAGCATCCCTAATAAGTTGATTCTCTTCAATAATATAAGTTTTAATATCATAAATATTAATTCCAAGATCGTACGTAAAATCGATGATGATGTTTGACGATAAATCAATCAAAATCAAACATATAGCTCCTAAAATACCTATTAAGAAAGCTATAAAGATTTTGTTACTTTCAAAGTTTAACCCTATTTTTTTAAAATCATGCTTTTTAGAATAGATATACCATATTGGATAGACCCCAAAAATGATAGTCGGTATTTGTTCCAAATATCGGGCTGCCATACTCGTTTCAATTGTTAGAGTAACAATCAAGATAATTATCAAAAATCGGAGAAAAACGTAAAACATTAACGCATTTGTGAATATACTTATACCTTCACGAATTGTCCACACATCCTTTTTCACGGCGAATTTTTGTTCTGATACAAATTTTTTATTTGTAAATATTACTCCCGTCTTTCTTTGAGATTTTTCTTCAGATTCTGTTATAGGTTGTTTGATTGCTTTCTCTAATTTGGCATTACATATAGGGCATTGTTCTAAGATTTGAGAGGTAATAATAGATCCACATCCGGGGCATATACGTGAAATCGATGGAGGTTTTTTAGATTGAGGTTTTATTAATTTCGCAACTAATTTCCCGCATTTTGGACAATAAACTTCCGAATCACTTACTTCGGTTCCACAATGAACACAATACTTAATTTTCTTTACAGTTTCTTTATCATTAGACATATTAAATCATAGTTAATAGCTTATCTATATTAAATAATGATTATTATTGTTTCTTAGTACAATATGGAATCAATAATTTTATAGTTTATCATTATCTTTGCTAGTTTATTAGGATGATAACCTATTATTTAGATCTTGATTTAAGTATGCTCTCATTTTATATTCTTTTGAGCAAAAACCGATATCTCCATCATTAATAGCCCATGATAATAAGATATTGCATCATAATATCCCTCGCCATCATCTCTATTAGCATAAATCAACGCTAAGTGTGCATTGAGGGCTGCTTTCATTAATAGTACAACTCCTTTATAGATCATATTTGGACTCCATGTTCCACGTTCTGGATTTGCCCACCATGTAGTATCTGAACAGATACTTCTGTCATAAAACCATCGTGCGGTATTGTAATAATTCTGAATGTTCCATTCTTTGGTTAAATCTAATGTATCTGCCAAATGCATTAGATTATTCAAACTTTTAACAATTTTCCAATAATAGTTGTGAATTTTATTTAATGGATTATGCCAAAGAGGATAGGGTAAATTCTGCTTGATGTCATTCTCAGTAGTACTCCAACTCGATTCTTGTGGGACTAATTTTATATCACTAATAGGGAAATATTGATCTAACATACTGATAAAGGTAATTTCGATCTCTTCATCATTATTTATTATTTCCAATACTTTTTTCATAAAGGTTCTTTCATAATTTTTGATATGATGCCCAAAAGTCTCTCCATCCATCGCAGTTACTATATATGTACTGTTTTTATAATGTTGTTTCTCATCTTTATGCACATTTTTCAATTCTTTTATGAATTCTTTAGCTGTAATTTTATTAAAAGAGATCTTATTACTCAAGATATCGTCTCTAAAAAATAGCTTTAACCCATTGGGAGATTTATAGATAATATCATAAGGCCAGGGAAGCATATTTACTTCTCCAGGATAAGCAATTCCACTTTGAATAACCCAATCATAACCAATTTCTCTAACATACTTAGCAATTTTTGATGATATGGCCATTTCAGGTGGGAAAAATCCTTTTCTTTCCCAAGCATTTCCAAATTCACGTCGAATTATTTCTTCATTTAACTGAATCTGATGGAATGTTTCTTTTTTTGGGATTAATGGGAGAATAGGATGAAACTTAGCAGTACCCATTATTTCCAATTTTAATTCTGAAACGAGATTTTTCATTAATTCAACAGTGGAATCTAATCCGTTTTCAAGTAACATTTCAATTAGTCCTGCATTAACATTTAAAGTAAATTTGGCAATTTCACTTTCATTAATTATTGAAAATAATGGTTCATAGCATTCTTTATCAATTTGTTCAAGTATTCTTACATCTTGAGTGGGAGGCTGGTATATATGTAGTAAAGGTGCCCAGTAAGTTGTCATAAGAACATTCCAATATTAATTTCTAAATATGATTGCTATTCATTAATTTTAAAGGTTGGATCCTCTAAATCATTTTCTAAAAATGCGTTCTTTCTATCTTCGCAAGGTTTACATTTATTGCACGGTTTCATAAAATCCCCGTAACAACTCCAAGTAAATTCAAATGGTACATTTAGTTCCTTTCCTAATTTAACCACTTCTGATTTAGTTAGATTAATTAAAGGTAGCAAAAATTGGACTCTAGTTTTATCTGAAGTATGTTTTGAATCATTTATCAGACTTGTAAGATTAGTGAAGAACTTAGGTCTCGCATCAGGAAAGGTTCTTGTATCTTTCACAATGTGCCCTCCTATGATTAATTCACATCCATAGACTTCTGCGTAGTAAGCAGCAATAGAATAAAATACTAAATTTTTCATTGGGATAAATCCCTGAGGTGCTTGGAATACTGAAGGTATTGGATACCCTTCCATTTTGAGATCAGTAGCCTGCTGCATGAAAATGAGTGGAACTTCAATTAATTTTATATTTAATAATTCAGTAAGCTTTCTAGCAGCTTTAATCTCATTTTTTGCTCGCCATTTGTATAATAGTGAAAGGGCAAAGATCTCGTAACCTTGATTGATTCCCCAAAATAATGCCGTAGCTGAATCAATACCTCCTGAAAGCAATAAAATTGCTCTTTTCCTAGTGTTAGATTTAATATCTGTACCGATTTCGGTATAAATTGCTGCATCTATTGCTTCTGATATGGGTGACAATTCAAATCCTAAGTCGTTAGTAGTAATTTTACCATTAGGAGTTAAATCACATCGCATTACATCAACCATTTCTGCGCAGATATCTAATTTTTCAGGTGCATCTTCATAAGGGATGTGCGTTATTTTGGGTCTTGGCACGTTAAAGCCAAAAGAACTCAATTTTTTTATTACAATTTCAACTAACTCATTCATAGTAATTATTTGTGATCCCACGAGATCATATATCTTATTTATATGTCTCTCTTCTGAGGTTGCTAATAGAAAAGCGGTAATTGCATCATTCAAGTAGATAGGATTCATTGGAATATTCCCATCTCCAGCGATAATTACCTCCCCATCCACAATTTGATTAATTATCTCAGAAATCAACTCATCATGAGGACCTAAAATGTAAGAGGGTCTAAATATTATGTAAGGAATATTAGCTTGTTTTAAAACTTTTTCAGCTTCGAATTTAGATCTAAAATACTCATTTTTAGCCCATTCTACTTTATTATATTGATCAACACCCAAACCTGATAGATAGATAACTTTCGAGACATTGACTTTTTTAGCAGCTTCAAGAATATTCTTTAGTCCCTGAACATTGACTTTTTCAAAAATTTCTTTAGAACCACAAACAATATTAGCAAAATGAAGGATTGCAGTACAATTTTCGAAAGCTTCTGTTAGTGATGGAATTTCAAAGTTCTTAACTAAAAACACTTGTGTACCCAATAACTGGAGCTCAGACATGACCTCTTTTCTCCTTACAATCGCATTCACGTCCCAATTTTGTGAACGCGCTTTTTTAATTGTTCCCATACCGAGATATCCATTAGCTCCTGTTATGGCAATTTTCTTTTCCTTCATTATGCACATTCCACTGTATATATTAGTACATTAAAGATTATTTAAAAAGCATTTAAAAAATATGATTATAAGATATAGCTAGGTTTAGTAGAAAAAAATTCATTTATGATTTTCAATGAAAAATTTTTTAAATTCTTAAAATTAAATCATAACAAATCTTGATTTTAACAAAAAACCATGAAGAACAAAGTCCTTATTAAATCAAGTGAAATAAAATTTAGCGCTTGTCATTTTCTTAAAGAACCCCGGAAATGTTCCAGACTGCATGGACATAATTACTACGTCTCTGCTGAAATAAGTTCTAATTTAGATGAAAATTATTTTGTAGTTGATTTTTTCGAACTTAAAAAACAGCTTAAAATAATTGTCGCCCCACTTGATCATTACATTTTAATTCCTGAAAAATCCGAGGACTTGGATATCGAGATCCAGAATGAGAGCATAAAAATCATTACTAAAAGTGGAAAGAGATATGTATTCCCCTTTTCTGAGGTTAAATTTCTTCCATTACCTGCTACAACAAGCGAGTTACTCGCAAAATATATTCATGATCAATTAAAATTAAGATATTTTGACAAGAAAATTAAGGTTAAAATAGAAGAAAGTAGGAGTACGTGTGCTATTTACGAGGATTAATTATTATTTTTCAATGATCTTTTCTTCAAGGGGAACACCATAATGGGTCGCTCCAGGTCCAATATGAACTAAAATTTCATCACCTTTTTTAATGGTTACAACCGATACAGCTTTTCCATTTTTATCAACAAGTCTAATAGTCTCTGCATTTTGACATATGACACTCATCGTAACGGGAGAATCCTCAACTGATGAAACTAATTCAAATCTCAGCATCGGTCTGATCTCGATTTTAACTCTAGCCACTGTAACTACTCGTGTAAGACCATCCTTATTAATTATTAATACTTGGTCTCCCCCTTTTAATTCGCTAAGATATTTAGTGCGATATTTTTGAGAACCTCCCGATGGAACTAATATATAAGCCGAAACATCACCTGCATTAACTCTAAATGGTCTTGAAGAAATAAATTTAGTATCAAAAACTTCAGCGTGGATTAATGCAAATCCTTTAGCTGTACTCCCTATAAGCATCCCCTCTCCTACTTCAAGAATGGAAGTTGTATCTACACACACCCGTGCACTTTCAGGTATATTTTGAATATCAATAACTTTCGCATTCGTCAAGTTGATCTTAAGATTTGGTCTATAAAATTTTTTCAATTCCTCTAATTCATCTACATCTTTAGGGGCGTATAAAATCCCATCAACTCCCATTTCCAAAACATTAAGCATTAATTCTGCTTCTTTAATCGAGTATACTTCTGCGATTAAATTTATATTAGAAGAGTGCATTGCAGCAATAAGATTTTCATATGGTATAACTTTCCAATCTTTTGCTGAGACAATAATAAAATCAAGTAAGTTGGTTTCAGCAAGTCCTATAATTATATTTTCATCTTCTTTAGTTACTAACTCTCTATAAATGCCAATTTTTGAAGGATTGGCTTCGTTTTTAGATTTGAATCTTTTTACCTCATCTATATCTGAACAAATTAGATTATTTATTGGTAATGTAAGATCCTTAGAATATATTTTTAGCCCTTCAATTTGAGAGAATTCTTGAAACGTGTCTTTTGAGACTATAATATCCAAGAAATCATGATTTAAAGCTTCTTGAATTAATTCTTCTAAATTTGGTTCTTTTTGCTCAAAATTAAGGATAATGGTCTTCATATTTCATCAACAATGAAAATAAAATTTGGACTATGAAAGATTAAAGTTTAGAAATTATTTTATTTAACTAAATTTTCTATTAATATATTTAAGTCTGAAATTTCTTAATTATTAATAAAGAGAAATAATTAAAATAAACTTCCAATATGGAGATGAAACACAGTGGGAATTAAAAAAAAACTCTTTCCCCGAAAAGGACAAGAGAAGGAAGAACTTGTAACTAAAGCAAAAGCTCACATACGTAAGATAGCTTTGGTAAATAAAACCTATAGCAAAAGATCAGAAATCGCAAGAAAGAATGCAAAAATTGCTTTGAAACGAGGAGAACGAGAAAGAGCGAAGAATTATTTAATCCAATTTAAACAATATCAACAGAAGGTTGACCGCGCTAATAATATTAGAGCTAAAATAGAACGTCAAATAGAAGCTATAGATGAAGGGCGCATGATCTCAATGACTGGCGATTTGATGGGAGGAATCCGTGATGAACTTCAAGATATTGCAAGCAAAGCAGCTCCTACCAAAATCGCAGAAATTGCGGAAGACTCTGAGGCTTATGTTTCTGAAATCGAAGAATCTGCTGAGATTTTAGCAGGTGATCCGGAGATTGACTTAGCTATCGATGTGACAGATGAATTAAATCAACTTGAAACCGAAATGTTATTAGATCAAGGTGGTCAGATACCTGAAGTACCTTCAGATGATTTACAATACATTTCGGAGTTTGATAGCGAAGAAGAAGAGCCTGAAATAAGAACTAAGGCTAAATTAGAAGACGAGATAGAAAAATTAAGAAAAGAGTTAGAATCATAAAATCTATTATTAATCTACATTCTTAATAGTATCAAATTTCCTTCTTTTATGTATAATATCGTTTACCGTCATATTCTCGATATTTTCCTTTAATATCTTCAATTTCCTCCAATTCTTGACCTAGACATTCAATGTTCTTGTCGATTGAGTAAATCTGTTTCTGAAGGTTTTTGAAGGTCCTAAAATAGTCAACTTCAGAGATTATTCCTTGATCGAATTTTGCATCTAACGCTTTCAAAGTTTCATCTAAACTGTATTTTTCCTTCTCGAAATCACGTAATTTTCGAAACCTTTCTTTTTCTTTTTTTGAATATTTTCTATTAGTGTCTAAATCATTAGAAATGAAATTATCTTGGTTAAAGTATTCGGACAAGTGATTTTTGGAGTAATCATTATATATGGAACGCTTTCCTTCATTTATATTCAAATATGAACCATGATCTCGTTGCAATATGTCATGAGATTCATTTACCTCTGGAGAATGAAAGAAACCATTTTTTTGAACTTGCTCGAGTTTTCTCATTAGAATTTTTTTATTATTTGGATCTATTCTCTGATTATTGTTAATAAATTGGTTCCTTTCATAGTTCTGAATTCTGCGAGGATCGTATAAATTTTGAGGAATAAAGCGATTATCATAATATGGTTGCTTCTTTTGATTATAAATCCTTGAATTTCCATAGAATAACAATTTTTCGGGATCTTGATAAGGAAATCCATTAAAATTAATTTGTTGGGGGATATCCTGATATTCTAGGGGAGGAATGGGTTGCGAGACTTGATAATTCGGAATATAATTAAGTGGATTATTATTATATGCTTGATATGGTTGTTGCTGAATTCTTGAAATATCAGGGGGAATATAATTTGATTGTCTAAACATATTTATTGGAATTAAATTGTCAGAATTTTGATTTGCACTATTATATTGGCACTTTAAACTAAAAAAAGAGTTAATAGTTTCTTCTATAAACGCAGTTATATCATTTAAATCTATATAGATATTATTAAGTTTCTCAGCTATCTCTTGATCATACTTAATAGTCTCATCAAAATTCCTTGCTAAAATGATATAATCCAAAACTCGGGTAATATTATTTGGTGGAAGAGTGAATTCATATCTTCCATAAGGAAATTCAATATATAATTTCTTGAACATTTTACCTTGGGATTTAATTTTAATTAAATCGTTTACAGGAGCTTTAAAAATAACTTCTTTCTTTTTGTTTAGTTTTCCATATTCATGCACAAATGATAAGTCAAGATTTGTAATAAAAAGGATTCCTCTACTTTTTTTGAACTTATCTTGAGTGTTTAAACCATTGGCTAATTTTGCATAAATAGCATAAATTGGTTTTTCATTTTCAGCTAAATTCAAGTATTTTTTATAGGTGTCAAAGTAATAGATGATTTTTTCAATAAATTTCAAATAATCTTGGATGCTTTCTATACTTGTAGAAATTGTTTTTATGTTATTGGTAACGTATTCCTGAATTGAATCATTATTCCTTGTTAGATTCTCAAGTATTCCCTCAATAATAATTACATTGGCATTTGGTTGTGAGTAAATATCAAAAAAATATTCTTTATTCAATGATAAATGATTGAAAAGAATACTAATTTTCTCATGTAA
>Ga0307426_1000905_pt1 | contig 20212 bp, 25 predicted proteins | sample SalMarWE160340MG_FD_202165 | JGI IMG/M metagenome (GOLD analysis project Ga0307426, IMG submission 202165) | Salt marsh sediment microbial communities from the Plum Island Ecosystem LTER, Massachusetts, United States - WE1603-40 | ecosystem: Environmental > Aquatic > Marine > Intertidal zone >...
GGGGAATAATGACACCGATGGAACCGCCCGAAGCCTGAACGGCAGCCGCAAAATCGGACTCATAGCCGGAATTCTTCATAGCCGGAATCAGAATTGCGCCCACTGCGGCGGCGTCGGCAGCGGCCGAGCCTGAAATTCCCGCAAAAAACATGGCTGATACAACCGTTACCGCTGCCAGTCCGCCGGGCAGCCATCCGACAAGGGCGTTGGCAAAATCGATAATTCTGCGGCTGATTCCGCCGGCTTCCATGATGACCCCGGTGAACATGAACAGGGGGACCGCCATCAGGTGGAAAGAATCCATCCCCCCGAACATTTTCTGGACAACCATCATCACCGGAAAGCTGCCCTGAATCAGGATTGCCAGCAAGGAGGCCACCCCGATGGCAATTGCGATGGGGGCATTGATTGCAAACAGCAACAGCAGGGATAAGATGAGAACTTCAGTCGTCACGGTGTTCTCCCGCCAATGCCTGCAGCAAAAAATTGATACCGTGGATCATTAAAATACAGCCGCTGATGGGAACGATGCTGAATACGATCCATTTGGGCAGATAAAGGGCCGGTGATATTTGCAGTCTGACGAAATAAGCGAAGCGGTATCCGAAAAAGATCATGACGGCAAACAGGGTCAGAGATGCAAGGTGGACAGTGGATGTCGAGATTTTCTGCAGCGTAGCCGGCATTTTTGTCTGTAAAACATCAATGCCGGGATGGACCTTGCGGCGATAGGCCACCGAGGCCCCCAGGAATGACAACCAGACCAGGAGATAGCGCGCCAGCTCCTCCGACCAGAATAGCGATTGATTGAGCACATAGCGGAAGAAGACCTGAACGGCGACAACCACGGCCATGGTAAAGCCGAGCCCGAAAAGCAGGTATTCGATCCAGCTATTTATGGTAAAGCTCAATTTCTCGAGAACAGACACGCCACCTCCATTGCGGTTTACTTGGTTGCGTCCATCATTTTGACAAGCAGGGCCTGGACCTTGGGATCCTGGTATAAATCCATTTTCTGGATGTCCGCCACTTTCGCGCGAAAGCTTGCGATACTGGGATGTTCTTCGATCTGCATACCTTTGTCTTTCAGAAATTTCAGCCGGTCCGCATTTTTGGACCGATTGTCTTTTCTCTGGTAAACAGCCGCATCATACATAGCTTTTTGAATCGTTTCCTGGGTTTTGGCATCCAGGGTATTCCACCAGCTCAGGGAAGCCACATCAATGTGGTAGGAATAAACATGTCGCGTCAGGGTCATGTATTTTTGGATTTCATAGAATTTGTATACTTCCATGACCCACAGGGGATTTTCCTGACCGTCAATGACGCCCTGTTCCAGTTCGGTATAAATGGGCCACGGCATGGGCGTCGGGTTGGCGCCCAAATCCTGCCAGATGGCCTTGTGGATTGCAGAAGACATGACTCTGATTTTAAGTCCCTTCAGATATTTCCCAGGAAGAGGTTGTGAAATTATATTTCGATATCGTCTCAAGGATTGACAGTTTGCTAAAAAAACGGGATACGATAAAAGCTATGCCTGCGCACCCCAAAGTGATGGAAAGCCTGGACAAAAATACGGGCATAATTTTTGGCCGACACCTTCAGGAGACCTTCGGCCTGATCGTTCAATTTGCCGGTATCGACGGCACTGCCTATCGTAAAGCCCAGTGTGAAAACTACAATTTAAAAGTGAGGCTGAAAAAAATCGGTTTTTCGCAAAAATTGTTTCATGTTTGCCTGCCGGCGCCCCAGCGGTGTCGGCAGAATGCCAATAAACCATAATGACTCAAAAACGGAAGGAGGCGATGATGGCTTACCATTTTAAAAATCTTGTTTTTGAAGGCGGCGGGGTCAAGGGCATTGCTTATGTGGGCGCCATGCAGGTGCTCAAAGACGAAGGCATTTTTGAGACCATTGAAAGGGTGGGCGGAACCTCCGCCGGGGCTATTAATGCCACACTGTTTGCCCTGAGTTTTTCCGTGGACGAGCAGCGAACCATTTTAAACCGCCTCAATTTTAACAACTTTATGGACGATAGCTGGGGCGTGATTCGGGATACGGACCGGCTTATAAACAAGTTCGGTTGGTACAAGGGTGATTTTTTTCACGATTGGATCAGCAAGCTAATCAAAAAAAAGCTGGGCGATCCCAACGCCACCTTTACCCATCTCAAGGCGGCCAAGCGGCCGGATCTGTACGTATACGGTACTAACTTAAGCACACACTTCGGCGAGATCTTTTCCATTGAGCACACCCCCCATGCCCGCATTGCCGACGCCGTGCGTATCTCCATGTCGATTCCGCTGTTTTTTGCCGCCGTGAGAAACGCAAGAAGTGATGTCTATGTGGACGGCGGCGTGCTGGACAATTACCCGGTTAAGTTGTTTGATCGCGAAAAATATATCCAGCCCGCCAATCTCGCCACAATGGCGGAAAAAAAGCCGTATTATGAAAAAGAAAATAAGCGTTTTTTAAAAACGCATCCCGACAGCAGCCCGTATGTGTACAACAAGGAAACCCTTGGCTTCAGGCTCGATTCCAAGCAGGAAATCGGTGTTTTCCGTTATGGCGCCGAGCCGGCGCACGAAAAAATCGATGACTTTTTTGATTACGCCAAAGCCCTAATCAGCACCATCCTGGAAAGCCAGGCCAACAGTCACCTGCATAGCGATGACTGGCACCGGACCATCTACATCGACACCCTGGGGGTTAAAACCACGGAATTTGATCTCTCGGACGCCAAAAAGAAAAAATTGGAAGCCTCCGGCGCCAAAGGGGCTAAGGATTATTTTGCTTGGTTCAACAGCCCCCAAAGCACGCCTTGTAATCGTCCTTGAACATGATGCCAGCATGGTGTGGCGGTAGACAACGGGGTCTTGTGATTTAAGGGTCTGCGTTTGACTCTTCCTAAAAAACACCAAAAATCAAACGTCGACTTGACCCCTTCAGTTTGCGGATTTGATCCGTCAGTATCCGGGCCTTGAAGGCACGATCCTGGATTCAGAGGGTCGAGTGCTCCTTCAGTGGGTGGTCTACATCGGTCCAGGTAGCGCAGCAGCTGAAAATAGGAAAGCGCCATAATTTGAGATCAATTGGAAACCGAAAATTTTTCTTGACATATAATCCCACATTGTGATAGTCGCAAATATTCTTAAACTGGAATAAACTTTGCCTCTGCTCGAATCCTCTGACTTGAAACGGTCATTCCTGTTTAAAGAGATTCCAGTATCCTTCAAAATTTAGCTTAAAAATCAAATGGAGAATCCTTTAAAATAGCGCTTATCACGTTGCTGAAGGACTTGTTGACAGCGTTGATAGTTTAACCTGAAAGTTAAACCCAACCCCCGCAAAAAGAAAGGAGTGTATCCGATGATTGAAGTTAACCTAAGCTATGACCTCTTGCCGAATATAGACCCAAAAGCATACTCAGAATGGGCAAAGAAAACTGTAGGTAGATTGTTACAAGCTCCAGGACTCGTGGAATTTAGTGCAAACAGAAACATGCTCGGTGATCCGCAAGTTCGATCAACATCAGTATGGAAGTCTTTGGCTGACTGGGCCAATTATAACGAATCTGACGAATGGCGGACACTTGAGGAAGAGGCTCGTGGTTTCGTAACGAATATTAAAGTTGAAATCTGGGGACCATCACCAATAGTGCCTGAACCCATGCGGCCAAGGTAAAAAGAGGAGGTACATCAATAGAATTTTATTTCAAGAAAAAGCATTTCAGATATTTCTAGATGAGTTTCATTATCTCTAATATCTAACTGAAAAGGCCACCTCTGAGAAACAGAATCAGAATTATTGGAGAGAGCATTATGGCAACCGAGGAACACAAAGATTTAATTAGACGCTCTATGGATCTTTGGAATCAGGGAAAACTGGACTCAGCCGACGAAATTTGCGTCTCTGATTATGTTCGCCATAATCCACAAATGGGGCCAAGCAAAGAGCGGTAGATAAAGTCTCATAGAAAAAATTAGCCAATAATCCAATGGAAGGTCCCCTAAATTCGCACGTATGAGGTAGTCCCTCATATACGGATCTGTGCGGGGGATGAGGGCTGACCCGCATTCCTACCGCGACTCAAATTTATTTTTGCGCGAACCCTAAGTAAATTCAATTTCGATGATAGTATAGTCATCTTCAAAAAATTCAGTCCGGTTTATAGCCTTTGCGTGTTCAATCAGCCGATCCAGAATTGACGCATCAGTCGGAGACAGGCTCGTTAAAAAGCCGACAAATTCTTCTAATTCCCATACCTTACCGTTTTCTTGTGTAATCTCGAAAACTCCGTCGGAAAATACATAAAGGCGAAAGGTCCCGTCGATTTGGCAGCGGTTATACTGAAAAGAGATATTGTCCATGACACCGATACCCGGATTGGTGGTCATCAGCTTTTGAGATTTGGATTCTATTGCAGATGAGTCCGAAATCAAAATGGCCGGGGGGTGACCGCAGCTTGCAAATTCCAAGATTCTGCTGGGGCGATGATAGACACCATACCAGATCGTGAAAAACATAGCATTATGCTGATCCCAGGTGAAGGTCTCATTGAGTGCCGCCGCAACCTGTTGGGGTCGACGGAAATCGGTTCCAGGCAACGATTGGGAGCGTATGGCGTCTAAAACCGACACGGATAACAGCGCCGGCCCAACCCCATGTCCGGCCACATCAATAAGGTATATGGCGAAATGTTCATCATCGATCCAGTGGTAGCCAAAGGAGTCCCCTCCCAAAGAAGTACAGGGCAAAAGGCGCCAGTCTATGTTGAAGTGCTCTTCCCTGATCGGGGCCGGTAGCAGTGAATGGACATAATTGGCGGCATTGTTTAAATCTTCATTTAACGTATCAATTAACTGTTGATTTTTTCTCTGCATCTTGAACAGTTTTAGATGGGTTGATACCCTGGCGAACAATTCGTGGGCGTTAAACGGCTTGGTGATATAATCGATACTGCCGACTTCAAATCCCTTTACAATATCCTGGGGTTCAGTTTTTGCCGTGATAAAGATGACCGGAATATCTTTGGTTTTTTGGTTTTTTTTAATTTTTCTACAGACTTCATAGCCATCCATTTCAGGCATCATGATATCAAGCAGGATGAGATCCGGCGGTTTGTCCGAAAAAACAATTTTCAGTGCTTTCTGACCATTTATGGCAATTTTGGTCTTATACAAATCCTTCAACAGACCGCTTAAAACCGAAAGATTATCGGGTGTATCATCAACAATTAAAATTGTATTTTTCTCGTCCATAATGTCAGCGCTTTTCCGTCACGATTCAAACTCCAAAGTAATATTTGAGATAGCTAAGATTTGCTGAAGGATATCAATCGCCTCATCAAAGGCAAACTGGTCCACTTTATTTTTAAGCTGGGACAGGCTGGATTTATCTAATGTTTCAGTCAAATCACCCCAGATTTCATCCAGATAACCTACGGCCTCACCATCGTCATCAGCGAGTAATTCATGAAGTTTGGACAAAAGCCGTCGAAGCACTTCCGGGTCAACCGGTTTCAGCATTCGGAAGGTAGAGCCTTTCACTGTTCCGGAACAATATCTGCTCTGCCGTCGTGTATGCTTCACTGACGTTCAGCACCCCGTTGTCTACCTGGAGACCGAGCACTCGTTCCAGCCCGGCACGGGCCACTTTGGCCCCCAGCCAGAATAGCTCGGGCACGCTAAAACCGTCAGAGGCATATAGCAGTTTGCTGGTCGGCGCCAAACCCAGGAGCTGTGTCAGCAGCATGTCGGTCTCGCTCACCGCAAAAGGGATTGCCAGCGATAAATCAGTGTAGACATTAGCATAGATGCTGGCCAGATAGCCGGCCTCGCGGACATACGGGTATCCCTGATGCAAAAGTACCCATGAAACATGCGCGTATTTACCGCTTTGAAGCAACGGCCGAAAGTTAAGCGGGTTGGCCAAGTGCAAATCGACGTCCGCGTCACCAAAACCCGTATGAAACTGGAACGGCAAACGCTGGCTTTCGGATATGTCCAGCGCGTGAATGACAAGTGCGTCGTTGAGAGGCTGAGTCGCCAGGCGAATTTGGCCTTGGCGTCGAGCCAACTCCTTTATCGGTCCAAAGGCAGCCTTAACTTCACTGCGCGGCCACTTACGGATGTTCAGGCCTGTACGGTAGGCGATGATGCTCTTAAGCGCGACATAGCCGGCCTTTTTCGCGCCTTCGACCTCAGCGATAAATGCGTCGAGTACCTGGTCACATGTGTCGTACTGCAAAATCATTTTTTGGGCCAAGGTCTCCAAGCGTAAAATCGGCTCGATCCGGCAAGGAAGCAATTTGGTAAGTTCGTCGTGAGGATAGCTTTCCTTACTTTGAAAGCCATAATCCATCAGCATGCCGGTAATTTTGGCATCGCGAATCAAGCGCTCGGCCCAGCCTTGCTGGCCCAGCTTGTCACGCTCGGCCAGAACCGCTTCCGGCTTTGGCTCGCAACCCAGCAATCCGGCCAATGCCTTTACAGCAAATTGGAAGAATAGGGTGTGGGGCACGTGATGGGCAATGATGTCGGGATCGGCGCTTTCTGTAAAAAACTGCAGCCAATCACGCGGCTTGGCCGGTGGTTGGCGGAGAAGCGAGTGGGCATGATGGTCCAAAATCGGAATAGCAGAAAAATCTATGGCCATTTATCTATTCAGGGTCGTCGCGATCACTCACCGCCGCAACACCCTGCCTTTCATCAAAACGTGTGGAAATGGTGATTAATCTCAAAATCAGTTTCTTGCGCAGCGAAGCTGCGGTGCTCGGACCGTTTCACCGCCAAGTACGACTGTGCCAACATCGGGCCGAGGGCGTCCATCAACAATTCGTCCTGCTCCAGATTGTCCGCCGCTAGAGCCAGACTTTCCGGCAAACGATAAATGCCTCTCCGATCCAGTTCATCGCTACTGAGATCGCCGGGATCATTCAGCATCGGCTCTCCCGGATCAAGCTTGTTGATCACTCCATCTATACCGGCAGCTATGACCCCGCCAAGGGCAAGGTAGGGGTTATTGCTCGGATCGGACGATTTCACCTCAAGGTTGATCGAGGCTGCCTCCTGGTCCCAGAACGGCGAAGCAATACGGATGGCAGCCTCACGATTGTCTGGTCCCCATGCGGAAAACGCGCCGGCCCACATGTGCGGTATGATTCGGCGGTAACTGTTGTAGCTTGGCGAAGTGAGCGCAACCAGTCCCGGCAGGTGTGCCCGAATGCCGGCGATAAAGTGATAGCCCAGGTCGCTGACGCAATAGCGGTCATTTTCGTTCCACATGAGGTTGGTCTCCCCGGATGGATCCCACAGGCTGCAGTGGATATGGCAACCATTGCCCGGCTTATCGGGAAACGGTTTAGGCGCCAATGAAGCAAACAGGCCGTGGTTGCGGGCTACCCCCCGCACCGTATCACGGTAGAAAATCTGAATGTCGGCCGCGGTCAGTGCCTCGGCGTAACGGATGGTGATTTCGTGCTGGCCGGGTCCATACTCCGGGTAATACAGATCAACCCGCATCCCCATTTTGTCAAACGCGGCGACCATATCGTCGATGACGAACGCGGAATCCTGCATACCAATAGTGCTGAAACACAGAGCCTCGTCCGCCGGCACCATTTTGCCGCCCTCATTGCGGCACAGGATGAATTCGTTTTCAAACGCTGCCTGAACAACGATGCCGGCCTCTGCTGCATGAGCGATCATCCGCTTCAGAAAGGTGCGCGGGCAGGCGGCCCACGGCTGTCCGTCGAGCGTTAGCAGATCGGACGTCATGGCTGCCGAGTGAGGGGCAAAGGGCAAAATCTTGAATGTTGCCGGGTCCGGCATGATGCGGACTTCGCCGACCGGCCCCATACCCTCGAAGGGCTCAAGCTGGTCGAGCATGGTGAAGGCTTGCATCGCGACCGTCAGACCGATGCCGCCTTTTAGCCGGCCAGCCAAGCCGTCAATGTGCGTGAGCTTGCCCCGGATGACGCCACCGTTATCACAGTAAAGGAAACGAACAAGCCGGGTTCCGGCTTCGCGTGCTTTTTGAAAAATCTGTTCAGGTGCCATAGACCTCCTTAAAATTCAAATTTTTATCTGATAATCCCAGTTGATGCTATCCATATGGCGAATGAACTCCACCACGGCATTGACCAGAACCTTTCGCATGGCGGCCCCCTTTTCTTTGGTGCCCTTTGATGGGTCCCCCGAAGCACCGGTATCGGTCAGTTCGTTAAACTTCCACTTGAGGTCTGCATTGGGTGGAAGATTGGGCACGACGCCCTTGGCATGTTCCATTTCAACCAAGTGGGGAAATAGCTCAAGGCAGATGCTCGTCTCCCCTTCACCGGCGTGCCCCAAGCCATCCCAGACCTCGAATGTATCTTTTGGCAAAAGTAGGCCCGCAGTGACCCACCAGGCATCTTGTACGGCGATTTTGATATCCGGGTGAGCCACCTTGAAGCTGCGGGTAGCGACCTCGATGGGAGCGCTGTTTCCGTCATGCCCATTGAAAATGAACACATGGCGAAAACCTTCACGATAGCAGGAATCCAGGACATCCCGGATCAGGGCGGTCAACGTTTCGAATTGCAGCGAGACTGTGAATGAAAAATCCTTATAATGCTCACTCATCCCATAAAACATGGGCGGGAGGAGCAACACATCATCAAAGTGACCCGCTATTTCCTTGGCCAACTTGTAGGATACAAAGGCATCGGTGCCAAAGGGCAGATGAGAACCATGATTTTCCAACGATCCTAAAGTAAGCATGACCTTATCGAACTTGTGTGTTCCGTACTTGTGACCGTTAAGTTCTTCAGCTTGGTAGATTGTCATAGAGATATCCTTTTTGAGTATCATTGACATTCGGCCCGCCTTTCACGCCGAGGGTGAATTTTCTCAACCTGGCCTGCGGAACGGCCGTCCGATGACGAAGGACAAAAGTGGAGACCCACTTTATCCTTCGTCATCCATCCGTCATCAAATTATGGTGCGGGAACTTTCTCCGGCACGACTTCAGCGGCAAGCGTGAATTTGCCGTTCTTTACATGGATCATGGTCACGCCTTTCTGCGGGATACGGCTGCCCGGCTGATAAGTGATGACACCCGTGACACCTGGCAGATTTTTTGTCTCTTGCAGCGCTTTTCGGATGGCTTCGGGGTCATCCGATCCGGCCCGTTTAATCGCGTCGGCCAGCAGTTTGACGGTGTCGTATCCAAGGCCGGCAAACGCATTTTCCGGTGGGGCATTGTACTCGGCTTGGTATGCGGCAATGAACTTTTTGACTGCATCGGTGCCCAGTTGGGCGTCCATCAGCGAATGGGTGGAAAAATACGTGTTGTCGGCACCCTTGCCGGCGATCTGGACCAAGAGCGGCGTATCATCGCCGTCACCGCCGAAGATGGGCTTTTCGATTCCGGATTCACGAAACTGCTTGACAATGACGCCGACTTCATCGGGACCCGCAGAGATGAAGAGGATATCGGGCCTGGTGCCCAGCCTTTTGAGTTTGGTGATCTGGGCCGAGTAATCGGTATCACCTGTCTGATAGGTGTCTTCCAACACGATTTTGCCGCCCAACTCCATAAAGCGCTCTTTGAAGTATTTTCCAAGCCCCAGGGTATACTCCATCCCTTTGTCAATCAGCAGGTAGGATGTCCTTGCTTTCAAGGTGTTGTAGGCGTATTCGGCGGCGGCGGCCGCCTGAACGTTATCACCGAAACAGGCCATATACAGGTAACCGGGTACCTGCTCCGGCAATCTGGGAGACGTTGCGCCGGAGGTAAGAAATACGATGCCGGCCTTAGCGGCGATGGGGGCGGCAGCCAGCGTCATGTCGGAATCCGTGAAGCCGATCATGATTACGGCCTTATCGGATTCGACCAGCTGCGTTGCCGCATTGCCGATTGTCGCTGCATCGGTCTTGCCATCATACATGACCAGCTCCAGTTCACGCCCCAGCACGCCCCCGGCAGCGTTGATTTCCTTTGCCGCCAGCTTGGCGCCGTTGGATGCCGGCACGTCTAACGAAGCCATCCCACCCGTAAGATTGTAAATCGCACCGATTTTGATGGATTCTGCGCCGGCCGCTGTGGTTAGTGCAACCAATGCGAACACCAATAAGGTCGTAAAAGCCAGTGTCGTTAAGAGGGAACGTGTTTTCATTTGGACTTTCTCCTTTCTATTTGTGGTTAAGTATATTTGCATTCCCTTTCCAGGAATGCAAACCCCTTTGTCGGTCAGCTTGCTAAGTTACTAAGTTACGCATTATAATGGCATTTCCTTTTTAAAGCCCTCCTTTTCGTTTTTTGGGTGGCAGGAGCAGGGACCAAAGACGGTTAAATTGGATTTCACGATCTCCGAGCAATCCCTTGGGCCAAAAAATTATCACAACGATGAATACAATGGCAACCAGAATTTGACTGGCTCCGTACATGGGTGGAATGTGGAAAGAAGCGATTGTGATACCCCGCTCTGCATTTCGCAAGACCTCGGACAGCACGGTAATGAAAACGGCCCCGACGATTGACCCGCTGACCGAACCTGACCCCCCGAGAACCAACATGATGATAATACTAAATGTTTCTACAAAGTAAAAGGCCTTGGGCGAAAACGACAATATAAAATGGGCCCATAAGGAACCGGCAACCGCCGTAAAAAAAGCACTGATACAGAAGGCGATGATGCGCGAGCGGAGCACGCTGATGCCGAGGGATTGCGCTGCGATCTCGTTGTCACGGATGGCCATCATGCGCCGACCATATGAAGAATTGACCAATCGCCAGATGGCATAAACGGTTAATATCGCCCATCCCCACACCCACCAGAGCGTTGTGAACGAAGGCACTCCCGAGAATGTGCGGGAGCCCCGCGTCATGGAAGCCCAGTTCACCAAAACCACCTGAACGATCACAAGAAATCCCAATGTTGCCACGGCCACATAGGGTCCGCTGAGCCGCATCAACGAGAGCCCGATCAGCAATGCGATGATCATGGCCAATACGGCCCCAATCAGCGTCGCCGGTAAAAATGACAGTTGGACATTGGCCAGCCAGCCCGGCAAGTCCGGCAGATTGACGCGTTTAAGAGACAATGGCAGTGTCAAAATAGCCGCGGTGTATGCACCGATAGCCATAAACCCAACATGGCCGAGAGAAAAAACGCCGGTAAAGCCATTGGAGAGATTCAAACTGACGACAAGGATAATGCTGATCCCCAGCCCGACGACGATGCGCTGAATGTAGGCGCTGGCTGCCAGTTGAGTATAAAGCAGGCCCCCGCCGGTCACCGTCAATAGAAGGGCCACGGTGAGCAGGTTGTAAAATCGTTGGCGTTGCATCTCAAATTTTCTCCCTTTCGGTGGAACCCAGAATTCCGTTGGGCCGGAACAACAATAAAATAATCAGGCCGGCAAACACGAATCCGTCGCGGAAGGGCGTCAGCGATGCCGGGAGCAACCCTTGCAGCAGGATTTCCAGGATGCCCAAAATATAGCCCCCCAACACCGCCCCGGGCAGGCTGCCCAACCCACCGATAACCGAGGCCACGAACGCTTTGAGCACGGGATAAAACCCCATGAACGGGTCGATCTTGCCGACGCGAATGCTCCACAGCAGGCCGACCACGCCGGCCAACATGGAGCCGATGGCGAATGCATAAGCAATCACGGCATTGACATTGATACCCACCAACCGGGCAGCCAACAGGTCCTCGGAGGCCGCTCGCATCGATATACCGACTTCGGTGCGGGTAACAAACAGTGTCAGCAACACCAGCAGTGTGATCGCCACGACAATCGCAACGATATCAAGACTGGCGATCCGCAAGGGGCCGAATTGCAGCGCGTTTTTCAAAATCGCCGGTGCCGGAAACGGCTTGGCAGTAGGGTTGAAAATCAGGATCGCAGCATTTTCGAGCAGGATGGTCACGGCGAACGATGTCAGTAGCATCGCCACATCCGGCGCACCCCTAATTGGACGGTAAGCGATACGTTCCATGATGAGTCCCGCGATTGTGCTGGCGGCAATGCCGGCGAGTGCTGCCAGCCAGAACGGCAACCCCGCCCACAAAAGCAGCAGAGCGGCATAGCTGCCGACCATGATGAGGTCTCCGTGCGCAAAATTGATCAGACGCAAGATCCCGAACACCATTGCCAGTCCGATGGCCATGAGCGCATAGAGGCTGCCGATGCTGATAGCATTGATCGCTTGCTGAATGAAAAACTGAACCGACGTCATTGGGCCTGGCCTCCTAAGTAGAAACGTTCAATTTCCGGATTGCCGCGCAATTCTTCGACCGTACCGCTCATTACCATACTTCCGGTTTCCATCAGATAACAACGGTCTGCAATCTGCAAGGCTTTGCGCGCGTTTTGTTCGACCAGCAGAATCGTTACACCTTGCTGATGCAATTTTCTGATAACATCGAAAATGGTCTGTACGACAACCGGGGCCAGGCCCAGCGAAGGTTCGTCCAGCATCAGCAAGCGCGGACGCGCCATTAATGATCGTGCGATGGCCAGCATTTGCTGCTCGCCGCCGCTCAATGTCGCTCCGGTCTGTCCTGACCGCTCATCGAGTACCGGAAAAAGCGAACAAACCCAATCGATATCTTTCTTGACTTCGCTGCGATCTCGGCGTTGCACGGCGCCCATAAGCAAATTCTCTCGGACCGTCAAGCCGCCGAAGATATGCCTTCCTTCGGGGCATTGAATCACGCCCATTTGCACAATGTCGTATGGGCTTGCCTGGGTCAGGTCGTTTTCCTCATAAATGATTTTGCCGGTGCGCGTTTTCAGGATACCCGAAACACTCATCAGGGTGGTGGATTTGCCGGCGCCATTCGATCCAAGGACTGCGACGAGCTCGCCTTCATTGACCTCCCCGGTAACTCCCTTGAGGGCATGTACCTGGCCGTAGTAAACATGAACGTTTTCAAACCTGAGCATCGGTATCAACTCCTAAATAAGCTTCGATCACCTTTGGGTTCTTACGGATTTCTTCCGGTGATCCTTCGGCGATGATTTGGCCGTAATTCAATACCTGGAGGCGCTCGCAAAGTTGCATGACAACGGGCATATTGTGTTCGACAATTATGATTGTCAGGTTGTACAAATCGCGAATCCGCTGGATGAGATGCAGCACCTCCATGCTCTCGATTGGATTCATACCCGCTGTTGGTTCATCGAGAAGAAGCAGCTTGGGTTGCAAGGCGAGTGCCCGTACGATTTCCAGCCGGCGTTGATTCCCGTATGACAGGGCGGTTGCGTATGTCTCAGCCTGGCCATCGAGATTGAACAATGCCAGTTGTTCAAATGATCGCTGAGTCAACCTGCGTTCACGGGCAACAAATGAGGGCAGGGTCAACAATGTTGTCAGAAGATGGTCCCGGTCATGCGCCTGCTGGGCCGCCTTAACATTGTCCAATACAGTCATGGTTGGAAAAAGGCGAATGTTCTGAAACGTACGACCGATGCCGAGCATACTGATTTTATCCGGAGGCATGCCGGTAATGTCGCCGCCCAAGAGTCGAATTGTCCCGTGTGTTGGACGGAGGTATCCGGTTAGCAGGTTGAAGACCGTGGTTTTGCCGGCTCCGTTTGGACCGATGATGGCCAGAATTTCCCCCTGGCGCAGCTTCAAGTGGTAATTATTTACAGCCACTAAGCCCTTAAAGGATTTGGAGAGATTCTCCACCTCAAGAATATGGGTGTCTTTTTCTGGGCTCTGTTCGCTCACAAATGTCTTCTTTCTTTGCTCGATGAGTCATTACGGATTGATCCTGGCCTCCGGCTCGTAGAGCCTGCGCCTCGGAGAGATCCTGGTTTCCGGACCCTGGATGCTTTACGGATTCCATTTACGGTGCATTGCTGTATATCCGGCATCAAGGATCGAGCATCCCCGCTGCGCGGGGTCTCCGCTCCGCTCCGACCCGCATCGACCTGGTAAAAGCGACGCTCTTGCGCCGCCCTCTCTTAAAATAGGTATACAGTTTTATGCAACGCTAAGGTAGATAATGAATACTGGTATTGTATCCCAAACTACGTGTCAAGTTTTTTTCGGCTTTGATGTCCCTGGAACCCTGCAGCATGCAATTGTGCGGGGAATCGAAAGGCGCGGGATTGTCAACGAGGTTGCCGACCGCAAAAATTTTGTCGTTGGGTCCTGGAGTCGCCACGCTAAGTAATTGACATTGCGTATGAAATGCCTTAAAAACGTCTTTGAAATGGTCTTAAGCTATATTGGTCTGTTGGAGAAAATCTTGGCAAAGCATGGAATATAGGAAAAAGCCTAAAGAATAAAGGTTTTGCAAAATGATAACCAACCAATCAAGCGTATGCAGCTGACGCTAAGCACCGCTTATTTCAACGTTTGGATTCAATAGAAAGGATAAATATGTCGGTGTACATGATTATCGAATCCAAAATTAAAGACGGTGAGAAGTATCGACAATACATTGACCAAGTCTTCCCTATTGTTAAGAAGTATGGTGGCCATTACCATGTTCGAGGAGAAAACATCAGATCGTTCGGTTCCTGGAAACCTGAAAGGATCATCGTTATTGAATTTCCGTCTGAAGGCCACATTCAGAAGTGGCTGACATCACCAGAATATGGTGCGGTTGCGCCATTACGGGAAGAGGGTGCTGACACGCAAGCTATTATTGTAGATGGATATCCTAATAAATAGAGGCCGAACATCACAAACGAGAGGGACTTTTTAAAGCTACGGCTGAATGCTTGTCGTTGTCGAATTCTTCGAATTCTTGTCGGATCAAGTTAACTTATTGAAAATTAATAATATAGGTGTTAAGAAAGGAGGACGCAGACATGCAAGCACGTGCCCCACTTATGATAGAGCATCGTTTGATTGAACGGATGCTTTCAGTCATCAAAGATGTCCTATCGAAAATCGAATCGAAACACAAGGTGGACCCTGTATTCGTGGATATAGCGGTTGATTTCATCCATGTGTACGCTGATCGGACCCATCATGGGAAGGAGGAGGATATTCTTTTTCGAGAATTGAAGAAGAAACCGATGTCCGACGTGGATCGTCGCGTCATGAATGAGCTGATCGAGGATCATGTGTTTGGGCGCCGGGCAACCAAAGCACTTGTTGAACACAACACTCGCTACCGGAATGGTGATGAGACTGCCTTGGCCGGCATTGTTGAAAAACTTCAAACCCTTATCGAATTCTATCCGAAGCATATTGAGAAAGAAGACAAGGTGTTCTTCCCGTCATCCAGAGCTTACTTCACGGATGAAGAAGACCAGGCCATGCTGGCGGAGTTCTTGGAGTTTGATCGGAAGATGATTCACGAGAAGTACAAATCAGTGGTTGAAAATTTTGAAAGATGACTAAGAGTTCACACCAAGCTGTCTCAGCGGAGCGCAAAAAGCCGCGTCCGCTGAACAGCGCTATTGTGCAGACCGCAGACAGATAACGGAGCAATTAAAAGTGCAGGTTACTAAGCGAATACACGCATTAAAAATTCCGTTTAAAATTCCCGTTTCCCCGGAGATGGCAGTCGACAGATTTGCGTTCGTCTATCTTATTTTGGGAGACAAAATTCACTTGATTGACAGCGGCGTGGCAGGCGCAGAAGCAGCAATCTGGGAATATATAAAAAAACAAAACCGTGAGCCGAAAGAAGTTTCCACTTTGATCCTCACCCATTCCCACCCGGACCATATCGGAGCCGCCCAAAGCATCAAAAATCAGACCGGTTGTACTGTTTTCAGCCATAAACTCGAACAGGAATGGATTGAAAACACGAATAAACAATTTAAGGACAGGCCCGTTCCCGGATTTCAAGCTTTGGTTGAAGGCCCGGTCGGTGTGGACCACCTGCTTGAGGGAGGAGAAATATTAGAATTGGAAAAGGGCATAATTTGCAAAATAATCCATACACCCGGCCACTCAAAAGGCTCCATTTCATTATTGTTTGAAGAAGAAAAGTCTTTAATTACAGCCGATGCACTGGCTTTCCCGGGTGACCTCCCGATATACGAAGACATTTCGAGCTGCATCCACTCAATCACAACATTGCAAAACATAGAAAACCTGGAGAATTTGCTTTCATCCTGGGAGCCTCCCATTCAAGACCGGGAGAAAATATGCAGGAGGATGGATGAAAGTATTGCTTATCTTAAGCGTATTCATTCTACCGTTATCAACAACAGCCGCAACGAAAAACAGCAAAATATTATGGACTTATGCAAAAAAGTAGTCAGTGAGCTGGGCCTCCCGCCTTTTGCTGTTAATCCACTTGTTGCCCAAGCATTCGCATCAAGTCTGGCAGCTGAACAAAATCAAAAAGCTGCGCATTCAAACGTTTAAGAAGCGAGGCCGTTTTAGGCCGCCCGTTACAAAATTTAAACAAACCGCACCGCTATCCAGGCGGCGGATTAGTAGCTTGTTGTTTTGAGGCATTCTGCAGGTTCCAGCAAGGATGCCTTTGACAATCGCCCTGGCTGCACTCGCCCGGGACGTATGCACGGGGTGGTAAAAAAGGAGAATCGTATGGACAGATCGGAAGCAAAGAGAGATTACAAGCAGGCCAAGCGGCCGATGGGGGTATACAGAATCAGGAATACGCGAAACGGCAAATCTTACGTCGGTTTCAGTACGGACTTACAGGCCGGAATTAATAGACAAAAAGCCGAACTGAAGTTTGGAAGTCATCGAAACGCAGAGTTGCTTCGTGAGTGGAAATCGTTTGGAGAATCGCCTTTTGAGTTTGAGGTCCTCGACGAACTGGCGCATGACGAAAACTCTAAGGCAAATCCTGCGGAAGAGCTGCGTATTCTCACGGAGATGTGGATTCGCAAGCTTGAGAAATCGGGGAGTTCCGTGGTAAGCCTCTAACGAAGTGACCCGCCGCGTGATTGTTTGAGGGAGAGCTTTATGAAAATGGCAAATATTCCGTTCGGAATTACAGACTGGTCAGAAATCGAGAGGACTGAACATAAGGGTGAAAAGGGCATTGCCTACTGGCGGACAAGAGAGTTTGGTGGCATCAGAGTACGTATGGTTGAGTATTCGCCAGGCTATCTATCTGATCACTGGTGTTCAAAAGGACACATTTTGTTGTGTATTGAAGGTGAGCTGCACACCGAGATTTCTGATGGCAGGAAATTCACTCTGACTCCAGGGGTCAGCTATCAGGTGGCTGACAATGCCGAGCCGCATCGCTCCTTTACAAGCACAGGTGCAAAACTATTTATCGTCGATTAATAAAAAAAATCGGTGTCAAACCTTGATCAGTGATTTAATTGGCCAACTAAATCACAAATCAGGACACGACCCCCAATTTTTACACCTTCGGGGAATGCCGAAGATGGCACTTCACATTGACCGCAAGCGCCGGTGGGTTGCTGCGCTCAGGTCAACAGAATCGCAGCCTCCCGCATCAATCGCCCGATCGGCAGGTTGCGGGGGCATGACCTTTCGGCTTCGCTGAAGTCCAATTGAGCCAAAAGCGCGCTTGTCTCAGCCGGCAAAGTTTCGAAGGAGGAACGTGCCAGCCCGAGATCCTGGTAGGAATGCAAGTACATGAGGCATCGCATGACATCGTTGATCGGCACCCTATTGGCAAGCACTTCTGAACAGAGACGGCCGCATCCGGCGCAGTAGTCGCTTGAGGTTTCTTTGGCATATTGGGCCAACAACGTACGATCTGACTGTGAAAGGCGGGTTTGATCTGCTGCCGCGACCGCGTTGGTGGCCAAAATGGTAAGATTGGGCATTTGAGAGCAGATGGCGGCGATGCGCTTATCTTGCCAAACAGCCTTGAGCTTGGCCTGATGCTCTGTAAATCCTTTCTGCATAAAGCGGCCCGCCATTTCAATCTCAGATTCGCTGTCGCTTTTGAGCGGTCCGCCGCCCTGGGTCTTCATGGCGGTCAGACCGATACCGGCTCGGTGGCAGGCATCAACCGCCGCTTGCATGCGGGATTCGTGCATCAGGCGGTAGTTGTAAGTAAACATGATGCCGTCTATCCAGGGCAGCTCGGCTGCTCCTTCGAGGCACGCTTCCATGTTGGAATGGGTGCTGAAGCCGAACAACCTGATCTTGTCGGCCTTTTTCATGGCTTGTGACCAGGATGCCAGTGCGGCTTCCATCTCATCGATGCCGCGGATTCCATGCACCAGGAACAGGTCGACGTAATCGGTGTGCAGCCTTTTCAGGCTCTCCTCCAGCCGGGGCGTAAAATCAGTGCCTCTTCGCGGGGAAAGCTTGGTTACCAGAAAAACTTGCTCGCGAGTATCCGGATTACGGGCAAACCAGCGACCGATGCCCTCCTCGCTGCGGCCGCCGCCGTAGCCCTCCGCGGTGTCCCAATAGTTGATGCCCCAATCAAGCGCTTTACTGAGCATCAAACGGTTGTTCAGAATGTCGAACATGCCGCCCAGTGAAAGTGAAGAGACCATTACGCCTGACCGGCCGAAGGGTCTACGGGGCATCGGCTCCTTGGGCAGGGTGATCCCGGCCAAGGCCTGACGGGACTGCCAGAAAGAGGTGCCTCCCAGCGTGGCCCCCAATCCGATGGTGGCCGCTTTTTTAAAGAAGTCGCGGCGATTAAGTTCGCCGCTTTTATCCCCGGGGGATGACATGATTTATATCTCCTTAGATATGCACTACTCGGTTTTGGCGGCCGGACGCAGCCGGCGGCCCGTGCTGAGGTCGAAAACCGGTCGGACGTTGTATCTGCCCATGATCACGTCCTCGGGGACCTGCAGACTGGTTTCGCCCCGCTCTATCAAAAAGCGAAGCTCAGCTTTAATTTTAAGACCTTGGTCCAAAGCGCGTTCGAGTTCCTTCTGGGTTTTGCCGTAATAAGCCGCAGCCTTGCTCCCATGAAATGCCCGCCTCGCGTCGAACCAATCCTTTGCGCTTGCATGCGGCCACACCACAAAAACCCAATATTTCGTGCTCTCAGGGGAGACAATTTCGAGAAACACCGTATATTCGGATTTCTTTCCTTCGGCGACGGCCTTCTCCAGGCGTTTTAATTCCAGGTCTTCGATCAACCATGTGGGCGTGCCGCCGAGCGCACCCACGAAATCCTGCACCGGCCCGAAAACATAACCCGGATTTTTTTCGCGGGCAACGAAGTACCCCTCCAAAAACCAGGCGGGCGGGGCATAGGCCAGCAGTCCGTTCTGTTGCCTAAAGTCCAGGGCGGACGCCGCAGGAACAGCAACAAGAGTCATTATCAGTCCGCCCAGCACAAGCATGGACGACATCCGACACAATTTTTTCAGCATGATCGCATCTCTCTCTTCGCCAAAAGTTAGACAAAACGACATAAATCATTGGTCATGCATACACAGCGTTCTGTCCAATTGACCCTATTTGCCGGTGTTATAGCATATTTCTCATTTTTAAGTCAATTATTGACACCTATAAGACAATCTGCCATAGCTGCACGATCAAAATGCGCATCTCAGTTCACTTAAAAAGGCCACCATCGTAGGATGGGGGACCGTCGTTTACATGGGAATCGTAATGCGGCGCTTGGCTACGCGATCTGGTATCATCTTCTCAAAAAGTATGACTTTAACCAGGTGATGCCCTTTATTTTGCTGCTCCCGGTCTCTTCGATATTAGGTGCAGTCCTGTTTTTAGAGAAGCGACCGGATATTCGTACCCTGATAGGCGGGGTGTTTGTAATTATCGGCGTTGCCGCAATCGTGTTTTTGGGTCAAGGCAAGAAATTGGACAGCGGGTGAGAAGATTTAACTCCTGATTGAGCTAAAATGCTGAATGTATGTTGTGAGTAGTTGATTGTCAGTTGTGAATTGAAAAGGAGGTGAATTATGGGAAAAACCAAATTTGGGCCTCAGACCCTGCTCTTTCCGATGCCGGCCGTGCTGGTCGGTGCACGCGTCAATGAAACCGCGAACTTCATGACCGCGGCCTGGTGCGGGATCGCGGCCTCGGCGCCGCCTGCTGTGACCGTTGCGCTGCGCCCGCCGCGTTTCACGCTATCAGGAATCCGGGCCACCGGCACGTTTTCCATCAACGTGCCTTCGGCCGACATGGCAAAAGTGGTGGACTATTGTGGGATCTATTCCGGTCATAAGCACGACAAATCCGGGCTGTTTCATGTGGATTACGGCGTTTTGCAAACCGCGCCGCTGGTGCGGGAATGCCCGGTGAATCTGGAGTGCAAGGTGTTGCATGTGCTCGATCTGAAGAGCCACCAGCT
>Ga0307426_1000906_pt1 | contig 20212 bp, 19 predicted proteins | sample SalMarWE160340MG_FD_202165 | JGI IMG/M metagenome (GOLD analysis project Ga0307426, IMG submission 202165) | Salt marsh sediment microbial communities from the Plum Island Ecosystem LTER, Massachusetts, United States - WE1603-40 | ecosystem: Environmental > Aquatic > Marine > Intertidal zone >...
TACTATTCTATAGAATGGGTTCTTTTTGGATCCCAGTCTCATAAGTCTTATCTTAACCAAAATGCTAATACCTCCTTAGTAACTGAGTATATTCTATATTATTTTTTGAAGATTACATAACTTTCATCATTCTTCTTGCCAGTTTGCCCATTTTCCCCATATTCTTCATCATATTTCTCATTTGCATGTAATTTTTAATCATCCTATTTATATCTTCTACTTTGGTGCCGCTCCCTTTAGCTATTCGCTTGCGTCTTCTGCCATTCAAAATGGTATGGTTGAGCCTTTCCTGTCTGGTCATGGAATCTATAATCGCGATAGTTTTCTTAATCTCGTTTTCCGCCGTCTCAAGCGCCTTCGGGTTGTTCGCGACCTGTTTCATTCCGGGGATCATCTGTGTCATACTGTCGAGAGATCCCAGTTTGCCGACCGCCAGCATAGCCTCCCTGAAATCGACAAGCGAAAACTCCTTTTTGAGGAGCTTCTTTGCCATATCCTCGGCTTGTTTCTCTTCGAATGCGGACTGTGCCTTCTCTATAAAAGTGAGCACGTCGCCCATCCCCAATATTCTTGAAGCTATCCTGTCCGGATGGAATACTTCAAGGGCTTCCAGTTTTTCACCCGTTCCGAAGAACTTTATAGGTTTTCCGGTAACCGCCTTTATCGACAGCGCGGCGCCGCCCCTCGCGTCACCGTCCATTTTGGTCAGCACTACTCCGTCGATGTCTAGCGTATCGTTGAAGCTGGAAGAGACGTTAACTGCGTCCTGACCAGTCATGGCATCGGCTACGAGGAGTACCTGGTGCGGGTTGACGTCGCTCTTAATCGATCTCAGCTCATCCATTAATTCTTCGTCAATATGGAGCCGTCCGGCGGTATCTAAAATCACGGTATCGTAGCCTCCGAGACGCGCCTCTTCCATGGCCTTCTTGCATATCTCCAGAGGCTTTTCTCCCGGTTTTGTGTCATATATCCCGACGCCGACCTGATTGGCCAGGACTTTAAGCTGGTCGATTGCAGCGGGCCTGTAAACGTCCGCCGGTACCAGATAGGGATTTCTTTTGAGCTTTTCCTTCAGGAACAAAGCGAGCTTGGATGATGTTGTGGTTTTACCGGAACCCTGGAGTCCGACGAGCATAATTCCGACGGGCGGAGCGGCCTTCAGATCGAGCTCGGAACTCTCCTCGCCGAGTATTTTAATCAGCTCTTCATGTACTATCTTTACGAACTGCTGACCCGGAGTCAGGCTCTGCATGACTTCCTGTCCCAGCGAGCGCTCCTTCACAGACTCCACGAATTCACGAACCACTTTGAAGTTCACATCGGCTTCGAGCAGACTGAGCCTTACTTCACGCAGAGCTTCCTGAATGTTGCTTTCACTAAGCTTCCCGTAGCCTCTGACTCTCTTAAGCGTCGAATTTAATTTTTCAGATATACCTTCAAACATAACCGTTCAAAAGACACAACTCCCCTGTCCAAGAGTAAACAAATATTATTAGCATAACAGAGGGTTATTGTCAATCCATCCCCTTTATTTACTATACTTTTAAGCGTTTTCACAGACGGAGAAATTCAGGTAGGATGGTGAAAATAAGGATATTGAGGCCTTAAAGTCTTCACTGAGCAATTATATTACTATTTCAGAATTATTTGCAATCAGCGGGAGGCCGTTCTACTCTCCGTTCGTTATTTTATAGACCGAACCGCCGAGTGTTGAAAGGTAAGCTTCGTCATTCTCGTCGGTCCCGAACGCCGTGAGTGAGAATTCCCCTATCTCCGCAATCTGCGTATTGTCGGTTACGTTATCGCCGTCATACCCCAGCGTCCAGATTTTTCCGGATATGAAGTCGCCGTATATGTACTTGCCTGCCAGTTCCTCAACTTCGGATCCCCTGTATACAAAGCCCCCGATCACTGTTCCGCCCTGATCGCGTCCGTAATCCAGTATCGGCAGCTCAAGACCGGACATATCACATCCTGAAGGAAGATCAAAGCAGATACTCCCTTCCATTATGCTCCATCCGTAATTCCTTCCCTTCTCCACATCGTCAATCTCCTCTCTGCGCGATTGTCCGACGTCTCCGGTGAAGAGAGTCCCGAAAAGCTTATCGAATCCGATCCTCCACGGGTTTCGGAATCCGTACGCGTATATCTCTTCCCTGAATTCTGAATCATTCCCCGAAAACGGGTTGTCATCCGGTATCCCGTAATTCATACCGTCCTCAGCGTTATCGACATCTATACGTAGAATGGAACCGAGGAGTGTCGTCAGATTCTGGCCGTTTTCGTTGACCCCTCCGTCGCCAACGGCAATGTACAGGTAACCGTCATTCGGGCCGAAAACCAGCTGACCACCGTTATGATTGGCGCGCGGCTGTGCAAATTCCATTAAAACAACCTCGGAATCAGGGTCCGCTTCTGCATTGTCCCCGTTTACGCTGTACCGGGCGATTACCGTTCTGGGTGGATTTGAAGCCGTATAGTTGACGTAAAAGTAGCCGTTCGTCTCAAACCGGGGGTGAAAAGCGAGGCCCAGGAGCCCGCTTTCAGATTCATCAAAAAAAACTCTGTCCCGAATATCCAAAAATACGCTGGTATCGGCACCGACGGGAGAGGATAAGTTCCGAACGACGTGAATAACCCCCCTCTGCTCGACTATGAAAAGCCGATTGGTGCCGTCGCCCGCATTCTGTATATCGAGGGGTCTCTGGAATCGAGCGTCGGATAAGATTTCCGCGAGACCGATATTAATATCTGCGCCGTCGTCTCCGTTATCATCGTCATTACCGGTGTTCGATCCTCCTGAATCGCACGCCGCCAGACATAAGACGAAAATAAAAGAGAGCACAAGGACGGTTCCGGCTCTCTTCTTCTTAAAATTCATATCACAGAGACTTGGCGATAATCTGACCATGCGTAGTTGACTTCGTCAGCTGAGAGTCTCTCCGGGCTTTAGCTCTATTATCTCTAAATCCTTTATGTCTCCCGTAAGATTTCTCAGCATCTCGGGCGTTCCAGTAAGCACGGGGAACGTGGCGTAGTGCATGGGTATCACGTACTTTGCCGACAGGAATCTGCACGCGTAAGAAGCCTCCTTGGGCGACATCGTGAAATGATCTCCAATCGGGATCATGGCCAATTCCGGCTTGTATATTTCCGATATCAATTTCATATCGCTGAAAACAGCCGTATCGCCCGCATGATATACCTTGAAGCCGTTCTCGAACTCTATGAAGTAGCCCACCGCTTCACCGCCGTAAATTATGCTTCCGTCTTCTTCCTGTATGCCGCAGCTGTGGTCGGCGTGCACCATGGTGAATTTAATCCCGTCCACTTCCTGCGTACCGCCTTTATTCATGGGCGCTATGTTTTCAATTCCCTTGGAGTTAAGCCAGACGCAAGTCTCAAATATTCCCACCGCCTTTGGCTGATGTTTTTTGCCAAGCTCGACGGCGTCGCCAATGTGGTCGAAATGGGCGTGCGTAATTGCCATGATATCCATTTGGTCGACCTCTTTTAGCTCCTCCGGACAAGCCGGATTGTTCATTACCCAGGGATCAATGATCAGAGTCTTCCCGCCGGGTGATTTAATCTTAAATGTTGAATGACCCATGTACGTAAATTCGGTCTCTTTATTGAGCTTTCCCATTTTTCCCTCCGTATGCAGTGTTGTAAATAAGGTATTAAAATAATAACCGTATCGCTCTTCTTATTCCAACCGGATGTCATTGTACACAGGAAATTCATGTTACAATTTGGCGCATGGGCTATGAGATTCTGGACCATACAGCTGATGTGCGTGTACGGATCGAGGGACGGGGCTTCGAGGATTTTCTCAGGAGCGCGGCTCTCGCGCTTATGGATCTAATTTCGGACAGGACGAAGGTTAAGCCGGTTGAGGGTGTCGGTTTTGAGATCAAGGCCGAAACCGGTGAGGAGCTTCTGATAAAAATGCTGGGAGAGATTTTGTACGTAACCCGCGTTCGCGACATGGTGTTTCACGACCTGGAGATCGAGATGACCGGGGAATATAAAGTGAAAGGGAGGCTGCTGGGAGAGAAATTCGACTCCGCAAGGCACGAGCTGGGACTCGATATAAAAGCCGCGACGTATCACAATTTGAAAATACAAAGAGTGAATGATAGATTTATCGCCGAAGTTGTGTTCGATATATGAATTTAAATTTCCCTTTCATCAGAATTGGTTGCATGTAAAAAGCTGCACTTTTAAACTTGAATAAAATCTCCTTATAAGAGGTTAAAAACGTTGAGGGTGGTAATTCGCGGAACGGGGAATTAGATTGACGAAAGGACTTCATCAAATATAACTACAAAATCTGACCATGAGGGTATCGAGGAAAAAGATATATGCTCGATTCTAAGTATGTAGAAGATAATCTTGAAAAAGTTGTCGCCAAAATGAACGAACGCGGAGCGTCCTTCGATTCTGATTTATTTAAGAAGCTGGATTCGGAAAGGCGCAGTGTAATAAAGACTGTGGAAAAGCTCGAGCACGAGAGAAATACAGGGTCCAAGAGGGTAGGCGAGCTTAAAAGGGAAGGTGAACACAATCAGGCAGACGGTCTTCAGGCGGAGCTTAAGGCACTGTCTGAGCGGATAAAGGAGCTCGGCGCGGAAAGGGCGGAGATCGATAGGCGTTTCAGAGACTTTTTACTGGGCGTCCCCAATATCCCTCACGATTCGGTGCCGGTGGGAAAAGACGCTTCGGATAACGTCGAGGTAAAAAAATGGGGCGAGCCCAGGGAATTTGATTTCGTGCCGAAGGACCACGTCGAGCTCGGAAAAGAGCTCGATATCATAGACCTCGACAGAGCGGCCAAGATAACGGGCGCAAGGTTCGCGCTTTACAAGGGTCTCGGCGCGCGCCTCGAAAGGGCGCTCATCAACTTCATGCTCGACCTGCATACCGGTGAGCACGGATACAGGGAGGTCCTGCCCCCGTTTATGGCGAACAGCGACAGCTTCATCGGAACCGGTAACCTGCCGAAGTTCGAAGAGGATTTGTTTAAAATCGAGGGAACGGACTTTTACCTCATTCCTACCGCCGAGGTGCCTGTTACGAATATACACAGGGACGAAATATTAAGTGAGAGCGAGCTTCCTTTGAAGTACGTGGCCTACACCCCCTGCTTCAGAAGCGAGGCGGGTTCCTACGGCAAGGACGTGAGGGGGATTATCAGGCAGCATCAGTTCAATAAGGTCGAGCTTGTGAAATTCGCCAACCCCGAATCGTCTTACGGGGAGCTCGAATCCCTTACGGAGAATGCGGCGAAGGTGCTTGAGCTTCTCGGGCTGCCGTTTAGAATCGTTGTGCTCTGCACGGGGGATATGGGTTTCTCTTCGGCCAAGACCTATGACATTGAAGTGTGGGTTCCGAGTGAGAATACCTACAGAGAGATTTCCTCGTGCAGCAACTTCGAGGATTTTCAGGCCAGAAGAGCGTCCATCAGATACCGTCCGGGCGGGGGAGGCAAGCCAAAACTGGTCCACACGCTAAACGGGTCGGGACTTGCCGTTGGCAGGTCTGTAATTGCGATACTGGAAAATCTTCAGGAAGCAGACGGTACCGTCAGGATTCCCGAGGTCCTTATTCCCTATATGGGCGGGATCGACAGAATTACTCCTTAGTTCCGGGTCGGCTGGAATGTTCGTCGCTGTGCTTGCCGAGTCGCAACTTTAAACCGGCAGCTCGATGTAAAATGTTACTCCCCTGTCATCGTTCAGCCTGGCATATATCTCCCCGCCGTGTTCTTTAATAATGCCGAATGACACGGACAGCCCCAGCCCCGTGCCTTTACCTTTTGGCTTAGTGGTGTAAAAGGGGTCGAATATTTTTTTCATTATATTTTCCGGGATGCCCGGTCCGTTGTCGCTGAATTTGACTTCTATTACCGATTCCGGGGGGTTGGAGCCGCCCTTCCGCTTCACTTCGGTCTTGACCACGAGCTGGCGCGGGGATTTCATTTCTCCCATGGCCTGCTGAGAGTTCATTATAAGATTCAGGAATACCTGCTGGAGCTGGTTAGGGTCGCCGACGGTATCGGGCAGCTCGGGATCGAGATATTTCTTGACATCGACTTTGTTTTTCTTCAGCTCGTAGTCGGTGAGACTTAATGTTTTGTCAATTATATCGTTTACCTGAATGGCTTCTTTCTCCGGACTGTGTTTGCGCGCGAAAGAAAGAAGATTCTGTATTACCTTTCTAGCCCTCTCGGCTTCGTTATATATTGAGCGTACGGCTTCCATTGATTCGTCGTTCATGCCGCGCTCGGACAGTAACATTTCCGAGTAGCCGATTACGACCGCAAGCGGGTTGTTCACCTCGTGAGTGACGCCTGATATGAGCTCTCCGACTGCCGCCAGTTTTGCAGACTGGAGAACCTGTTCCTCCAAATTCTTTCTCTCGGTGATGTCAAATATTATGGCTGTCAGAATCGGCCGTCCGTCCACTCTGCATGATGAGATCGAGATATCAATCGGAAATTCTTCGCCGTTTTTGTGCAACCCCGAAAGCTCGGAAGCTGAGTCCGTCAGTTTGTACGACCGGTTTGCGCCTTGTTTCAGCTCGGTCTTGTATATGTCTTTATATATGTCCGGGAAGAGGAGACTGAATTCGCGGTTTAAAATTTCTTCTTTTTTATAACCGAATATACTCTCTGCCGCCGGATTGAAGAGTATTATCCTGCCCTGTTCGTCCACGGCGATGATGGCGCTTTTCGCAGTTTCAACAAACGTCCTGTACCTCTCTTCGGATTCCTTGAGAGCCTGCTGCAGGCGCTTACGCGCAGTTATGTCGTCAATCACGGATACGATTCCGAGCTCGCGTCCTCTTACGTCCTTGATTACGGAGGTTTTCTCGTAGACCGAAAAGGCGCCACCGTCTTTTCTGAGAGCAAGCCTTTCACCTTCCCATCCCACCATTGTTAGGGCCTCGTAAATCTTGCTGCTTACGCCGGCGGGATCGTCTTGGGGGTATAGAATTTCGCTCTTCTTTCCCATTAGCTCCTCCGGATTATATCCGAAAGTTCTAACGTGGGCCTGGTTGATATAGATAATTTTGCGCTTCATGTCTGTAATAGTTACCGCGGAATTGAGACTGTTCACTGAAGATGAAAGCAAGAACATGTCATTTTGAGCCTCTGCGGCACCGTCAGAATTAGTTTGAGCTTCAGGTTTCTTTCCGCTTTTTTCTCCCAAGCTGTTTGCAAGCATTTGTTTCTCAATTGCTTTCAGCGTAAGGGTAATGACATAGTTTTTATTAACCGGTTTTTCTACATGCCCGTAAACGTATTTGCCGACTGTATTTTCGTATTTTTCACTCCCGTACGGAAGTGTATCGGTAATCGCAATCAGTTCGGTTTTGGGGGAAAGTGACCTGATTCGTTTTATTGTCTCGGCAAACGGCGGTTCACATAAAGCAGAGTCGATCACTGCTACATTGAAAAAACTTGTATTCAGTTTCTCTATGAGCTGATTGGGGTTTGACTCGAAGCTGACGGATATGTTCCTTTTTTTTAGTATCCTGTTCAGGTCCGAAAGGTTTTTGTCTGTTGTTCCGATTATGATCGATGGGTTTGCTTCTTGGTTCATATTGGGATATACGGATGAGTTCGGTTTATTTGTTTGTCGGAATTAATTCCGACAAACTTGCTCACATCTCCATGCGCCTACCGTGTTTTTCGAGCTTGTTCGCTATGAACAGGAAAATCGGGGCCAAGATTACACAAGCGATCAGGATGTAAATGAATAAAAAGCCGACCCTCGCTTCGACATTGCCTATACGAGTAAAGATTGAGCGCAGAAAGACTATCAATGCGCCGAATGCCGAGAGTATGATTATAAATATGGTTGTCGTGAAGAGATAAGAGAAAACGCTTGATAATGAGTCTCTCATTTCCTGTCCTTATAAAAAGCTCAAAAGAATTATAAAATAATTCAGTTTCCTCTACAATGGCAGATTCAGGAGGCTAAGTCTTTTGGTGTCTGCAAATGAATGTAATGAATGTGGCCGTGCTAGACTTCGAGTATTTCTTTCTCTTTTTTCTCGAATCTATCGTTGATCTTCTGGACGAACTTATCGGTTATTTCTTGTACCTGATCATGTACTCTTTTTGCTTCGTCCTCGGGAATATGCTGCTCTTTCTCGGCGTCTTTAATTTTATTATTGGTGTCTCTTCTGATTTGCCTGATGGAAACCCTGTAGTCTTCCGCGAGTTTACCCACGTGCTTGACCAGTTCTTTTCTTCTTTCTTCGGTGAGTACCGGTATGGATATTCTTATTACCTTACCGTCGTTAGAGGGATTTATGCCGAGATCGGACGTCATTATTGCCTTTTCGATATTTTCAATAGCGTTCACGTCCCAAGGCTGGATTAAAATCGTTCTCGATTCGGGAGTGGATATGGTGGCAAGCTGATTGAGAGGCGTCTGTGTACCGTAATAATCAACCATTATGTGGTCGACCAGAGCCGTCGACGCCCTGCCGGTTCTTAATTTTGCCAGCTCAGAATCGAAGACATGTACGGATTTGTCCATCCTCTCTTCCGTCTCTAGAATTACTTCGTCAAGGTCGATCTCTTCACTCATCTTTTTCCCTCCTTACTATCGTCCCTATGTCCTGGCCCATTACCACTTTCTTAATATTGCTGCTTTCGAACATATTAAACACGATTATCGGTATATTCCCCTGCATACAGAGAGATATTGCGGTCGCATCCATGATCTTAAGCTCTTTTTGAAGCACGTCCATGTAGCTGAGCTCGGGAAATTTTACTGCGTCCTCGTAACGCATCGGGTCTTTGTCGTATACTCCGTCGACTTTAGTGGCTTTTAGTATGAGATCGGCTCCGATCTCAAGCGCTCTAAGTGTGGCGGCCGTGTCGGTTGTGAAGAACGGGTTACCGGTTCCCGCCGCGAATATGACAACTCTGTCTTTTTCCAGGTGTCTTATAGCGCGCCGTCTGATGTACGGCTCTGCTACTTGCTTTATCTCCAGAGCGCTCTGAACCCTTGTGTGAATTCCTCTTTTTTCGAGCGAGTCCTGAAGCGCGAGACCGTTAATTACGGTGGCGAGCATCCCCATGTAGTCCCCGGTGGATCTGTCGATGCCGGTGTTGGTCCCGGAGACGCCCCTGAATATATTCCCTCCACCGATCACTATTGCTATTTCTATGCCCAGACCGTGAACCTCAGCTATCTCATCCGAAATTGTGTCGAGCGCATGAGCGCTGATACCATATCCTTCAGGTTCCTGAAGCGCTTCCCCGCTCAGCTTCAGAAGGATTTTCTTATATTTCGGACTGGGTTCCGTTTGAGCAGCATTCATTTTTTATTGTAAGGGTTCTCCGAGCTGAAACCTGACAAATCTTCTTATCTTGATATTTTCCCCTATCTTACCGATAAGTGCCTGCAGCAGATCGTTGATTTTTACTTTCGAGTCCCTGATGTAAGTTTGTTCGAGAAGACAGACCTCTTCATAATATTTCTCAATCTTTCCCTCGACTATCTTATCGGCTATGTTTTCCGGCTTTCCGGACTCGATCACCTGTGCTTTCATGATTTCTTTTTCTTTCTCCAGCTCATCAGCGGGGATGGATTCCCTGTCGACATACGTAGGGTTGCCGGCGGCAATCTGCATTGCGACTTCCTTGGCAAAAGACTGGAACTCTTCGTTTCTCGCAACAAAGTCCGTTTCGCAGTTAACTTCGACCATAACCCCGATTTTCCCCCCGGCATGTATGTAGGAGGCAATGGTGCCTTCGGGTGTTTCCCTGCCTACTTTCTTTGCAGCCTTCGCGACGCCTTTTATTTTCAATATCTCTATCGCCTTGTCGAAATCCCCGGCGACTTCCTCCAGAGCCTTTTTACAGTCTATGAAAGGCGCTCCGGTCCTGTCCCTGATTTCCTTGACCATCTGTGCCGTAATATCAGCCATTGTACGATAATTCCTCCTTATTGTTCATCAAATAGATACCCCATTCGCAGAAAATCAATAAAATCCCCGGTAGTTAGTCTTCCGAATTTGATTCCGCTGAGCCGGAGCTGGCGGATTCTTCCGCTTTAGTCTCGGCAGGAGGCTGTTCTTTCTTCTCGGTTTCGGGTTGACTCGGAGCTGTCTCTGATGTTGCCTCTCCCGGCGTACTTTCCGAAACAGCGACCGAAGTCGAATCTTCCCTTTCCTCTTCTTGCCCGTATTCCTTGAATACAAATACCTTCCTTTCCACGAGCACTTGAGAGTCTTCTTCTTTCTTTTCGACCTCGCCCGACTGGAGCTTTTGTTCGTAGATGTGTTTTCCCTCGATGCACGCGTCTGAAATCCTGGACGTAAACAGCTTTATAGCCCTTATGGCGTCGTCGTTACTAGGTATGATGTAATCCGCGTCCGCGGGATCGGAATTCGTGTCCACTACGGCTACTACGGGGATTCCGAGCCTTCTGGCCTCGTGTACCGCTATATGCTCTTTCCGCGTATCGACCACATAGAGCGCCTGGGGAAGTTTCCTCATATTCACAATTCCGCCCAGAAGTGTTTCGAGCTTCTGAATCTCCCTCTTAAGCCCCTTTGCCTCCTTTTTGGGGAGTCTTTCCATCTGCCCCTCTTCCTCAAGCTTCTTGAGCTCGAGCAGATAGTCCACTCTGGAGCGTATTGTATGGAAATTAGTCAGGGTCCCTCCGAGCCAACGGGTATTGATATAAGGCATACCCGAACGAGCGGTCTCCTCGGCTATTATTCCCTGAGCCTGTTTTTTAGTCCCTACGAACAGAACTTCTCCTCCGTCTGCGACGACGTCCCTTACGAAGCCGTAAGCCTTTTTGAACAATCCAACAGTTTGCTGGAGATCGATAATGTGAATACCGTTTCTGTTCCCAAATATGTAATCTCTCATTTTCGGGTTCCAGTGACTTATCTGATGCCCGAAATGTACCCCGGCTTCGAGAAGCTGCTTCATGCTTATAACTTCGCTAGCCTGATCGGTAGGTTGTGATTCTTCTACCATTAAATGCCTCCTGACTTGTCCTGATATTTATTTAGATAAAACGAACTTTTTTAACATATATTGCAGCACTTTTCAAGTTTAACGCTTACTTATTTTGTAAACCAAATCGAAAGATGCTATGTTTAACACCTCTTAGATTTTACTCGAAAGGCTGAAATTTGAAAGACGCAAACTATTTGTTTGTCATCAACCCGGCTGCAGGGCAGGGCAAGACAGCCGGACTGTTCGAATCGATCAAGGGCGTAATTGGCGGACATAACCTGCCTTTTGAATGCGTATACACAGACGCCCCCGGCAAGGCGGAGCAAATCGCGCGCGAAGCCTGCAGCAGAGGCTTCACGCACGTTGTCGCAGTCGGAGGGGACGGGACCTCTCACGAAGTCGTAAACGGTATTGTCGGCTCATCCGTTATTTTCGGGACCGTTCCATCGGGGAGCGGTAATGATTTTCCCAAATCTGCGGGCATACCGCTTGATACTCTGAGAGCCGTGGAGATTCTATTCACGGGCACTGTTAGAACAGTAGACCTGGGCAAGCTGGGCGACGAATATTTTATTAACGGTCTCGGTATGGGACTTGACGGGGCTGTTGCACATAGGTTCAAGAAATTAAAGCGGATGCGCGGCCAGCTGGGCTATCTGCTTGGCGCGGTACAGGAAGCCCTTTCCTTTAAAGGTTTTCAGGTTGAGCTGAATATAGATGAGTGGACTTACAACGGCACTCTCCTTCTTACCGGGGCGTCGAACGGAGTGTTTCAAGGCGGGAAGTTCAAGCTCGCGCCTGAGGCAAGGGTCGACGATGCTCTTCTGGACTTTCACGTTATTAAGGATATGTCTTCTATCGCACGGCTCGTAAAGATTCCAAAGGTTCTTTCAGGCACTCATTCCGATATTGAAGAGGTGGAGCTCAAACGAGGCAGGGCTATGACGCTGACAATCGACCGTAAAGTACCCGCTCATATGGACGGGGAGCCTTTTTACCTTGAGTCGGGAACGCACACTATCGAAGTCGTCCCGGGAGCTCTCAGGCTAATGTCGAGTAGTGTTGCTTGAGCGGATTTACTTGGCGATTTGTAAATTGTGAGTCTTGACAAACAAGGCGCTCCGTATAAATCTTCATTGAATTAACGGTATATCTATCAGTAAATTGAACAAATCATGCTGAGAACGGCACTATCATTTGTAGCATTTGTGTTCTGGACGACGTTTTTTGGTATAATCGGGATCATTCTCGCAGTAATTTCTCCCCCCGCCTCGATTAAATACGCAGTCAGGCCGTGGGCCAAGTCAGTATTGTTCTCCATTGGAGTAAAGCTCGATGTCAGTGGTCTGGATAATATCCCGGACGAGCCCTCTATTATAATGTATAACCACCAGAGCGCGCTTGACATACTTGCTTTCATTGCCGCTCTACCGATAGATTGGAAAGCGGTCATGAAAAAAGAGGTCGGAAACATGCCTTTCATTGGTTGGGTATCCAAGCTCGCCGGCCACTACTTCGTTGCAAGAGACGGCTCGGAAAGGGATACAAAAGAAGTTAAGAAAATCGTCACTCGTATACGCTCGGGTCCGTCCGTACTGATTGCTCCGGAAGGTACTAGGAGTAAAGACGGCAGGCTCCTGCCTTTTCAGAAAGGGGGTTTTCTTATAGCGATGCTTGCCAAGGTGCCAGTCGTTCCCATGGTTATTACCGGCGGACTGAAACTAAAATCCAAAGATTCCAAGGTGCTCAAAAGGGGCACGATGAAAGTCAGAATTCTGCCTGCCATATATATAGATGACTTGCCTCCCGGCAGAGAGGGACGGGAAGAGCTGATGAGATTGGTCAGATCGGAAATGCAAGAGGTGCTCGATGCGGAGCAGGATTAATGTAGCGCCGGGCTTCCAGGCGCAGAACGGGATTCGGTTTTGTGATATTCTCACCTTCGTCTATAATACTTCCACTATAAAATCCTTTCTACAGCGTTTATTGAGTAAGCATGCTCGATAGTCTATAATTGATAAGCCGTTTGCGCCGGTTATGAAATCACTAATAAAAGAGATATCAGTTTCTATTGTGCAAGTGGAATACTCTCATATCTGACGAGTCACGATATATCGGCGGAACAAAGAGCAGGGAGTAATGACAGCGGGAAGTATCGGGAGTGATAGAAGAAATGCAAAATCAAAAATTAGCTGATCTTCAGCTAGAAACCATAATCAGCCTTGCCGGCATGCCGGTACAGAAAGATCTGGTAAACCCCAGGTGTCCTTCTGAAATGGCGAAAAAGGTGAGGGTGACTTTCAGACCCCTGCCCAATGATTTCGGCAATCGCATTGTTAAGAGATTCAGAGAGACGTTGGAACAAAAATTAAGAGAGAACGGTGTCCAGGTCATACCATGGGACGAAGCTGCCGATATCCCGCCGGGATTCGTCTCGAAGCTTCTCCGCACGAGGAAAGTGAAGAGCAGCATTCACGCTGTTGTGGATGTAAAGCGGGAGTATTCGCTTCTCAGAAAGTTGTTGAGCGCCCTTGCGGAAAAGATTTATGTACGAACGAGAAAGCCCGACAGGTCGGTGATGGAGATTCTGAAAATAAGCGGATGGGCCGATGATTTCACTGCAAGGTATGTTCAGGACCCGTTTAACACTCAGATCATCACCCTGATGCCGCTTGAGCCTGAATTCGCGGACGGCAGCACCAGCTACGACAGAAAAATCGCAATCGGACTTAAAAATCTCATTTCAACGATGTCGGAGATAGTAATGGGCATTGCGCCTGACAGGTTCTCGCTGGTAAATATGAACCTCTCCGATTCCATATATGAAAACGAACAGCTTGACGATTTTATACTTAACTCCTTAATACCAAAAATTTACGCCCCGATAAAACCACCGGTTCTGAATAGATTCAAGAAGGGTGAATATGATCCTTCAGAGTCGGTATTCGTCAAACAGCTTGCGGAGCTTGGGAAACAGGTAGAGCCGACATCGCTTTTCCCTCAGGGGTCCAAGTTCAGTGAGAAAATTAACAGATTGTCGCACAGGGACGTTGTAGAAAAGATTCTCGAAGGCAGGACGGGCGTGTCGTACGGATTTATCGCTCTGGCGGAGGCGCCCAGATACGAAGGGGATGTGACCATAACGAATGAAGAGTGGAACAAGCTCAAGAAGGTGGAGAGTCTTAACGACGAAATGGTCAGAGAGGCTGAAAACGGCAGATGGTACGTAAAGACTGTAATCAGAGACAAGGAAATCTACCAGCAGGTACCGGACATATGGATCGTAACGTCTCGTTCGGGAAGCGACAAGACGAATCTCGATCCCGCTAAAGACGTAGTCAGAATAGGACTTATTAAAGGAAAACTGTCTCTTGAGACTCCAAGAGGCGTCGATCTCCACAGAAGGGACATACGACCGTCGTTCGATACTTACGTCATACTTGCTCAGGCTCTCGCTGCCGCGCTATACATGCCTGAGCTTATCAAACAAGGTCTCCCAATTCTCCATTTTCACGGCTATCCGGATCCCTCCTGGTTCGGGAACGGCGAATATTACGCTGGCGCCCGGAACCCATCGCTCCCCTGCGGCACTGTAGAAGCCGCACTCCTGAACTATTCGGCCATTTACGAGGTTGCCAACGCAAACGGCGACAACATAAAAATGCTCTGTCTCGTGGAATCCGACCATGGGGTCAACATACTGGGACTGGACAGAGACTATCTGGTCCATAGACTGAGCGAGGGCGTCGATGAGGGACACATCCTGCTGGGCGGTAAATACCTCCCTGAGCTAAAGAAAAGCAGCATTCCTAAAGAGCAGGAAAATCCGCAGGTAGACAGCGCAGCCGGCTCCGCTCATTGACGCATCCTTTATTGCCAATTCCGCGACCTTTGGTATATTGTAGCCTTAATCAAAATTATTATTTCGGGCCTGCCTGCGATCTCACGGCTTTGAATAATGAGTTCATAAATGGATACTGCAAAGATATATCTCGGCCGACATTGTAAAACTGAATGGAATCTCGAGCACAGACTAATCGGAACCACCGACCTGCCGCTCTGTGATTTCGGCTGGAATGAGGCCAAGGAGACCCTGCCGTTGATTGATAAATTCAAATTCGACAGGATCGTCTCCAGCCCTCTACAGCGGGCGCATCAGACCGCCAAGTACTATGCCGAGAATCTGAAGATTCCCCTTGAAATTAACAATGACCTCCGGGAGCTGGACCACGGCGACTGGAACGGGCAGAAGTACGAAGACCTGTTAAACGACCCCTCGTCCCGGTTTAAGGAATGGTTCATGGACGGGGACACGAGCATCCCGATACCAAACGGTCCGGAAACTTTGGAACAAGTCCAGGATAGGATCAAGAGCACAATAAAGGATATAGCTCTTAAATATCCGGGCGAAAAGGTGCTTGTCGTGAGCCACAAGCATATAAGATCGCTTCTGACCTGTTATCTCCGCGGCGTTGACCTCTCCCATTTCAGGGAAAACATCAACGAAACCGTCGAGCCGATAGAGCTTTCGGAAGAGGACCTGAAAAAGCTGCTCTAGCTGCTCCGTTATTTACACTTTTCCGGGACTGCAGCCATTTGGTAACTTATAATAGTTTGACTTGATCTCCCGGATCGTATCGTTAGTCCGTCGGAACGTATAAGTGGCAGCCGATGTCGGGAGATATCTGTTGTTTTGTTGTCTAAATAACAGGTTTTATATATAATAAACTATTCTCAATTCGCGTTTCATCCATTGTGAGATGTTACACTCTTAAGTATCAACAGAACAGTAAGTATTAATGCAATAGAAGGATGGTATAAATTTCCCACATTTTCTGTGTTGTAATGGTTTGTTATACGTTCGTATTTTGCACAATTACGGCATTTGATTTAACTGATGCCAGAGCCGAGGACATTATTGTCGATGATGCTCAACCACCGATTGTTGTGAATGAAGACGGTTCAACCGTATTGGTTACACCGACAGGCTCCGTAACATTAATCGGAGGATCTCTCAGTGCCGCTATAAGAGGCGTGGGCAATGACATAAGCATTGTAAATGAAGGAACTGTGATCACTCAGGGCGGCGACAATTCCCCGGCTATTTTGATTCAGGGAATAAACGGACGTGTAGAAAGCAGCGGTATCATAGAAATAACCGGTTCCAATAACGCGGGGATTTCCATTATCGGAGACGACGCGTTTGTAAGGAGCACCGGTATGATCACCAGCGGCGCGACTGATAATAATGAAGGTATCTCGATCGTGGGTGATAATGCCACCGTGATTAGCACCGGTTCGTTCATAAGTACAGGCAGCAACGGTGAAGCTATCTCGATTGATGGAAATAATGCGTCCGTAACGAGCTCCGGATTAATTTCAACCGATGGTTCTGAATCCGAAGGCATCTCGCTTACGGGGAGTTATAACGTGCTCGATCGCCGAGATCCTATTGAGACAATAGGTGTCGATTCCGAAGGGATTTCGTCAACCGGGGATAATGCCGTACTGATCGTACGTGACTCGATTAGCACACAGGATTTGGATTCCGAGGGAATTTCAATATCCGGAAACAATTCTGAGCTCACTCTGCACGGTCCTGTTACCGCCCAAGGGATCGATTCCGAAGGAATTTCGTCAACGGGGGATAACGTTGAGCTAAAAATCTACGGGTCGATCTCCACGAACGGTGCCGACTCTGAAGGGATATCCGTTTCCGGGAGCAATGATAATTTGTCGGTTTTCAACTTTATCGCCACCGTCGGTTTGGATGCGGAAGGTATTTCGGTCACTGGTGACAATGCAAAATTAACAATCGACGGCGACATTACTACCGCTCACAATCTATCTGAAGGTATATCGGTTATAGGAGATAACGCTACACTGGATATAAAGGGCTCCGTTACGACGGATGGAAGTGATTCGCCCGGAGTTATTTTCGCGGGGTCCAATAACACGTTGAATGTTCTCGGGCAGATTCAGACACAAGGGTCCACACCGGTATTATTTGAGAATATAACGGAAGGAACCGCAGATCTCCTGGTAGTGGGGAAAAACGGTCCACCTGCAGATGCGCTAATTTCAGGCGGCGGTGAGTTTGCAGTCAAAATGGGCGATGGAAACGACACGGTTAGAATAAGAAACGGAGCCACAATCAACGGTGAAATTGATTGCGGAGGCGGTGAAGATACTATAATATTCGAGATCCTTGTACCGTCGGCAGAATTTCAGGAGGACAAGGCGGAATTAGCGGAGGCGAATCCCGAAGATGGTATGATAACTATTAACGGTCTTACCTATTAGATGGGTAAATTATGATTTGTTAATAGATGAATTATCGACAACGCCTGCGATTCCTACACTGTCGGAGTGGGGAATGTTATTGTCGGCGATTGGCCTGGGAATAGCAGGTGTTCTGATTCTTCGACGGAGGAGAATGCGGTTATACCGGCAAGCTTAGATATATATTTGTATCAAACCGTAGGGAATCGGGCGATCGAGCCTATAGAGCTTTCGGACGAAGACTCGAAGAAGCTGCTTTAGCTATAAGATGGTGTAACGAATCGAGGTCTCTCTTGCATTGCTCAACAATTGTCACTTGTCGCTTCTTCGATGAGTTGCAACCCGGGTTAAAGGCTCTTGAATCGCGAACTTATTTCGGGGACAATAGTATTTCGACGGAGCGGGAGTTAAGTATTTCTTCCATCTGTATCTGACAAACTTGAGTGTTTCCCCGGAGGGCTGGCAGAACGGCTAATGCACCGGTCTTGAAAACCTATCTTAAGCCTACCAAAGCGTTAAAATCTGTATTATACTGTTATAGAAATTGCCTTTATTTCTTGGGTATTTCTAGTTTACTTCTGAAATATATTTATACGCTTTATGTCGCTATTTAAAGGATAGTATCAATAGAACTACTACCAAAATCACTACCAAAAAATAGTTCAGATGTGTTTTTTAGATTCTGATTAATTTACTATACGAGTAGCTAGTGATAACTCGACATGTAGACACATTTTATCACCCCATCTAATGACGGAGAATTGGTGAGATCATTCAATTTCTATATAAGTGACAGGGAAGGATTTTATGAACTCAAAAAAAAGTCAGAATTTACAGATATATGCTTATTCGAGTTAAATTGTGACGGATAGAAAAAGTTATTTGCGGCCTGTAATCCAGGAGTATGAAACTAAGTTAAAATTAAAAGTCTATTTCACTTAAACTCACTTCTTTCCTTTACCCTTATTTTTTCCCTCGTTTTTCTGCAACCCAGGTGTAAGCTGATTAGAATTTATAATTACCCAAGGGCCATTGAATGAAGCACTGCGTTGCCATTTGTCATTATTCAATCTGTAAAAGTAGTCGTTGCTGAAATAAATATTTGGGAAGTCAACAACATATAGACCAAGTCCAGAATCAAATATTAGATCTACTCCATCTTGATGGTGATATCGATAACCATGTGCAGGTGCCCATGGCGGAGGATCTGCTTGTGCATCAATCAATAATGTAGATGAAATTAGAAAGCTTAATATCACACAAAGGGAAAGAATCTTTCTGGAATACATAATAAAATAGTATAACAGAATAAACTTACTATATTTAAGATATGGAGTGAATCTATGAATCCAAGAAAAATTCAGAAAATTACGGAAAAGAAAGGTCTTACACATAAACAGCATCAGGCAGTAGCGGAACTCCTAAAACCAAGTAATAAATCTTATGAAGATGTAGCAAAGGCATTGGGTATTAGTTCACGATGCCTTTACAACTGGAGAAAAGATCCAAAATTTCAGGAGGCTCTTAAGAATGGCATTGATAAATTAAAAGAAAGAGTTCTCTCAGCAGCAGAGTTTTCGGTTCAGCTCGATACGGTTAATTCAATGCTCGATTATGAGGCAAAGGTTCTCGATGCGATAAATGTCAGAGAGGCTATAATCAGAATTATGGAATATCAAGTTAGGTTGAATGACAGACTACAAGCCATAAGGGATGATATAGAGCAATTCCATAGGCTAATAAAACAACTGCATTTATGACTCTGACTTAAGATTCTGCTAAAGCAGGTAGGGTGTTCCAATAAAAAAAGCCGGTAAGTAAATATCCCGGCTTTTTATGCTCTTAAAGAAAATTATACGGTATATAAATTTGTCGGTTTCTTACGGTATTTCTTTACCCATTTATCGAAATCCCACGCTTTTAAAAAACTGGTTGCGGAATCAGCCCCGTTTTGAAATAAACCGTCTCCATCCTCCTGAGTAATATCGAAATCTGTCGCTTTTATTTCTTTCTCTCTACCATTCAATTTGATAACCGTTTGTATACCTATAGTCCTCTCATAATCGCCTGAAGACTCGGATATATGATAACTATCGTGTGCTTCCATCATGGTTGCTATTATCGCTTTTAAGAAATCGAAAGGATTTTTTATTCTGCTCCTTATACCTCTTTTCAACTCTCTCGATCCAGGCTCCATTAGCTTGAAGCCGATGGTTGGCCACGGTGGCTTCGAGCTTCCGTCGTCGAGCAGCCAAACGGGGTAGTTGCTCAACGCGCCTCCGTCGACTATGTAATGGTCTCTCCCGCTGGAATCGGAGAGTCTCACTGGTTCAAAGAAGATTGGAATGCTCATGCTCATTCTCACGGCACGTGAAATGCTGAATTCATCCGGATTGTATCCAAATTCCTTCAAATCGCCTGGTAATACAAGCATTTTTTTATCCGTTATATCAGAAGCTATGACCTGCAATTTATATTTATACCTATCATCTTTCTCGCCTTTAATTAGCACATCTTTAAACTTTGTTTTTCCCTTTCTCTGAAGCAGCTGTTCAAACCAATCTTCAAAGTAATCACCTTCGTATATTCCGTATTCAAAACCTATGCTCATCGCTTTTCCAAGCAACGGGATTTTATCCAGAAGCCCCTCGTCCCTGAAATTACCGTAATTAAGAGTTTGCAGCTCCTCTTTAATTTCTATTGCGGAATACCCAACCGCCAAAAGGGCTGCCATTATGGCCCCCGCCGATGTACCCGCAAGATTTACGAACTCGTATTCCCGTTCAATAACTGATACGGCGCCGGCAAAAGCTATACCTTTAACACCTCCTCCTTCGAATACAGCATCAGTCTTTTTTTTCTTTTTAGGCATTAGTATCCTCCTATAATGAACATAATTGTTATAGTTTTTAATGATGCGAACAGAATTCT
>Ga0307426_1000908_pt1 | contig 20205 bp, 14 predicted proteins | sample SalMarWE160340MG_FD_202165 | JGI IMG/M metagenome (GOLD analysis project Ga0307426, IMG submission 202165) | Salt marsh sediment microbial communities from the Plum Island Ecosystem LTER, Massachusetts, United States - WE1603-40 | ecosystem: Environmental > Aquatic > Marine > Intertidal zone >...
TATGTCGAAAAGCCTCGTTGTAATATTGCTCGCCAATCACAAATACGGCTTCAGGCAAAGCCGGCTGGTCGTTGAAATCGGCGATTAAGATGTCAAGGGCTTGTTGGATCTCGTTCTATGAACTTGCCAAAGAGCTAATCGCTTTTCAATTTTTGTTGTAAAACCCGTTAGAAAGCAGGGATTTCTTTCTAACGAGGTAAACGGCACGGAAAAACTCTGGGTATTTGTTAATAACGCTATTTGCTGCGGCTGCTTGATTTTTTCTTTAGCAACAGAATAAGGCTTATAATAACTATTCCGCATAATCCCACAATTACTGCATAGTTGGCTCTTTCGGCATCTTCTGGATTTGTTTCTCCATGTTGTTCTTCACGGCACCTACTATTCGAGCCCTTGTTTTCTCATCGGCGATGTACATTTCGAGATATTGGTTCAACTCTTCAAGGTTAAATGGTGGTTTTGAGTAGGCTTTAACGATGTATTTTTCTGCACGTTTCGGATACCTCTTCAACCAATCGCGCAACCTGGATTGTTCTGAATATCTTTGTCCTTTTTGTCTGTTTTTATCAATGGCCGCCTCGTATTCAGCACGCAGTTTTGGGTCCTTTATGGATTCAGGTGCTATACCTCCTGCTGGAAGCCCCATATTCACACCTACAGCATTGGGACTCCACAGTTTTTCGTTAGGATCCCAGTTTGGGTCAATGGCGTCGAGCAATCGCTTCCAGGCGTGGAGTCGTATCTCGACATCTTTCTTCCTGCGTTGTGCCAAATCTTCGCCTTTTGGCGAATTGCGTGTGTACATCGAAGTCATCACATGGCCTGTCAATTTTAATTCCATCTCAATTGAAATTTCTTCAGATTTATCGAGAACCAACAGGGCATATCTTCTGGCAACGTCGTGGCGCCGGTCATCCGCAAATGTTCCTGAACTAAGTGGCCCACAGATTTTCAGCATTAACCGAGCATAATGTTCCTTATTTCGTCGGCTCCACTTTTTCTGAATTGCATCAGCGAACTTTTCATACTCCTTAAGATCATTGACTAGTCCCGGCTTAAAAGATTTTCTCAAGGCTTCTATGCGTGCCCGTTCTTGTTTGTACTCCTGCTTTTCGGCTTCTGAAGCTTTAAGATTTGCTCCAAATGATAGACTTATCACCAAGAGACAATTCAGAACTATTCTAAAGCAGAATACTGTTTTTTTGAATGTCATTTTACACGTACCTTTTTTTGTATTTTCATTTTCTTTATTTTCACTTCGTGGCTTATTAACACTATGTTCAACATTTTATAGTTTTTCCCGCCTTCTGCCAGGAATTTAATTATTCCTTAAAAGGGTTGTGTCGGATCGGCTGCAGCAGCTGTTCCTGAGTGCCCCCCTTTGGACTGCGTAGCATCGCCATTAGCCCAAAACCGCGAGACGTGATTTTGAGTACTGCCGAAGGTATTTCGCGTACTCGTATCATCGATGTATTGTGTAGGGATATTCCATGTCCATCCACCATCACCAGCATTCCAGGGTGTCATAATACAAAAAGCATGATCCTCTGCCTGAACTCTGCATCCAGTTGTGCTATTTCCTCCCATAATACCTCCTGAGAAGGTGTTTTGCGCGTGCGGCCCTATGCCACTACAAACCCCCCAAGCAGGCGTGGGAGGACAGCTGTCTTCTCCAAAATCCAGGTTCTTGAAGGAGACATGCGTGGGATCCAGCCAATAGTAAAGTTTAATCCCTGCGCTCGCTGTGTTATTTATGTGCCAAACGTGAGTAGGGTCAATCCGTGTCATTCGGGTTCCGCTGGGGAGAATAATGTCTTTTTGATAACCTTCCCACTTACCTTTAGAAGGGCCGGATTTAATTGTTAAAATCAACCAAACAGTTCCATTAGTAGCTCCCGCATCATAATCAGCGGTCCCATAATCAATATCAACGTTACTGACTGTACCAGGTTGGCTGCCGCTGCCTTTTGTCCATTTCAAGCCTCCTGCTTGACCTGCTGTTACCGACCAAGGATCAGTATCGAATGATAAAGCCACCTCTTCCTCGATCCCATAATACATTGTGTGTCTGCCGGAAAAGTTATCTTCCGGAGTAAAAACACCTTCAAAATCGAAGACAACTATGTTAGCGGTAATGGTATTGCCGCATTCGGCTGTAACGGTTTTGTAATCAGACAGGCTTGATGAGAGCGTATTAAACGTTACAGATGTGGTTGAACCGGTACCCGAAGCACCTGATGTTCCACCCCAGACGGGTTTACCGCTTGGCCAGGAAGCACCTGATGGAGCAGGTATAGCTTTGAAAGTAACGGTTGTACCTTTGTAAACGTATAGTGGAAATTCGATATTGGTGTAGCCGTTATCCGGATCATAATATTGAATTATGTCCACCTCCACGACGTAAATCTTAGTTATTTGTGAGGAAGAGCCACATGTGGCGGTAATTGTTGCGACTCCAGGTGTGGTCCTGTCGACGGTATATGTGAGATTATCTATCTTTGTACCTGCTGTGCCGGTGAGGCTCCAGTCCGATGGCAGATTTTGTGCCGACAGGCTGGGATACGGCGCTGCTATTATAGTTACGACATCCGTATCTGACACAGCGACGACATACGACTTTGTGTCCGGGTCGCCATCGCCATCGTCAATCTCTGTACCTATATCCGGTTCAAGCGAATGTGCTTCCACAACGTATATCGTGTTTTGTTTTGATGAAGTGCCGGCGGTGCAGGTAAATGTTGTTATCCCAGCTATCGTCCTGTCACAGGTGCGAGTAAGCCTCGTACCCGTTCCGCCCGTAAAAGTCCAGGGATCCGGTAATTCTTCTTCTGGCATACTGGGCTTCGGCGTTGCTCTATCAGTTGTTTTCCCGGAGTCGGAGATGGAATCACCATACGATTTGGTATCCGGGTCCCCGTCGCCATCGTCAAATTCCGTGCCTGAATCCGGCTCAAGAGACTCAACTCCCACCACTTTGACCGTTTGGCTGCTTACATCGTTTCCGTCTTCACAATTAGGGCCTCCGCCGCAACAGCACGGGTCGTCATTGTCTATAACGTGTAAAGTTACTGTATATTCGCCTCCCTCATCATAGGAATGTGTAACAGTTTCTCCTGAGCCTGTATCTCCGTCTCCAAAGTTCCATTCATAGGTAAGCTCAGTTTCATCCGGATCGTAGGAGTCACTTGCATTAAAGCTAAATGATGTGCCAGCACACACGACATCGTCCGGTGTGACCAAAAAGTCGGATGTCGGGTCCTGGCAGCAGGCATATATTATATTAATAGTCGAAATGACCACAGTTAAGGCACAAACGCAAATTAAGAGCTTCCTTTTCATTTTCTTTCTCCATTATCTGGCTTTTACAGACTCCCAGCGCTTCATAAGATTGGTCGCGGCATTAACGGCCATAGAGTCGGGGTAATTTGTAATAACATTCTCGCAGGCCTGGCGTATTATTGGAGCAGCATCCATTTTCGAAATGGCCTCTGACCTTGCTAATTTGTCGAAGCAGCGGGCAATCAGGAACTGGGCGTTCCAAGCGAATTGATAATCAGGCCAATTTTCAACTACTATGTTGTAATACTCTATAGCGTTCTCATATTTACCGATTCTCTCGTAGCAGCGAGCCGACATATAGTAAGCTTGCGGAGTAATATGAGAAGTCGATAAGTCTGTTATTATCCTTTGCCATACAGATATGGCTTTTTGGAGTATTTCTTTCTCCTTAGCGGAAAGTCCGGTTTTTTTGCATTGAGAAGCCCATCTATAATACTGTTCGCCGACCACAAACATGGCTTCAGGCAAAGCCGGATGGTCGTTGAAATCAGCAATCAGTTGATCCAAAGCAGGTTGTACGTTTGCATCATTTCCAAAGTAGATATCTAACTTTACCATACCTGTTCTTGCCCACATTTCATATTCGGTGTCCGGCCAGTCGGCGATAACGTACTGATACAGTGCCCCGGCCTTGTCGTAGTGCAGTGCCTTGGCGTACTCGTCGCCCACCTGGTAGATTTCCTTTGGCAGGGTCGGCTGTTCCGAGAACGCTGCCATCAACTTGCCAAAAGCGGCATTCGCAGCGACATCATTGCCATCTCGGATGTGAGAATACACAATTTCCACTTGTGACCACATCGCGTACATATTGGAAGAGAAGTATTCAACATTGCAGCGGTGAAGTTCGAGCGCCTTTTCCAGATTGCCCTTGGCCCTTTCGTAATGCTGCGCGACGGAGTGTATGACCTGGCTTATACCCTGATGTTTGCAGAAATCGGAAAGGAGCTTGTCGACATCAGCCTGCGTCGCGAACTCATCGTCGGCGTCGATGCTCCGAATGGTCAGGTCTCTCTGCGCCCACAATGCGTGGTCGCTGCTCGGCCATCTCTCGACTATGTATCGACACAGCTCCGCAGCCTTATCGCTCCTGTTTGCCTTGTTGTACGCCTCTGCCACCTGATAGACTTCTTTCGGCAGGCTCTCCTGGTCGGAAAAGAGACTCGATAGCTTATCACAGGCCTCATCGGCGGCGGCAAAGTCCCCCTCGTTGATATGAGCGTAGACAATCTCGACCTGCGACCACATTGCATACATGTCCTTGGGGAAGTGCTCGATATTGTACCGATATAGCTCACAGGCTTTGTCGTGTTTTCCGGCCTCGGCAAAACGCTTGGCCGTTACGTGAATCTCTCTCGGCAAGTCATTTTGATCGGGCGGCCAACCCAGCAGCGCCTCGGCACCGGCACAGGCTGATTCGTAAAATCCGGCCTGGAGGTCCAGACGTATCAGTTCAGACTGCGACCATATCACGTCGAGACCTTTATAGTCGGGGAAATGCTCGACATTGTATTGATGGAGCGAGTAGGCCTTTTCGCTTTGCCCTGAACCGCTGTACTTCATCGCTATCTGGTGAATCTCTTTTGGCAGAGTCTCTTGTTTGGAAAACACCATAATGAGCTTATCACAAGCCGCATCCGCGGCGGCGTCACCGCTGTCAATCAGCGAATAGACAATCTCCACCTGCGACCACATTGCATACATATCAGGTGAAAAGTGTTCTACATTGTATTGATAAAGCTCAAGGGCCTTTTCGTGTTTTTCGGAGCTGTCATACTTCATTGCTATCTGGTGAATCTCTTTTGGCAGGGTCGGCTGGCCGGAAAATAGCGTAAGAAGTTTTGCAAATGCCGCATCGGCGTATGCGGCGTCATCGCTGTCAATCAGGGAATAGACAATTTCCACCTGCGACCACATCGCGTACATATCAGGCGAGAAGTGTTCTACATTGTATTGATGAAGCTCAAGGGCCTTATCGTATTTCTTCGATTCCTCATATTCCTTTGCTATTTTCCAAACCGCTTGTGCTATGTCATCATGTTCGGAAAAACTGGCTACTAATCCATCAAAAGCTGCGTCCGCCTGCTGTTGTCTATCTGTGGCGATATATATAAGGGCGAGCTGTTTTTGGGCTTCCAGGGCATCATTAGAATCCGGGAAATCTGATACGATTTGCTGATAAATCGCCTCAGCCTGCTCGTAGTTTCCTTCCTGTTTATAGATTTGCGCCTGCTCAAGAAGCTCTGATGTGTCTGCAAACCACACGCCAGCCGCCATAAACAACAAAACTCCGAACAGAACGGTTGATATGAGAAATGTTTTCGTACTCATTGATTTAACCTCCTAATCAGCGCATAATTAAGCGCACAGGTTCAGTTTTTCCTGCCATCTTGAGTTGCGAGCATCGGTGTGTGTCTAACTAATTTTCGGCTGCTATTATTGCCCCATTAGCAATCTCTCTCATAAAACCTATAATAATCACAAACTATACAAGCTTTGTCAAGCTGTCAAGAAAGAAATGTAAGAATTTGGAAAAAATTTAAAATATTTTTTCCGATTTATTATCGTTTTTGCGTGTTTTTGGGGCGTGTTGGAGGTTTTATTGTTCAGGAACTTATCCAAAAAATTTTGAATAGAAGTGAAGGAGCCGGCTTAAATCGACTATGCAAAGATTCCATTAAAAAAGCCGCTTCTAAAAGCGGCTTTTTATTTACGGTCAATTACTCCTTCGTCATTCGTGATGCGGTTCACTATTCTGCTCGTAGTCCGTATTTTCTCTGGGATGAGCGTGTTCGTAAACTTCTTTCAGCTTCCTCGTGGTAAGGTGCGTGTAAACCTGCGTAGTCGACAGCGACTGATGGCCGAGCAATTCCTGGACGCTCCTCAAATCGGCACCATTGTTTAACATATGTGTTGCGAAGCTATGACGCAGGGTATGCGGGCTGATAGCCGGGTCGAGGCCGGCCATCTTAAGATACTTGTCCATCTTGCGGCGGACACTGCGTGTGCTGAGGCGTCCGCCGTGCTTGTTCACGAACAAAACTTTCGAGTCAAAATTACTGTTGCTCTGCGCTCTTTTATTCCTGAACTCAATATAGTGCTGAATAACCTGAAGCGCAGAGGAGCTGATAGGCGCAATTCTTTCCTTCTTGCCTTTGCCCCTGATATGTATGACCTCACCTAAGAAGTCAATATCATCCATATTCAAAGCCACAAGCTCACTAACTCTTATTCCTGTGCTGTAAAGCGTCTCCAGAATAGCTCTATCTCTGGCTCCCAGCCAGTTATTCATCGGCGGGGTTTCGAGCAATTTCTTTACATCTTCATATTCAAGGAACTTCGGCAGTTTCTTTTCCTGCTTCGGTGTTCTAACAACAGCAACCGGATTAGAGCCAAGCCGACTTCTCTTAACCAGGAATTTGTAAAAGCTTCGCAGGGTAGCCAGTTTGCGAGCTACGGTAGCCTTGGAATATTGCTTATCATTTAGAAAAGCCAGATACGCTCTGACCGCATCTGTTTCCACCGCGAGCAATAAGTGGTCGACTCCGACATCAGTCTGAGTCGCTACGGCCGTAGCCGGACCTGCTTCGCCTGATTTAGAATGGGACAAAGAAATCTGTCCATCAGACGACGTCTCACACCCGGAATCACCAATCAAGTACTCACTAAATTGTCTCAGATCGGCTTCATAACACTTGGCCGTATGCTCGGAGAACCGCTTTTCGAAATTCAAGTAATTTAGAAACTCTTGGACAACCGTACTATCTTCCATAATCCACCTGCTTTCAATCTCATGGGCTTCTCCCCGGCGCCGTGTTATCGAAAAAAGTTTTATCAAATTTCCGTGTTACAGCTTACAAACCGGAAGCTCATCCAAACTTCACTTTAAGGCATAGCCTTTATATTCAATCCTCTTCCTAATTCGCGTTAACTTGCGTATCTGTATTTTCCCGTAAAAGCTCATTTGCCTGGCCGATAAGTGACTGCGTCAGCTTAAAACTGAGAACCGCTGCATCAAACCAATCAAAACTCGTACGGACGTCCTTTGCCTGAACAATCAGAGCATCCAGAAGTTCATCTTCACAGCCAGTCTCATAACGAAATATGAACTTCTCTGTCCCCTTATTTAAAACCAGTTGTCGTCCTTTTTTTTCCATCACTACAAGAGTACAGGGGTTTTGCGACTGAAGGGAAGAGACAACCCCAAAATATCAATTCGCCAAATCGCTCGTAAAAACGTCTATATTCTTTATCGGTCGAAAAACAGATAACTTATACATAAACTTGGATTTTCTTCATCAAAAGCGATAAATTCAATCATTTGGCAAAGCCACAACGTTTTTATCGGCCAATAAGACCTCTGTCTTTACAAATTGAATGCGAATTCGGCAAATTGGCCACAAATTTATTAATCTATGTTTATTTGCCTTCGAATTGACTTGAAGAAAGTTACTCCATCCTTCTCGAAGGAGTTAATAACCCCCTGCTTTTGGAGAGCAGTTACGTATTTTAACGCTTCGTTGCGGTGGATGCCCAGGCCTGAGCATATATCATTTATTGAGCAAGGCCTGCGTTTCAGCATTGATAATACATCTTCGGCCTTACTTTCGATATGCTCACCGTAGCGGGCCGGGGGAAAATCAGCGACAACTTCGCAATTTCCCCCAAAATTTGTGGCTATAGCCTCCAGTTTTTCGATATCTACTTTTTTGATATCGGCCTGTGCCGTAGGTCGAACAGCCGTATTGAGATGGACCTTATCCGGCCTAATGCGCTCTACAGCTTTCTTAATTTCGCCGATTTGCCTGGCATCGGTATTCAGTCCTTCGACGAGAAAAACCTCAAGCCATATTTGCCCGGCAAACTCATTCCTAAAGTCACATAACCCTGAAATCAGGTTTTCAATAAGGATGTCCTTATGCGGACAATTTACTTGCTCGAAGGCCCGTTTATCACCGGCATCCAAAGAAGGCAGTACCACATCGGCTTTGGCACAGTCTGCTCGCACATCCGGTCTGAATAAAAGTGTGCCGTTGGTTAAAACAGCCACAGGAATGTCGGTAATCTCTTTTATGCCGTCTATAATTTCGCCAATGTGTGAATTCAGTGTCGGCTCGCCGGAGCCGCCAATGGTAATAAAATCGGCCCGCAGGCCGCGGGCTAACTTTTGCCTCAATTCTGCTAAAACCGCTTGAGCAGAGACATAGCCGGCGCGCTCTGTTGTCTTCCTGGTAGTCTTACCAAGCTGACAATAAACACAATCCAGTGTGCAGACCTTAAAGGGGACAATATCAACACCGAGGCTTAGCCCCAGCCTTCGCGAAGGCACCGGGCCGTATAAATATCTCATCTGCTCAACCACTTTTCTTACCGCGTACAATCTCGAAAATTTGCCTGAACACTGTTAATAAGTCCTCAAGCCAATCTATCGGCATAATGCTGGCGGCGTCTGATTTTGCCTTTTCCGGCTCGGTATGGACCTCGATGAACAGGCCGTTCGCACCGGCGGCAATCGCGGCTTTGGCAAGTATAGGAGCCATTTCCGGCCTGCCGGCACTTGCATCACCAAGACCTCCGGGCTGCTGGGTACTGTGCGTCGCATCAAAAACAACCGGACAGCCCAGCCTCTTCATAATCTCGATGCTCGTCATATCGTTGACGAGCCGATTGTACCCAAAAAACGTACCGCGTTCGGTAAGAACAATTTTTTCGTTGTTACAGGCACGAATCTTTTCGACCACATTTTTCATCTCTTCCGGCGAGAGAAACTGGCCCTTCTTGATATTGACAGGTTTGCCCGTTCGTGCACAGGCACAAAGCAGGTCGGTCTGCCTGCACAGGAAAGCGGGAACCTGCAGGCAATCGACAACTTCGCCTGCAATGGCAGCCTGAGCCGGCTCGTGCACGTCTGTCATAACAGGCAGGCCGGTGCCTTCACGCACCGCCGCGAGAATATCCAAACCCTTCTCCAGGCCCGGGCCGCGAAAACTGTGCAGGCTGGAGCGATTTGCTTTGTCGAAACTGGCCTTGAAAATTATTCCTACGTTGCTCTTTGCACTAATATCGACAAGTCTATTGGCGATATCCAGGCAAAGGCTTTTGCTCTCAATAACGCAAGGCCCTGCCATTACAAACAAAGGTGCATCCAATCCAATCTCTACACCACCAATATTAAAATTTGCCTTATTCATATCTCATTCTAAAGTGCCTAAAGTGAACTAAAGTGCCTAAAGTGAGCTAAAATCATAGCAACACAACGAAACCTGACTGACTTGACTTTAGGCATTTTAGACACTCCAAATTTTAGGCACTTTGAATTATCCTATCGCTCTGATAATTCTCGTTCTTATACCGGCCGGCTTAGCTCCTTCCGGCACCATCACATTGACCGCCTGAGGTATAACTTTGATTTGTATTGGCAAAGCCGGCCCAGGGTCACCGTCAATTTCAGTTTGTATATCGGGAATCTGCGAGCTTATAGCGATGCTTTTACCCTGACGGTATATAACATCGCGACTTGCTGCGTGCTGTTTCAGAATTGTCATCACCGAGTGCTTTACCAAATGCACGCGAGACGCACATTTATAAATACACACATCCAGTAAGCCATCACCAAAATCGGCATAGTGCAATACCTGAAGCCCCACTGCGTACCTTGAAATATTTCCAACAAAAACCAGTCCTCTGCCATCGAAAATATCTTCGCCCTCTACTTCTACCTTCATCGGTGCAAACTTATAAGTCCAGAATGTACGCCAAATCGGCCAAAAGTAATCAAAGTGGTTTATATGTCCGTCTCGCTGCTCGCTGACGCATTTGACTATCTGGCCGTCGAAGCCAAAACCAACAATAGAAGTAAAACATTTTCCATTCACACTTCCCAGGTCCAGTGGGCGAATATAGCCTGCCTCAAACGTACTTAATATTGTCTTTAGCTTTTCATCAAATCCTAATTCATTTGCCAGCAGATTTTCTGTCCCGCCGGGAACTATCAGCAGCGGCTTGTCACTGCCCTCCAGGCCATGTGCCACCTCCCTAACGGTACCGTCACCACCGACAACAACAACCATAGCACAATCATAGTCGACGGCCGCATCGGTAGCCAGGTCACAGGCATTATCCAAAGAGGTTGTCAAACTGGCCCTGACCTCGAATCCCCTTTTGACAAGGTATTGCTCAAAGCGCCGGCTGGACAACTTGCTGCTGCTGGCACCGGACTTGGGATTTACAATATAAGCAATATAACCATCATCTGGTTTCATAACAGTGCGTAAGTGCACAAGTCATAAGTGCACAAGTTCTTATAGAGACTTATAGAATTTCCACAATAGCCTGCCGACCTCTTGAGCTAAATCTTCTAATTTTCCATACTGCTCAACGCTAAAGTATTTCAATCTTGAAGAAAAATCTAATAAATATTTCACTTCTGCCAAAGACCCCAAAGCTACATTCACAAATTGCCTCAATTCTTTTCTACCTTGTCTCCCATATCCTTCAACGATATTAGTAGGAACAGACAAAACTGCCCTTCTCAACTGAGAAGTAATTCCATAAAGCTCTTCTTTAGGAAAATTTTTCGTTGCTATATAAACCTGATAAGCTAACTCATCCGCCTTATGCCAAACTGTCAATTTTTTATATCCGATCTTATCCATTTCTGCTTCTCCTTCCCTGCGCTCTTATGCTCTTGTGCTCCTGTGCTCTTATGCTCTTGTGCTCTTACTTAGTTTTTGCCAAGCTGACGAAGCTTCTGCTGCATCAAACACGCATAACTTTCGATGATGTTCGGCAAATCAGACAAGCCTAATTTATTCTGAACATCGGCGATACTTTCTCCACTAGGCCCTTCTATCTCGACAAAACTACCTAATAATGGCAACTCATCTATACAAATAACACAATTGCCGAGCTGCCAAACTCGACGTTTCTTTTCAAAAACCAACGCCTTCTCATAACCCAGCGCCGAAAGCAGCTTCTCCGCCGAATCGCCGTCTGAAATTTCAGTTTCTATCTCTTCCCTTTTCTTGAAATCATCTTTTTCCTTTGGGCCTTTATACGTCAAAAATGCCTTTTCTTTTTGCCCTGTTCTCTGCTGCCGCAAACGAAGCGCCCGGTCGCTGTTTTTCAAAGCGGCTTCACCGTTATCAAAATACATGTCGGTCTGCAATTGCTCTTCAACAAATTCGGCGCCGACTTCAGCTAATCCGCCTTCCACTTCTTTAAGCGAGTTAACCTTTAGCTTTGCTTCTATTTCGGTATGCATTTGTTTACTGACAGGATTAAGTAATTATGCTTACTATTCTTGGCTTGGCAACGATAATCTTCCTGGCCGACTTGCCGCCCATAGCGGCTTTTACCTTGGCGCTGCTTAACGCCTCGCCCTCAATCTGCTTTTCGTCCGCATCGGCGGAAACAACAATTCTGTCTTTTATTTTGCCGTTGACCTGCACGGCCAATTCGATTTCTTTTTCCTTAATAAGCTCCCTATCATATTCAGGCCAGGGCACATAGGCCAAGCTATCTTTATGTCCCAATTTCTCCCACAGCTCCTCGGCAATATGAGGTGCGAACGGAGCAAGAATCAGAATGAATTTCTCAACGACCGATTTTGGCCTTACCCCTTGCTTGCCAAGGTGATTTACAAAAATCATCATCTGGCTGATGGCGGTATTGAAACCAAAACTTTCGATGTCATCGCCGACCTTCTTTATCGTCTGATGCAGCAACCTCAGTGTTGCCTCATCCGGCTGCGCTTCTTTCACTGTATCGCTGAGCCGCTCTGTATCTTCATCAACAATCATTCGCCAGGCCTTCTGTAAAAACCGATGGACTCCTTCCACGCCCTGCATACTCCAGGGCTTGATTGCTTCCAATGGGCCCATAAACATTTCATAAAGCCGCATCGAATCGGCGCCATAATCAGCGACGACCTTGTCAGGATTGATTACATTGCCGCGGGACTTGCTCATCTTCTGGCCGTCTTCACCCAGAATCATTCCCTGATTGACAAGCTTTTGAAATGGCTCTTTAGTGCTGACGTAGCCAAGGTCGTAGAGCAGCTTGTGCCAGAACCGCGAATATAATAAATGCAGCACGGCGTGTTCGGCACCGCCGATATACAAATCCACCGGCATCCAGTATTTCTCCTTCTCGGGGTCCCAGCTCTGTTGATTATTGTCAGGGTCAAGGTATCGCAAATAATACCAGCAGCTGCCCGCCCACTGGGGCATGGTGTTCGTTTCGCGCTTTGCCTTCGAACCGTCGGGCAGCTCAACATTTATCCAATCATCAATATTGGCTAACGGGGATTCGCCTGTCCCTGCAGGTTTGTAGTTCTTAACTACAGGTAGCTCCAGGGGCAAATCTTCTTCCGAAAGGCCGGCAACACCGCCGTCTCCCGTATGCAAAATCGGGAAAGGCTCACCCCAGTAACGCTGCCTGCTGAAAAGCCAGTCACGCAGCTTATAATTCACAGCTCCTTGACCAAGCCCTTTTTCCGCCAGCCAGTTTGTAATCTGCTCCTTAAATTCAGTTGTTGTTAGACCGTCAAACCGCCCGCTGTTAATCACCCTGCCGTCACCTACAAAACACAACTCACCTTTCCTAACCTGCTCGGCTTGTTCACTATCGTGTGGTTCAACAACCGGAATAATAGGCAAGTTGAATTTTGTTGCGAACTCAAAGTCCCTTTCGTCGTGGGCAGGCACGGCCATAATCGCACCGGTACCGTAGCTAATCAGGACGTAATCGCTAATCCAGATTGGTATCTTTTCATTATTTACCGGATTTATTGCGTTTGCACCAAGCGGCTCGCCGGTCTTTTCTTTGGCCAAATCGGTCCTGTCCAAATCGCTCTTACGGGCGGCTTCTTCACGATACTTTTGAACAGCTCTCTTTCTTTCCTTACTTGTAATTTTATCTACAAGCGGATGCTCCGGCGCCAATACCATATAAGTAGCGCCAAACAAGGTATCCGGCCGGGTAGTAAATACGCGAATGGTTTCATCAAAACCATCCACCTTGAAATCAACATCCGCCCCGACACTTTTACCTATCCAGTCGACCTGTAGTTTCTTTATCGACTGCGGCCAATCCACCTCGTCCAAATCGCTAAGCAATCGTTCAGCGTATTTTGTTATTCGCAGCATCCACTGGCGCATCGGCTTTCTGATTACCGGATGGCCTCCGCGTTCACTAAGACCGCCGATGACCTCTTCATTGGCCAGAACCGTCCCGAGTTCCGGGCACCAGTTGACGGCTACCTCGGCTTCATAAGCTAATCGATGCTCATCTATATACCTTTGCTTCTCGGCCTCATTTAACCCATCGGGAATTGGCAGTTGTTCAATCGGCTTGGCCTTTTGTTCGGTTTCATCGAAGTAACTGTTGAAAAACTTCAGAAATATCCACTGTGTCCACTTGTAGTAATTCGGGTCGGTCGTATTGACTTCACGGTCCCAGTCATAACTAAAGCCGAACGATTTGATTTGCTTTCGGATGTTATCAACATTTTGTTGTGTTGTTGTTTTTGGGTCTGTGCCGGTCTGTACGGCATACTGCTCCGCAGGCAGGCCGAATGCATCCCAGCCCATAGGATGCAGAACATTGAAGCCTTTCATTCGTTTGTAACGGGCGACCATATCGCTCGCGGTATAACCTTCCGGATGACCAACGTGCAGGCCGGCGGCACTGGGGTAGGGAAACATATCCAGCACATAGTATTTAGGCCTGGAATCATCGCAGTCTTTTGCTTTGAACCTCTTTCTCTCTTCCCAGTACTGCTGCCATTTCTTCTCTATAGCATTGAAATCGTAGCCAGCCTTTTTCGCGTTCATCCGTCGTTTACCATATTATTTCAGTCGTTCTATAAGTTTTCGTCACACGATAAAACAAATATCCAAAAAAATCCACTAAAATCCGCGTTTTGAGTATTGAAAGAGTCAATAAAACAATTAGAGGCCGTGAAGGGAAAAGACACTCGCTTTGACCGCTCCTATTGTAGCTTCTATCGCATGTGTAACAGTATCGCGCTGTTGGACACTTACAGACAATGGTTCATCCCGCAATCCGCCGTGCTGCTTTATTCCATTAGAGCCAACATTGGAATTTACAGGCCCCTCACTGTCGGCACCACACAAAATACACCAGGCAAGGGCCCAGGCCCTTACGGTATTATCGATATTATATCCGCCGCCACCAGTTGCAAGGATGGGCTTATTAAGACTTAACAGATAGTTTATGATGTCAACATAAACATTATTAGTCAAATACAGATGCGCCAGAGGGTCCCCTGCAAGAGCATCAGCCCCCAATTGAAAAACTATCACGTCGGGATTGAAAGCACCGATTAACGGCCGAGCGACACTTACAAACACCTTCATATACGCCTCGTCGTATGTACCAATCGGAAGAGGAACGTTTACACAGTAGCCTTTTCCTGGCCCAGAGCCGATTTCATCCTCGAATCCCGTCCCGGGAAATAGCAGCTTTGGATTCTCGTGCAGCGATATGGTCATCACATCGCGCCTATCGTAAAACGCATACGCAACACCATCGCCGTGATGAACATCCACATCAAGATATAAAATCCGCTTGCCGGCTTCAGCCAATATAATACAGGCCAGAGCCATGTCATTGATATAGCAGAAGCCGGATGCGCGTTCGGGGCCTGCGTGATGAAATCCGCCTGACGGATTAAATGCCACATCGGCTGTACCCGCAAGAATCCGCTCCGCCGCGACCAGTGTCCCTCCAGCGGCCAGAACTGCATAGTCATACAATCTCTCGAAGATAGGGCAATCCCCCGTGCCGAGTCCCATATCGAATGCCTCTGCATCCCAACGTCGCGGACTGGCTTTTTTTAATGCGTGCAGATAACGGGCCGAGTGGAATTTCTTTAGAACGATTCTATCCACGGGAACAGGCGCTGCTTCGCTCCTGCCGCCGCCGGACAGCAGGCCCATAGAACTTACAATCTCTCGTGTTTTTTTAGGCCGGATTGTATTAAACGGATGCTCCGGCGGATAACTATACTTTTCCAATTCCGGCGAATAAATAAAAACAGCCTTTCTCGTTACCAAACTTGCTTCTACCTTTCTTGTCTAACCAAATACTCTTTCTAAACCAACATGTTTCCAAAAAGGAAATATCTTATTCTATACCTTGTACTATTGCAAAGCTTTCCGGCACCATATCAGGTCTTCAGTATCAAAGATACACAATTTGAATTTGGGCAGCGTAAAAAATGAGGTTATAAACTAATAACTGGAGACTAAAGTCTCGTGTCTTGAATTTCTACGGTTTATTTTCTCAGGGCTGGTATGTCCGGCTCGATGTGAACGGTAATATTAACCGGGCGGTTTATCTGCTCATCGAGTGTCTCCTCTAAATCTTCCGATATCTGGTGGGCATCAGCTATACTCAAATCCGGGTCAACAAGAATGTGAAAGTCGAGAAAGACTTCTCTGCCGACCGTTCGTGTTCGCAGCTTATGCCATTGTCGTATGGAAGAGTTGTCATTGATTATATTTTTTATATGCTCAACTGTATCTGAATCAACCGCACTTTCCGTCAGCTCACGCAGGGAATCGCCAATCACTTTGATTCCCACCCAGACAATCATCAGGCCGACGGCAATGGCTGCAACCTGGTCGCCATGACCGAATCCGAATTCCAGCAATATAAAGCCTATGGCAACGGCCACCGAACTGAGAGCATCACTGCGATGATGCCAGGCATTGGCATAAAGTGCGGTGCTGTGAGATTGGATAGCGATTTTTTTTGTGGCTTTGTAGAGCCACTCTTTGGCCGCAATTGACACTATCGCGGCTATGAGAACTCCGATTTTAGGGGTGGTAACTTCGTCTCTGGCTATGGCCATTGTAGCATAATAAACCATTACGCCACCCACAAGAATCAAAATCAAAGCAATTAAAGCGGCAGAAAAAGTCTCCGCCCGTCCATGGCCGTAGGGGTGACTCTGGTCGGGCGCCTTCGATCCCAGTCGCAGACCCAGCAGAACGGCTACATCAGTGGCTAAATCCGAAAGTGAGTGGACCCCATCAGCTACCAACGCCAGAGAAGCAGCAAAAAAACCAATGACAATCTTGATAACTGCCAGAATGATATTTACAACCATGCCAAGATACGTAATCGATTTTATTTGTTCGCCGGCAATTCTCTTTTTGTCAGTGTTCATGTGGTGCTCAGCTTAAGATATTCCTGCGGATATTCGAAACCGTATCGATATATTTTTGAGCGGTATATTTGTCCTTTGCCTCGACTATAACTCTCATCACCGGCTCTGTATTGCTGGCCCTCAAGTGCAGCCAGCCATCGTCAAAATCGAACCGGCAGCCGTCGGTAGTATCGAGCTTCGCATCAGCAAAAGTTTCTTTTGCCGAATCCAGGATTTGCTGAGCTTGTGATTTGTCTGCAGTAAATTTGTCTTTGCTCATATAATAACCGCCAATTTCACCGACCAATTCACTTATAGTTTTCCCTGTCTCTGCCATTAATTGCAGCACAAGAGCAATACCCACAAGGCTGTCGCGGATGGGGCTTACCCGCAAATCAATCACACCGCCGTTGCCTTCCCCACCGATGATGCAATTGTGTTCGAGCATTGCTTTCGCGACATTGGCTTCGCCGACGGGAGTGCGGATAACCTGGCCGCCGGCCTCTTCGGCAACGTCGTCGAGCATTCTCGAGGTTGAAAGATTCGTTGCCGCCTTGCCGGTTTTCCCGCTAAAAATATACTTCGCCGCCAAAGCAAGGGTATACTCTTCACCAATATAAGTTCCGGTTTCGTCAACGATTGCCAATCTGTCAGCATCGGGGTCCTGGGCAAAACCGATGTCAGCCCGCCCGGTTTTTACTGCTTCACAAAGACCGGTCAAGTTCTCAGCAGTGGGTTCAGGAAGATGAGCAAAGACACCGGTGGGTTCATCATTTATCGCAGAAACCACACAGCCAAGTTCGGCGAGCAGTATTTTCGTTACCCTTCCCCCTGCTCCGTTGACACTGTCCAAAACGACGTTGAATTTTTTTGCGCCGATTGCCTCTTTGTCAACAATCGCCAAAACCTTAGTGATGTGAACGGTATCAGTCTGTTCATTTGAAGCTACCCGGCCACAATCTTGCGCATCGACAAGAGCAAAATGTTTATCGAAAAAACATTGCTTGATTTGCTCTGCTGCGTCGGGCGGTGGAGCCATGCTGTTGTCGAGTAGCAATTTGATACCGTTGTACTGGGATGGATTGTGCGAAGCGGTAACAACCACCCCGCCGCTGCAGCCAAGCTCACTTACCATAATGCCTACGCCAGGGGTGGTTACAAGCCCTAAATCAATTACGCCGACTCCGACTTTACATAATCCTTCTGTGACGGCAAATTTCAACATTTCACCACTTGGTCGAGAATCCCTGCCGACGCACACCGATAATTTTTCCTTTTTGCCGGCGTGTTTGTTTTCTAAGAATGTACCAAAGGCACAGCCGTATTCTTCGGCAACAGAAGCAGTGAGGTTCTCGCCAACGATGCCTCTCAAACCGCTGATACTTATTATTAACTGTTCAGCCATACCAAAAGCTCTCTTCGCTGCTCCCCCAATGAGTATCGAGAATCGAGAATCAGTCCAGCTTGCAGACGTAAATTTCGTTCACAAAGTCAAGTTTGCCAAGCTCTTCAAACGCTTTTTTGGCGGGCTCTTTGTCGAGACTGACGGCAAGAATAGCTTTTTGTTCCGCTGGTTTTTGTCCTACGCCCATCGTGCAGATATTGATATTATGCCTGCCGCAAACAGTTCCGACGGAACCAATGACGCCGGGTTTGTCGTCGTTAAAAATGACAAGGACCGCCCCTTGCGGAGTCATTTCCACGTTGAAGCCGTCAATTTCGATAATTCGCAGCAGCGTCTCGCCGAAGACCGAGCCGGTCACAGTCCGTGTTACCTTATCGGTAATGACTTTTGCGCTGAAACTTGCGGCCACATCCTTGGCCATTATATTTTTTGTCTCATCGATACTTATGCCGCGTTCTTTTGCCAGGACGGGGACATTGACAATATTCAGGGGCATTTCAAAATGCCTCTGCAGCAAGCCTATTGCAAAGTTCAGGGTAACCGGTTCGACAGCCATCTCGGCAATAGAGCCCCGATAATGGACCTCGACGTTCTTGATATGGCCCGGCGTAATAGTGCTGACGAGTGTACCTATTCGACGGGCAAGCTCGGCATACCGACTCACAATCGGCGGTACGACTCCTGCAGTAGATGGAGCGTTAAGAGCGTTCCTGACCGGGCCGCCCTTGAGTGCATCAACAAGAATCTGCGCTGCTTCAACAGCAACGTCGATTTGAGCTTCTTCAGTGCTGGCACCTAAATGGGGCGTAACAAGGCAATTTTCAAACTCGGTAAAACGTGTATTTCCCGGCGGCTCCGAAGGAAAAACATCCAGAGCGGCGCCGGCAATACGCTTTTCGGCAAGTGCATTATACAAAGCGTCCTCGTTGATAATTCCGCCGCGGGCGCAGTTGACCAATCTGACGGTGGGTTTCATCATTTTCATCTGTTCTGCATCAATCATATTCAGAGTTTGCTCATTCCTCGGCACGTGGACCGTAATATAATCCGCCTCTTTGTAGACTCTTTCAAGGCTGTCGGCTACTTCAAGACCGAATTTTTCCGCATCGGTAGGCGCGGCAAATGGGTCATAACCGAGGACCTTCATATTGAATCCCTTTGCCATTTCCGCAACAGCCATACCGATTCTGCCAAGACCTATCACACCGAGCACCTTGTTATTCAACTGGCTGCCCATATATTTCTTTCTGTCCCAGGCGCCGGCTTTCAGGCTGTTGCAGGCCGGGACAACACTTCGGCTCATCGACAGAATCAAAGCCATTGTGTGTTCAGCGGCACTGAGAGTATTGCCGCCGGGCGTATTCATAACCAGGATTCCTTTTCTGGTGGCTTCCGGGACGTCGATATTATCCACACCTACGCCCGCTCGTGCAATAGCCTTTAGCTTGCCTGGTTCGGCTAAGACTTTAGCTGTAACCTTTGTGCCGCTTCGGATTATCAGCCCATCGTGTTCACCGATAATCCTGGCCAGCTCCTCCTCGCTTATACCGGTCTTAACTACCACTTCAACACCATCCGTCGAATTGAGTAATTTAATACCCTCCTTTGCAAGCTTATCTGTGATTAGCACTTTAATCATCAAAAATCTCCAAACATTATTTCGTTTAGCCCCCAGGTTTATCCTGGGGGTCCCTTTAATATAGATTCAAATTTCGCCTTTGTATTTTAACCCGGCTTGTCAAAATTGGCAAGCCCAGAAAAGTTACGCAGGCTTGTTGTTTTATCTGTGGATTACTTTTCCGGTTAGCCCCGCCATCACTATGGCGGGGTTGTTAGCCCCTTGCACCGCAAGGGGTTCCTTTTTCGCCTGCCGTTTTACGGCAGGTTTTGTTTAGCCCCCAAATTTATTTGGGGGGTTCTCTTATACCGCAAATTTATCTTCGGGTATGTTTACCCCCGCCATCACTATGGCGGGATTGTTAGCCCCTTGCACCGCAAGGGGTTCCTTTTTGGTTTTTCCCCACCCCCACCGGCCGTTGTCATTCCTGCGCAGACAGGAATCTCAAAAAAAATGTCATTGCGAGCGAAGCAATCTCAACGTCAATTCGTAATCCTGTCTCGCCGTAGTTTTAACGAAGGCGTATCGTAATTCTAATTTCTTCCCCCCCCCAGTCCCTGCATGCAGTAGGCAGGGATCCAGATGTCTTTTTTAACCAACTCTAAATTCTACATTCTAAATTTACTAATCCCGTATCGTTTTTACATCCCGATCCGGCATTGCTCAAAT
>Ga0307426_1000909_pt1 | contig 20200 bp, 22 predicted proteins | sample SalMarWE160340MG_FD_202165 | JGI IMG/M metagenome (GOLD analysis project Ga0307426, IMG submission 202165) | Salt marsh sediment microbial communities from the Plum Island Ecosystem LTER, Massachusetts, United States - WE1603-40 | ecosystem: Environmental > Aquatic > Marine > Intertidal zone >...
CCGCTGTTTCAAACGGTTACTTTGACACGGATCTGTAAATGATCGGACTTCGCTTGACCTGGGGCCGGGATTATTGGCGGCTGCGGGTTTCAGTCATCTTCATCGGAAGGAAAGTATACCATCGAGGTTTTCTTCAGCTCCTTGCGGCTGAAAAGAAGGGCGTAGTTGTCGACTTCTACTGCCTGTGACATTTGGCGGGCGATTTGGCGGCAGGCGTCTTTGTCATTGGCATGAATCATGGTGTAAAGATTGAAGGGCCAGCTGCCGGTGGGATTGCGGCGGTAACAGTGGGAAACCTGTTTGAAAGATGCCATCTTGCCGCCGACCTCTTCAATGCGGTCTTCATCAACCTGCCAGGCGACCATGGCATTGGCGGTAAACCCTGTTTTCTGGTGACGCAAGGTTGCACCGAAGCGACGGATAATTCCCCGGTCGCAAAGATGTTGCAGGGTTTCAAGCAATGCTTCTTCAGAGATCCCCAGTTTATCTGAAATTTTCAGATAGGGCCGTGCGGTAATCGCCATATCTTCCTGTATCGAAGCAATGATTTTCTTTTCCAGATCCGTTAGCATTTCGAATCCTCGTTTATTGGTTGATTAAGTTGATTTGGTATATTGAGTTGAATAAGTTAACTGAATCAACCCTATCAACCAATCAACTCAATCAACTAATTTTTTTCCGGAAACAGTCTGCGGATGTCTTCTTCCGTGGCCTTGCAGATTCCGCGCTCGGTAATAAACCCGGTGACATACTTTGCCGGCGTGACATCAAAAGCGAAATTGGCGGCCGGACTTTCCCGGGGACAAATCAATACATGGGTGGTTCGATCGCCATCCAGACCGTAAACATATCTTACTTCGTCCGGATCGCGCTGTTCGATGGGAATCTCGTTGACCCCGTCTCTGATGTGCCAGTCGAATGTGCTGGAGGGCAGGGCAACATAAAAAGGCACCTGATTGTCCCAGGCAGCCAGTGCCTTTAAGTAGGTACCGATTTTATTGGCGACATCACCGGACACCGCAGTTCGATCCGTGCCGACAATCACGATATCCACCATGCCGTGCTGCATCAGGTGCCCGCCGGCGTTGTCGGTAATAATAGTATGCCTGACACCGTGTTTGCCCAACTCCCAGGCTGTTAGGCGGGTGCCCTGGTTGAGGGGCCTGGTCTCATCCACCCAGACGTGGATGTCGATGCCGTGATCAAAGGCGGCATAGATGGGGGCCGTAGCCGTGCCGTGTTCAATGCAGGCCAACCAGCCGGCATTGCAGTGCGTAAGCACATTGACGGTTTGCCCTTCCTTGCTACGGCTGATTTGTTCTATCAGGGTCAAGCCGTGCTCACCGATCCGGCGGCAATTGGTCACTTCCTGTTCGGTGACGGCATTGGCGGTTTCTCTGGCCAGATCAATTTTTGCAGCAGTACCCGACGTGTTCAGCACGGCAGACAGAACCCTGTCCACCCCCCAGGCAAGATTGACGGCCGTCGGCCGGGCGGATTTGATGCGCTCGGCTTCCCTTTTTATATAGTCATCATCTACCCGGGTACCCGGCGCGTTCAGGGCGGCTAAATAAACTGCGTAAGCGCCGGTGGCCCCGATTAGAGGTGCGCCCCGGACGTACATATCCTTGATGGCTGTGACGGCGTTGTCCACCGTTTTCAGATCCACAATCCTAAATTCATGCGGCAGTTTGCGCTGGTCGATGATCTTTATGATTTTTTCACTTTCATCGAGCCAGATCGTGCGAATGTCTTTTCCATCTACTTTCATAAGATCACATTTTCGCCAGGGCGAAGTCCGTTTGAACTTCCCCCAAAAGCACATGGCGTTTAAATACCTGGCGCATCCGGTTGGCTTCCATTTTCTGATAGACGATCGGTTCGGCGTCCTGGATTTCAACGGTTACATTGGGTTCACTGCTGCACATGCCCATGCAGCCGGAGGTGACTACCCGAATGTCCTGGCGATCCGTCTGGGCCATTTCTTCCATCAGCGCGTTCATTACCTCTCGCGCGCCGGCGGCAATACCGCAGGTCCCCATGTGAACGGTGATTTTTACATTGGCTTTACCATCACGCAAGGAAGTGCTCTTTGCGGTTTCCTCTTTTATTTTTTTCAAATCATCAATTGTTAATTTAGCCATGATTTCCCTCCGTAGCTTCGGACGTGCCGTTTTTTAATGCCAGCCGGTTAAGAGAATTACGGATATTTTGGGTTAAATGATGCATTAAGACCGGATCGATCAGGGAATGGTCTTCGACGCCTTCTTTGAGATCCCTGGTGTCCAGCGCAAATTCCTCGCCGTCGATGATGTGGCTGTAGACAAAATCAATTTGCGGATTTCCCATAATTAAGGTCGTGATCGTTGAGGCCATATCCCCGATGGGCGCACGGTCAATATGGTTGTGACGAAAGGTGGCCGTAACCCGGCTCCCGTGGCCGGCTTCGGTCTCAATTTCAAGCTTTCCGTCACATCGCTGGGCCGCTGCGGCCAGCAGCGACAGGCCCAATCCTACTCGGCGGGTCGTGCGTGAAGTAATAAACGGGTCGGTTGGATTTTTGAGCTTTTCAGCCGGCATACCACGTCCGTTGTCCTCGATGACAATGGTCAATAAATCCGCTTTGCGGTTTTCATTGATCAGGATTTCAATACAATCGGCCCCGGCGGTAATGCCGTTTTCGGCGATATCCAGTATGTGAAGCGACAGCTCACGCATTCAGACCAGAATCCTCCTTCCGTCCTGTTTTAAGATTGATTTGCGGATCTCTTCGATGGTGGGCGCCGCCATCCGGAATACGGTCCACACTTTGCCGATATCCTCAATAAAATGGGCATCGGAGTTGGTAATGCAAGCAAACTTTTCGATTCCGGATACGGTTGTTTGAGCCTGCGCCAAATTCACATGACGGGAAACTTCCACACCGTCCAGATCCAGATCGGCCGGAATAAAACCGAGCTGATTGATGATGCCGTAAGCCGGCCGGTCGACATGGCAACAGAAGCTGAGCCCTCCCAGGAGGTGGGTTTTTACGACAATGTCATGCAGTCCCAGCCGGGTCGCACCTATTAACAGGCGCGGATTTTCGCCGAGAACCTCATCGTTTTCGTTGGCCACCACCTGGCAGCCGAAAACCTTGGGTTTGTTTTCGCCGGGCAAATTTGCATACACATAAGACTGCATTTCCAGGGCCTGGGACAGCTCGCCGAACAAAGCCAGGATGTGGACCTCTTCTCTGGAGCAGACTTCCATTCCCGGCAGAACGTGGATGCCCTTTTTTTGGCCTTCGCGCATCGCTGCCTCGGCGTTTTCCGCCGTGTTATGATCGCAGATCGCGATTAAATCCAGACCGACTTCCAGACTTTTTTGGATAATCCGCCTGGGGCTCATATCCCAATCACCACAGGGCGAAAGACAGCTGTGGATGTGCATGTCGGCCTTGTATTCTCTTAGCGGGCGTTTTGCCATATCTTGAAGTGATTGAATATTTTCGATTGAATATTGAAAATTTATCGACTACCTCAGTCCTCAGTCCTCGTTTCTCAGTCCTTGTTTCACTCCTAGCGAGAGCTACCCACTCCCATGGAATACAGACGCCCTGCAAGTCGATAAGTCGAGTCAGACCAGAGCAGGATGGGCATGGCTTCCTGATTTGCTTTTTGCAGGGTTTCATTATCCGGTGTCTGGCCGCCGGTTATAATGATGGCAGCCATTTCACGCAGAACAGCAACCGCCACAATGTTTTGATGTCCCTGAATCGTCAACCAGACACAGCCTTCGGGGGCATTGGCCATTATTTCGCTGAGCAGATCACCGCAATAGCCGTCTTCAACCTGACGTTCAAGGCCTTTTTCACCGGCTGCAACCCGCAGACCAAATTGCACCACGAGATCATTTACCGTCATGTTACCCCTTCCCTTTTTTCTTTTGTATTTGATATTGCTGCGTGCACTTAGCCAGATGCAGTCTTTCAATGAGGCACTGCCCCGCACAACGTCTTCGGCAAATGTCCGGCAGTCCGGCGCACCGCAGGCGGCGCAATCGGTGCCCTTGAGAAGCTCCAGGATTTTTTCAATCTCCTGCAATGACGCGATGGACAAGGCCTCTTTTTTCTTGCCGTATAACTCAATTAATTTGGCCGGGCTCTTTTCGGTCTGAAAATGGCCTTTTTCATACATGCGCAGAACATTTTCCCTGGACAGACGTCGACCGAGTCCGAACAGGTTGACCATCTTCTGGACGGCGCTCTTCGCCAGATATTTGTCAATGGCTGTCAGTACTCCGCCCAGACACCCTTCGCGGCAAGTTCTAAATTCGATGTATTCAATATCTTTAAAAAGGCCCAATTCTATCTTTTGCAGATAGGCGATGGTCTCCTGCATGCCTGAAACCGCCAGGGATCGATCGATTTCCATTTCTGCAATTTCACCGCCGGACATGGCCCACTTCGATGCATTGCCGGTGGCACAGGTCTCGAATTCAAACCGGGGCTGGTCAAACGGAATTACATCGGATTGAGTTATCTGCTCAACCTTCCGGGCCAGTTCAGGGTAAATATAATTGATCCCCAGCGCAATTTCAGGGATATCCGGCTTACGACCCGGATTGCTGCAAGCTGGATCCATTTTGGTGGGGCATGGATTGATGTAGTATAATGCAACCGCTTCACCGGTTTCCTGATAGTACGGGATGATGTGCCGTTTGACCTCCCGTGCCATAAGGGCCGCCGGCCGCAGTACGGGCAGGACATGGGGCATAAGGCTTGGAAATTGATGAGCGATCAATCTCACCACCACCGGGCAGACCGGTGAAATAAGCGGCCAGCGCGACGTATTTGATTGTCGATTGCGCTGGATGAATTCTTCCGTCGCGTAATGAAACATTTCCAGAAAATACGACATGTCGATGGTGTGACGAAATCCCATCTGCCGCAGTCCCATCAGAATATCCTTCGGCATGACGCCCGGAAATTGTGCGTAAAGCACCGGGGAAACCAAGGCGATGGCAACATGATCCCGACCAAGGGTCTCAATGCCGGTTGTCGCCGCACTTACCGCCCCGGCGTCGCAGACCCGAATACATTCGCCGCATCCGATGCATTGACCGATAACGTGAACCATTCGCTTGGATACCCTGCGGATGGCTTTGGTCGGACACACACGCACACAGGCGGTGTGTCCGCGGCATAACTTTTGGTCAAAATGAACGAAGCATGAAGGCTTTCGGTTATCCTTCAAACTGCATCACCCCCTTTGCTCAAAAAGAATACCATTCGCACAAGGGTCCCCTGGCCCTTTTCGGATTCAACCGTGATATCATCGGAATTTTTTTTCATATTCGGCAGTCCCATGCCGGCACCGAAACCCATATTCCGATGTTCATCGGAGGCGGTGGAAAATCCCGCCTGCATGGCCTTTGCGATATCCACGATTCCGGGCCCGTCATCCGTGATCTCGATAATAAGTTGATTGGTATTGATTTCGAAGCGCAACGTACCATCGCCGCCGTGCATGACGACATTCATCTCACCTTCGTAGCCGCAGATGGACACCCGGCGTATCATTTTGGGGTCGAAATTAAGGGTTTTGAGCAGTGCTTGAATCTGAATGGATGCTTCCCCGGCACGTATGAAATCTCTGGACTTGATGTGAAAGCTTTTTTTTAAGGCAGTCATGGCGAACCCAGAATTGAAAATTGAATATTGAAGAATGAATATTGATGGAATTCTGTATTCAATCCTTTCCCTACCTTCGGCCGTCGAGTCCGGTTAAATTACAGGCGTGCAGCCTGCCGCATGAGACAAACATTGAATATGAGCTGGAGATCAATGGTAATTCCTGTTCGGTGGCCAAATCGATCACCTCTTGCGGGGGTGTTTTACCGCGCACAAAAACCACGGCTCCCACGCCCGCCACCATCGCCGTGCGAATCACCTGGATGGTTGTCAGGCCCGTCAGCAGGATGCAGCCCTCGGACAGCCCGGCCAGAATGTCGCTCATCAGGTCACTGGCGCCGCAGGTGGTGATTTCTTTATCAAGATGGTTGCCGTCGTTAAGGACTTTCGCGTCCAATGTCTTAACAATCTCGGATAGTTTCATTTACACCGTCCACTGCAGGTTACTTTTTGAAGTCGCACTTCCTTATTCAAACGATATAATTTTATAGCAATGATCTGGACTCCGGGTGCGCCTTGAAATTCCAGTTGGCCAAAGTATAGAATAGAGGAGGGATGGGTGTCAAGGAAGAGATGGCCGCTTCCACCACCGCCACCTCATTCAAACAGGAAATTGCCTGGAAATGGAATCTCGCAAGAAACCGAGCGCTGCATGAAATCACTAAATAACGCCAGGTTACCGGCGCCATGATTATTTGCGTTAAAATCCTTTACCAGGACATCTTTTTTTGCTATTTTTCTATGTTGTGCCAAGCTCAGGATGATAACCACAATGTGTGAGCCAGAAAAAGGAGGCCTTTATGAAGATCGGTGTTATCGGTGGTTCCGGATTAGATGATCCTGATATTATCAAAGATTTGCAAAGTCAAAATCGGGCGACGGTCTACGGCGAAACCAGGGTAAAATCCGGTAAGCTAAACGGTCTTGATATAGTTTTTTTATCCCGCCACGGCAATAGTCATCAGTTTAGCCCGACCCATGTAAATTATCGAGCCAACATTCAGGTCCTGAAGGATTTAGACGTCACCCATATTATCGCGACCAATGCCTGCGGAAGTTTAAAGCAAGAAATTCGAAGGGGTGACTTTGTCATACCCAATCAATTTATTGACTTTACAAAACGCAGAATTAATACCTTCCATGATGATTTCAGTCAGGGTATGTTTCACGAGATTATGGCGGACCCGTTTGATAAAAACTTAAGCGAACTGCTCTACGGCGTTGTCGAAGATATGGGATTAAGGGTTCATAAGGATAAAACGCTGGTAACCATTGAAGGACCCCGATTCTCAACCAGAGCTGAATCAAAAATGTTTATTTTATGGGGGGCGGATATCATCAATATGACCGTCGCTACAGAGGCCGCCCTGGCCAAGGAGGCCGGTATCCCCTATGCGGTTATCGCAATGTCGACGGATTACGACTGTTGGAAAGAAGACGAGCCAATGCCCGTCTGGCAGGATATATTAGACATTTTTAATAAAAATATTGATAACGTTAAAAAAATACTATCGGAAGCCATCCATCAACTATCCCAACAAGAAGGTGCCAAATGAAATCGACGACCTCCTCCTCGGCTGAGAATTATGATTATCAAAAGATCCGTGATTATATCAAAAGCAAAGTCAGGTCTATCCCGGATTGGCCTATCAAAGGCGTCATCTTCAGAGATATTACAACTCTATTGCAGGATCCCCTGGCGCACAGGGAAATATGCACCATTTTTTACAATCGCTATGCCGCTGAAAATATCGATAAAATAGTGGGTATCGATGCGCGTGGATTTTTATTCGGATCCGTGTTGGCATACAAGTTGGACGTAGGATTCGTGCCTGTCCGCAAGAACGGCAAATTACCCTATAAGACCATCAGCGAATCCTATTCATTGGAGTACGGGGAAGAAACGATCGAAATTCATGAGGATGCCATCGCCCAGGGAGAACGCGTGGTTATCGTGGATGATTTGATGGCAACCGGCGGCACCATTACAGCGGCCGCGAATCTGGTTGAAAAACTTGGCGGCGATATTGTTGAATGCTCATTTGTCGTTGAGCTGCCCGATTTAAAAGGCAGAGAGAAACTCGGTAACAGAAAAGTTTTTTCTATTATCGAATTTGAAGGAGACTGACGGAATTCGAATGAATATTGACGAATGACGAATGTCGAATGATGGCATTCTGTCGATTTAAAATGACTAAGCGGAGCGATATCCACAATTCGTCATTCGAAAATCATCAATCGTCATTTCCAAGAGCCGTTGACATTTATATACGCTTATGTGATATTGCCATCTTCAATTTTTTTATTCCCCGACCTGGTCAGCACTCAACAACCGGAGGTTATGCATGGTTCATGACAATCATCCCCAACATCCTGAAATTCAAGATGATATGTGGACTAAAATCGATGAGATTATCGCCGTCAACCGGGATTTACCCGGCTCGGTCATCGGCGTTTTGCGGGAATGCCAGGATGTCGTCGGATATTTGCCGGTCGAGCTGATAGATTATATCAGTGACGGACTCAATCTTTCCCGCAGCGAAGTTTACGGTGTGGCCTCGTTTTACTCCCTTTTCTCATTCGAGCCCAAAGGCCGCCATCTGATTAAGGTATGCATGGGAACGGCCTGCTACGTCAAGGGCATCAAGGAGGTTATCGGCCGCATCCAAAACAAGTACGGCCTGAAAGAGGGCGGCATTTCCGAAGATCGGCGGTTTTCACTGGAAGCAGTCAGGTGTTTGGGGGCCTGCGGACTTGCACCGGTGGTGGTGGTGGATCAGGACACCTATGGCGGTGTTAAGGCCGACAAGGTGATAGAGACCATTGAAAAGTACAAATAGAAATGAAAATATCTGAATTCACTGTTTGTTGCCAGCGGCCGGCTTTACATTAACGGTCTTAGAGAACTTGATGGCTCCTGGTAACCGAATTGCAGGAGAAAAGAATGAATAAGGTTAGAACCCAGTTGATGCTCTGCGGCGGTACGGGTTGTCATGCCAGTGGGACAAAAAAAATTGCCGAAGCGCTTCAAGAAGAGATCGAGCGGCAGGGGCTTGCCGAGGAGATCAAGATTATTGAAACCGGCTGCAACGGCTTTTGTGCCGTCGGACCGGTCATGCTGGTTCAGCCCGAGGGCATCTTTTATCAGAAGCTTAAAGTGGAGCATGTTGCCCACCTGGTAGAAGAGCATTTTCTAAAAGGCCGCCCGGTTAAAAAGTTGCTTTACCAGGAGCCCGCCTCCAAGGAGACCATTCCGAATATGGATCAAATTCCTTTTTTCGCCAACCAGATGTTCCGGGTGATGCGCAACAAAGGGGTTATCGATCCGGAAGTGATTGAGGAATACATTGCCAGGGACGGCTACTTTGGAGCCGCCAAAGCCTTGCAGGAGTTGACTCCCGAGCAGATCATCGCCGAGGTAAAGACCTCGGGGCTCAGAGGGCGCGGCGGTGCCGGTTTTCCGACCGGTTTAAAATGGGAGTTCGCCCGCAAAAGTCCGGGGGATATCAAATACGTGTTGTGTAATGCGGATGAAGGTGATCCCGGAGCATTTATGGATCGCAGCGTCCTTGAAGCCGACCCCCATGCAGTTCTGGAAGGGATGATTATTGCCGCCCGGGCGATTGATGCGCGCCAGGGCGTCATATACGCCCGGACAGAATACCCGCTGGCAATCCGACGGCTGGGAATCGCCATCAAACAGGCCAGAGACTATGGACTGCTGGGCAAAGATATTCTGGGGACCGGTTTTGATTTCGACATTGATATTTACCAGGGGGCCGGTGCCTTTGTTTGCGGTGAAGAAACGGCTCTGATGCGGTCCATTGAGGGCAAGCGCGGGATGCCGCGACCCCGTCCGCCGTTTCCGGCCCATCAGGGGCTATGGGAGAAGCCGACCATTTTAAACAATGTTGAAACCCTGGCCAATATTGGTCAGATAATTTTAAAGGGGGGGGCGTGGTATGCCAGTGTCGGCACGGAGAGCAGCAAAGGAACCAAAGTCTTCGCTCTGTCCGGCGATGTCAATAACATCGGACTGGTAGAAGTGCCGATGGGAACGTCCCTCAGAACCATTGTCTATGATATCGGGGGGGGGATTCCCGGCAAGAAAAAATTCAAGGGGGTCCAGCTCGGCGGTCCCTCCGGGGGCTGCGTTCCGGAGCAATGCCTGGATACACCGGTGGATTATGAAGCCATTGCCAAGGTGGGGGCCATCATGGGCTCCGGCGGGGCCATTGTGATGGATGAAAACACCTGCATGGTAGACATGGCCCGATTTTTCATGGACTTTGTGCAGGATGAATCCTGCGGCAAGTGCACCCCCTGCCGCGAGGGCACCCGACGGCTGTTGCAGCTGCTGGATAAAATCTGCGAAGGCCGAGGGGAACCGCAAGATCTGACAACCATGGAGGAGCTCTCGGCCGCCATCAAGGAAACCGCCCTGTGCGGTCTGGGCCAGACCGGGCCCAATCCGGTGCTTTCCACCCTGCGCTACTTCAGGGACGAATATGAAGCCCATATTTATGAAAAACGATGTCCGGCCAAACGCTGTGTGGCGCTCCTGCAATTTGAAGTCAATCCGGATATGTGCACGAAATGCGGGCTTTGCTTCCGGAGTTGCCCGGTCGATGCCATTACCTGGCAAAAGAAAGAGGTTGCCTGGATCGATAAAGAAAAATGCATCCAATGCATGACCTGTTTTGAGAAATGCAAGTTTGACGCCATTTTTTAACCAATAATCAATAACTATTAACTTATCTCTTCCTATCTTCACGGGGTGATAACATGACTACAGCGCTTATTTTGATGGGAGGCATGGGACTGGTTATCAGTGCCGTGCTGGCTCTGGCGTCGAAAATTTTTTACGTGTACGTTGATCCCAAGGTCGAGGCCGTCGAAGGCGAGCTGCCGGGTGCCAACTGAGGCGGCTGCGGGCTGCCGGGTTGCAGCGCCAATGCCGAAGCGATAGTAGCCGGCCTATCAGCACCGAATTCGTGTGTGGCCGCCGCCGCAGAAGTCGCCGAAGCCATCGCCGAAATTATGGGCGTTAAAATCGAGGCCAAAGAGCCGGATATTGCCCGGCCGGGCTGCTATTTCGGTGTGCAGGCTGCCGATACGAAATTTGACTATGACGGTCTGGATGACTGCCGGGCCGTAGCGATGCTGGGTGGGGGCATGAAAGTGTGTACCATTGGCTGCCTGGGGCTGGGAACCTGCGCCAGAGCCTGCCCCTTTGGTGCGATTGTCATGGGACCTGAAGGACTGCCGGTGGTGATTGAAAATAAATGCACCGGTTGCGGCACCTGCGAAAGGGTTTGCCCCAAACACATCATCAACCTGTCCTCCGTTACGCGCCGCATCATGCGGGAATACACGACCGATGAATGCACCACGCCCTGCCAGCGCGGCTGTCCGGCCGGCATCAACATCCGCGAATATATCCGGCAAATATCGCTTGGAAATAATCACCGTGCCGTTCAGGTCATTAAGGAGCGCAATCCTTTTCCGGCGATCATCGGCAGGATTTGTCCCCGTCCCTGCGAACTGGAGTGCCGGCGCAATTTCATTGATGAACCCGTGGCGATTAATTATCTAAAACGTTATGCCGCCGACTTTGAAAGAGACAGCGGTGAACGCATTCAGCCGTACAAGGCGCCGGCCTCGGGCCGTCGCATCGCCGTGGTCGGCGGCGGGGTAGAGGGCCTGTCTGCAGCCTTTTTTGCAGCCCGCTTGGGTCATGATGTCACCGTATATGAAGCCGCTTCACAACTCGGCGGATTATTGCGCAGTGCCATAGCCGCTGAAAGACTGCCCCGGGAAGTTCTGGACTGGGATATCGACGGGATCCTTGAAATGGGAGTTAAAGCGCAGACCGGCCAGGTTCTGGGAAAAGATTTTTCCGTCGACATCTTGCTCAAGCGGGACTTTGAAGCTGTTTTTCTGGCCGCCGGCGGCTGGGACAGCCGTATGGCACGCGGAGCGGTGAGTGAAATCGAGTCACCCATGCCCGGCACCTATATGATGGTCGATCTTTTGAAATTGACGGCCGGCACCGATATATTTGCCGGTCAGCCGAATGTGGTTATTTTCGGCGGCGACAAGCTGGCGCTGAAGGCTGCCGGAATCTGCAAGGAAGCAGGTGCGGAAAAGGTTACCGTTTTGTTGCGCGAGGACCTGCAAAAAAGCAGCATCACCGATGCCGATGTTAAAGACGCAGGCATTGAGGGTCTGCACATTATCTTTAACGCCGCGATCCATCGCCTGCGGGGGATTGGAGATCGCCTGTCCCACTTGGAGTATGTTGATACCAAATCGCGGATTACCACCACCATTTCGGCCCAAATCCTGGTCATCGCAACCGGACGCTTTCCGGAACTGATCTTTATTGAGCAAAAACCAACGGAAGACGAGACTGACCGGCCTTCTGATCAACCAATAAAATGGGAGGCCATCCCGCCCTATAAACCACCGGCATTCAAGGAGGAAGTCGGGCTGTTTTCGCAGGGAGACGTTCTGGCCGACTACAGTGCCGCCATCAAAGCCATCGGGGCCGGAAGAAGAGCGGCGGTGTCGTTGCAGCAGATCATGTACGGGATTGAACCGTCCCTGAGCGAGCAGGTAATCACACCCCGTTCCAATTTGCAGGATGTCGATCATGTCGAAGAGGTTGCGGCCGGCCGGCGCCTGATCATGCCGATTTGCAGCGGCAAGCAACTGGCAGTATGTGGTGAAATTGAAAGGGGGTTCAGCGACGAAATGGCCCAGGCTGAAGCTTCAAGATGTCTGCAATGCGGATTAATATGCTACGAACATACGGCGCCGCCGCCGCAGGCTAAAGAGGAAGCCGTCGGCGAAACCCGTGGTTAGGGCCTCAGGGCTTGCTCAAACTTGGAAAGACGGGTTTATATGGGCAGGTCAGAGGTTTGTGGCTCTGCCGGGAATATAGTGTCGGAGTGGTGGAGTAGTGGAGTATTGGAGTGTTGGTCGAAATTCAGACCCAGCTTTATACACCACGTTTTTATGAGCCGGAAGCCGGGCCGGGATTTCATACTGGAAGATCAGTTTCACAAAGGACACCCAATATGGCCACCGAACAGGGCATTGTAATTAGAACCGATGCCGGAGCGGCATGGGTAAAAACCATCAAAACAGGTGCCTGCGAGGGATGTTCAGCCAGGGGTGCCTGCCATTCTTTAGGCGGCAGTGACGAAATGGAGGTGAAGGCTGTCAATGCAGCCGGCGCAAAAGTGGGTGACCGGATAGTGCTGAGTTTTGAAACCGGATCTCTGTTAAAGGCAACCTTTCTGCTCTATGTGTTTCCCATATTGCTGCTGATCAGCGGTGCTTTTATCGGGCAGGAGACGGCTTTTTATTTTGATTTTAATCCCTCCGGATTTGCCGCCGTTACAGGTTTCGCATTCTTTTTTGCTGCGATGCTGATAATTAAAATCAAGGCCAATCAGCTGGCAAAAAAAAGTGAATACCGCCCCAAAATCATCAAAATTGTTAATTAATCCGCCCGGGTCAGCGTCAAAATATTCTAACAAGCATTTTAAAGTACAAACAAATTTTTTTACACCTGATATCGTTAATTTCCAGGGCGGAGTAATTAGCTAAGTTGTCTCTGGTTTTGCCGGACCGGTGGTGGGGAATAATTCTTCCATGTCATGGTGCTTTATTTTGGACAGGCAATCTTGCAGCGCTTCCGGCTCGGTTTCCCCGGTACCCTGAAATTCCTGGCGGGCTACAATATTGATCAGATTGGGAACCGCAACAAATTTGCCCGCCAGATTTCCGGCAATTCTTTCATGCACGTCAATATAAATCAGTCTCTGGTTTCGAATCAGATTGTATCTGGATACCTTCGTCAGGATGTCGTTTTCCATCAATTCCGGCATGGTGCTCCTTTACATTTTACTTCATGCGTTTTCCATGAAGGCTCAATCCCTATTGGTTCAGGTTAAACTCGGATTATGAAACCTTTGCACCCTTTAACCTTCTTCATTCTTCTTCCAATGATAATTTTAACGGGAATCCATTTTCGCGGGCCAGTTCCGTCACCTGGAGAATTTTGGTCTCGGCCACTTCCAGGGGATAAATGCCGCAGACTCCCACGCCGTTTTTGTGTATATGCCACATGAGCCGGGTAGCCTCATGCTGTGATTTGTTAAAAACCGCCATCAATATTTCCACGACAAATAGTTTGGTCGTATAGTCATCATTGTATAGTAAAACCTTAAACATGGGGGGTTCGGTGATCTCTTCTTCGATTCCAGTTATTGTTTCCCCCTGCCGATCCGGTATGTCGCCGCCCATCTGATGAGCCTCCTGTGATTCTGATCTATCAACGCTGAATTTTTCTCGCCCGTGCCTTCATAATATAAATATCTCCGCGCTTTCGGCGGACTTTGCGAGAGAACTTGAAACGCTCAATTCAGGTGTCAATATGCACAATCTAATGGTCAGACGCAGAAAATCAAGATCGGTTTTAAAAAATAAAAAAAGGCAGTTTTCAGCCTGTTCCTGGCTGAAGAACTGCCCTTTTTCGAACTGAGGTTGAATTAAAGGGATTCTTTGAGTTTTTTGCCGGCTTTGAATTTGACTACATTGCGGGCCTTGATTTTGATCGGCTCCCCCGTTTGGGGATTTCGGCCTTTACGGGCTTTTTGGCGGGATTTTAAAAAGGTGCCAAACCCCACCAGCGTTACCTTGCCGTCCTTCTTTTTCAGAGCCTTGGTGACATTGGCCATGAATGAGTCCAGAACCGCGCCGGCTGCTACTTTGGACACGTTCGCATCTTTTGCCATTTTGTCAATTAATTCTGCTTTGGTCATTTCTGCCTCCTTCTTGAGAGTTTAAATATAAAGCTTTTATAAGCTTTGTTAAGTTCAATTTAACGCAAATCACATAAAAAGTCAATAAGTAAAAGCCTGTTTTCCATAGTCTGGCAAGAAGATATTCATGAAAAGTCGCTATTCTCAACCATTTTTTAAGGCCTTACGATTTGGTTTTCGCAGCACGCCGGAAAACAACGCCCCTGCTGGGTTTTCAGAGACGATCGGCCGACGGCGAAAATCCTGTTTCAAAAAATCCTTTTTCATGATAAAAATATTGGTGAAATATGAAAACATCGTGAATCCATTTTACCCATGTGCTGTTGGGGAAAACACCATGTTAGAAAAAGTCTATATCACTAGTAGGCAGATGGCCACTTTTATCTGTCCGAAATGTGAGAAATCAAAGACGGTGAATGTCTCGCATTATGCCAATCTTGATAAAATCGTCAAGGTCAAGGTTAAATGTCCCTGCGGATATACCTATACCTCAATTCTGGAAAAACGAAAAAAATACCGCAAGGAAACAAACCTGCACGGATCATTCATTCGCGTTGTTGACGGCAAAGAGGTCGGCCACGGACTGATGACTGTCAAGGATCTGTCCACGACCGGCATGAAGCTGCATATTAACGGTGATCACGGATGCGTCGTCGGTGACGTTATTAAGGTCGAATTCCATCTCGACGATACCCAGCGATCTCTCATCAGGAAGAAAGTGATTATTCGAAACATATATCGATCTGCGATCGGTACGGAGCTGGCTCCCACGGAAGCGGTTGACAAGGCGCTTGGGTTTTACCTTTTCAGTTAGGGGTATTTGTATGAAAACGAGATGCAACTGGGCAGGATCCGATCCTCTCTATATAAAATACCACGATACCGAGTGGGGCACACCGCTGCACGATGATCGCCGATTGTTTGAATTTTTAATTCTCGACGGTGCCCAGGCGGGCTTGAGCTGGCTTACTATCTTGAAGAAACGTGAAAACTATCGCCGGGCTTTTGATGATTTCGACCCGCTTAAAATTGCCTCCTATAACTTTTCCAAAGTAAAAGCGCTCCTGTCAAATTCCGGTATCATCCGAAACAAACTTAAAATTGAAGCCGCAATTCAAAATGCGGCATCATTACTATCGATACAGCAAGAGTTCGGCAGCTTTGACGGTTATATCTGGCAGTTTGTCGGAGCAAGAACTTTGAAAAACAGGTGGCGAACTGTTGCCGAAATACCGGCTTGGACGAAAGAATCGGCAGCCATGAGCACTGATCTTAAAAAGCGGGGCTTTAAATTTGTAGGGCCCACGATCTGTTATGCGTTCATGCAGGCTGCAGGTTTAGTAAATGACCACATTGTCGGATGTTTTCGATATACAGAAGTTTGACTATACACAGCGTCATAATAAATTACGTATTTGCATTTTGATTCTTTGATTTTAAGACTTCAATACAGGATCAAACACGCAGAACGCTGTGTATGTATGCGCAATGATTAATGTCGTGCTGTATTGAAAGGTTTGAAAAATGGCGTATTGCTCGTTTTGCGGCAGGAATCATAATGTGGGTTTCGTATCAACCCGTTTTGCGGGAACCGACGGGGTTTCTCTGGAGACGGCCAAGTGGGCCGATGTATTTGAGAGGGTTGGATTCTCCTGCTTTTATTTGGCCGGTGAACTTGATCGACCGCCTGCATCTTCGTTTCTGGTTGCAGAAGCCCATTTCCAGCATCCGGATATCAAAGATGTATTTCGAAACTGTTTTGGCGCCCGGGTGCGGGAACGCTTTGTCACCCAAAAAATTTATGAACTCAAGCGGAAGTTGAAGGACGATCTTTACAGGTTCATTGAAAATTTTGATATCGATTTGCTCGTGCCGGAAAATGCACTGACGATTCCGTTGAACATTCCCCTGGGCATCGCCATCTGCGAGATCATATCTGAAACCGGAATACCGACCATTGCACATCATCACGACTTTTTCTGGGAACGCCAGAATTTTATGGTCAATGCCGCCTGGGAGTACCTGAATATGGCGTTTCCGCCGCACCTGCCGCCGATTAAGCATGTGGTCATCAACTCATCTGCGGGTAATCAACTGAGTTTGCGAACCGGCATTTCAGCAACCATAATCCCCAATGTGATGGATTTTGAAAATCCGCCACCGATGGCCTCGGATTCAGGATCCTGCGGCTTTGCTGCCGCTAACCAGGTACCCGCGGTTGACGAATACGCCTCCGATGTGAGACAGGCTCTGGGAGTTGCAGATGATGAGCTGTTAATTCTTCAGCCGACGCGGGTTGTAAAACGAAAAGGAATTGAGCATGCGATTGAACTGGTCAAACGCCTGGGAATGAAAGCCAAACTGGTCATCTCGCATGCCTCCGGAGATGAAGGATACGATTACGAACGCCGGGTGAGAGAATATTCCAAACTGATGAAGGTCGACACGTATTTTGTTTCCAACATCATCAGTGAGCACCGAGGGCTGACGAAAAACGGCCGCAAGATCTACACGCTGCAAGACGTCTATCCCCACGCCGACCTGGTGACCTATCCTTCGACGTTTGAAGGATTCGGCAATGCATTTTTGGAAGCTATTTATTTTTGCCGGCCGATTGTGGTAAACACCTATTCCATATATACGATGGACATTAAGCCGAAGGGTTTTTCGGTAATTGAGATTGACGGGTACGTGTCCGATGAGGCGGTACGCAAAGCCCAAAAAGTGTTAACCGATTCGGAGCTTCGCGCTAAAATGGTAAAGCACAATTTCGAAACTGCCAAACAATACTTCTCCTACTCGGTTCTATACAATAAGTTAAAAAACCTGATAAAAGACTGCACCGGATGCCCACTGGGAATGACGAATGTCGATTGACGAATGTCGAATGTTTGGAATGAAGAACCCTTGGAATGACGAACCTCTGGAATGACGAGGGACGAACCCTTGGAATGACGAATGGCGATTGTCGAATGGCAAATTTTTGGAATGAGGATTGACGAATGAAGAATTGTGGAAATCGCTTCGCTCAATCCTAATTATTCCGCCCCGAAAAATAGCCCATTCAGAAAGAATGGATGGCATTGAAAGTGGGAGCGGCTTTCAGCCGCGAAATCAATTGTCGCGAATGGAAGCCGCTCTATAGAAAACTTGTCAATCGGCTACATGTACTTTTCAGATAATCAAATATTCCTGTCCGGTATTCAGGGAGAAATCGTAGATTAAATTTTAATTCCGATAACAGTCAAGCCACAATCGTCTTTCTAATATGGACAGAATACCTTAATTTGTCATTCGTCATTCGTCAATCGTCAATCGTCATTTCCCTAGTCTCCCATCTCCGCCATATAGTCGTCATACATGGTTTCTAATGCCAGTTTATGTTTCGCCTCTTCCTGGCAGAGCATTTTAAATAAGGTCTTGCTTTCATCAGAACCTGCCTGCGCCAAAAAATCATTATAAAGCTTCAGCGCTTTTTCCTCCCGCTTCATGGCCAGCATGAGGATTTCGTTGTAACCCATTCCGGGACTGTAAACGAGATCTACGACATAATTGCTGCGTTTGATGTCCGTAATCCATTTAAAATTATAGTCTTGCACACTTGCAGTAACGCCTTGGGTTTTAAACTCCTCGAGCATCATTTGATGTTTTCGTTCTTCCTGCGCAAATTCCTCAAACATCTGGCCGGCCCCGGTAAAGGCTTCTTCCTTGCTGATGGTGGTGTAAAATTCCGCCGCTTCTATTTCTTTTTCAATGGCAAAATCTAAAATTGCATCTAAATTTTCAAACTCCATGTTTTTCTCCTTTTTTTAAGTGTTGACGTGTTCTTGCCGCTCTCCGCTTTGGCGAAAAAAATCACGTCCGTTCTTGCTTTTTATCAGTCGCTAATATCAGCATTATCGCATGATTTCAACTGTTCTGTGGGCAGTGTTGAAATTTACAACTTAGATGTCGAAAAAAACGACAAATTTATAACTATTTAAAAACATTATAGTAAGCAATTTTTGTGATTGATGAATGAACTGCCGCACCGTAAGTATGGGGAATATTGCCACATAGGAAGACGGGTGCCCAAAGTTGCCGTCGCAGCAGTGAATGTAAATATTTAATTAATAATTACAATAAGTTAAACAAATATTTTCCGGCGTGGCTGAACATGGCACAACGTTTGCTCTATACGGTCTTGAACAGTAAACTTTAAATCAACAAAGGAGTGAGAGAAATGGCTGACAAAAGACGTGAAGACCGAAGAAGCAGCTTGGGATTCGGATCGACCTATCGCATGGGCAAAAAACAGGATCTGGCTTCGCATCAGGAAATCGGAACGGTGATAGGCGGCCAGGTCTGGATGGTCAAGCCCGACAAGAAAGCCAGGGCGGCCAATCCCTGTCTCTGGATGCAGACCGGTATTGTGAAATTCAAAAATTGCGATAACTACTACGACTGCACGACCTGCAAATACGATAATGCCATGGGGCAAAAAGCAGCTAAAGGCAAACAAATGAGCTGGCAGGATGCCATGAAGCTAAGACCGGACATGGACAGAGTCTGCCGCCACAGCCTGACAAACCGCATTGACAGCCGGACCTGTGCCTATGATTACGAATGCGCCAAATGCGACTTTGATCAATTCTTCGAAGATGTGTGGACGACCAAGAGCAAAAGTACGCCCCATGAGGTGCAGCAGGTTAAAGGCTTCGACGTGCCGATGGAATATTATTTTCATAACGGCCATGCCTGGGCGCGTATCGAAAGCGGCGGTTATATCCGCATCGGATTCGATGATTTTGCGCTTAAAGTATTCGGCACGGCGGACGCCCTTGATCTTCCGCTGATGGGTAAAGAATTGGATCAGGGTAAGATCGGCTGGGGTCTGAAGCGCAAAGACCAACTGGCCGATGTTCTTTCCCCGATCGACGGCGTTATTGTAGAGGTTAACTCGGAAGTCAGAGAAAGACCGGATCTAGCCAATCGCGAACCCTATGGAGGCGGCTGGCTTTTTATGGTGCGGACCCCTGACGTCAAAACGACCATGGGAAAACTCATGACCGATCAAAGCAGTTTGACCTGGATGAATAGTGAAGTTAGCAATCTGGAAAACATGATCGAAGATGTGGCCGGTCCGCTGGCTGCCGACGGCGGCTATCTGGCGGACGATATCTATGGCAATCTGCCCGGTCTGGGCTGGAAAAACCTGACCAAGGCGTTTCTGAGGACGTAAATCCCTAAGGGATTCGCAAAGAGCAGAGTGCAAAGAGCAGCGAGTTCGGATAATGAGAACACACTCTATGCCCTTAGCTCTATGCAATGCATAACAAAACCTGAAGGGGAATAAAATGGAATCAACACGTTTGAAAAATACATATGCCGAAAGTCAACATCCCTGCATCTGGATGCAGGCCGGGGTGGTGCAGTGCAAGAAATGCGAAATTGATTATCATTGTGAGGCCTGCCAGTATGATCGGGCCCTGCGGCGTGCGGCACGCGAAAACCGGGAAATCCGGCAGCAGGGCCGGAGGCCGGCCGGCAAACGCGGCAAAATCGTATTCTGGAAAGACCGTTTAAGAGAGCTTCCCGTCTGGAAGCAACCCTGTTTGCACCACATGAAGGGCCGCATTGATTTTAGAGCCTGCACCCATGACTTCCAGTGCGGTAATTGCGAATTCGACCAGTATTTCAGCGACCAATACAT
>Ga0307426_1000911_pt1 | contig 20190 bp, 20 predicted proteins | sample SalMarWE160340MG_FD_202165 | JGI IMG/M metagenome (GOLD analysis project Ga0307426, IMG submission 202165) | Salt marsh sediment microbial communities from the Plum Island Ecosystem LTER, Massachusetts, United States - WE1603-40 | ecosystem: Environmental > Aquatic > Marine > Intertidal zone >...
CCCACTCCCGCGCAGACGCCGTCTCCCGCCCCGGCCACCACGGGGATTCCGGGGGTCAGTCCCATGGCCGCAGCGGCCCCGGATGAGAGCTCGCCCATGACATCCGTGGAGGCCTTCAGCTCGGGCAGCTTGTCCCCGTCGATGCCCGTGATCGAAACCAGGCGATCGGACCAGCAGCTTGCGTTCAGATCAAGCAGGTTCGTCCCCGAAGCGTCGGAATACTCCGTGGCCATGATCCCGGTCAGCCGGAAGTTCAGGTAGTCCTTGGCGTGGAGCATCTTGAAGGTCCTGGCATACACATCGGGTTCGTGCCGTTTCACCCACATCAGTTTTTCCACGGAGTACGAGGAGCTGGCCCGATGACCGGTAATTCTGTAAAAATCCTTCGCCTCGATCTTCTTGAGAATGGAGACGCACTCCTGCTCTGCCCGCTGGTCGCAGTACAGGATGGCCGGGCGAAGCACCTCCCCCTTGCGGTCCACGCAGACGCAGCCCATCATCTGCCCGCTGAAGGCGATCACCCCGATTTCGCGGGTGTCCACCTCCGCCACCAACGCCCGGGTGGAGGCGCAGACCGCGCGCCACCAATCGGCGGGCTCTTGTTCGGCCCAGTTGTTGTTGAAGTAGCGGGTGTCGTATGGTTCGGTGACGCTGCGCAGCAGCTCGCCTTCGCTGCTGAACAGGGTGGCCTTGTTGCCGGATGTCCCCAGATCGTGGGCAAGCAGGTATCTTTTCATTTTCTCTCCCTCTAGAAGCGGAGCAGGGTCTTGATGGAGGTCGGCTGTTGGGAGGCTTCCAGCGCCCGGGCAGCCTCCTTCACGGGGTATTCCGCGCTGAGGAAGTCCTTGTGGGAAAGCTTGCCCTCCCTGACCCATTCGATGAGCGGTTCCTGGGCCGCGGCCTCGGCCGTTCTGGTCGGCCACTGGTGAATGAACAGGTTGAAGTTGTAGGGGCCGCTGTCCTTGGCGATGGTCAGGGTCGGAGCTGCCAGCACGCCGTACACGCACACCGAGCCCGCCATGCGGACAAGGGGCAGAGCGGCGTTTACGATCCGCTCGTTCCCAACTGCGTCGATCACAGCATCCAGGGGTTTGCCCCGAGAGCTCGTGAGGGAAGCGAGCTCTTCGGCATCCGGGACAAAGGTCCGGTCCGCACCCATCTCCGCCGCTTTGCGGCGTTTTTGGGGCACCGGATCCACCACGCCGATCCAGCCCAGCCCGAGCAGCCGTGCAAAATGGCAGAAGCTCAAGCCCACGGGACCTGCGCCGAAGATCAGGACGTCATCTCCCGCCTTCAGCTGGAAGTCGCTGAACCCGGCGTAGACCTCCCGCCAGGTGCAGAGCAGGCCCGCCGCCTCCACGGGAATGTCATCGGGCACGGAGCGCATGATCTGGAAGGAGTCGACCCAGCCGTGCTCGGCATCGGCGACCCCGTCCGCCAGCATGGCTGCGTGGTCGGTGGCCACCACGTACTCGCTGTTCCCCCCCCAGCCGGAGTGGTAGCGGGGATCTGTGGGAGCCAGGAGCAGCCCGCCGATCACCCGATCTCCCGGCTGATAACTCCGGACGCTCTCTCCCACCGACTCCACGATCCCGACACTTTCGTGGCCCAGCAGCAGCGGGTACTGCTCAGCTCCGATTCCCGGGAAATGCCCCTCCACCAGTTTGCGGTCCGTGGCATTGCAGATGTAGGCCGCCTGGTTGCGGATGACTGCCTGGTAAGGCCCCGCCTCCGGCTTGGGGAGCTCGACGATCTCCACGCTCCCGGGTTTGTCGACAGCAACCGCGATCATGATCCACCTCCTGCCTTTTAATACTTCGTTGCGACCGTCCCATCTCTACCTGGGGTCGAGCTCCGCCAGGGTTGCGGGCATCTCGTGCTGGGTGTTCACCATCTGCGGCCCGGTTACCAGGTCGAAGCAGGTGACGATCAGCTTTCCCCTCCAGATGATCGGCTCCCCCGGCTGGTCAAGCTCGCCGTTAAGTCCGTCGGAGTCGGGACTCTGAGCGATGCGGGTCACCGTACCATTGGGAGCGACTTTGGCAACGGCGTTGGCACAGAAATCCGCGATGTAGATGTTTCCCTCGGCATCGATGATCATGCCGTCCGTCGATTTCAGCTGCTGGGGATCTTTCGCCCAGACTGTGTTCTCCTTTACCGTTCCATTGTCACGGAAGGTGATCTTGTGTACGGCGCCGTCTCCGAAGTTCCCAACGTAGAGGTTGCCGGCTTTGTCGAACTCGATTCCGTCCGCCCCGTACTGGATCTCCAGGTTGTGGGTCAGGAAGGTCGTCAGGATGTTCGGGTCTTCCAAAGTGTTGGTGATAGCGATGTTCTCATCGTCCAGCCCGAAGCGGTACACGCAGCTCACCAGCAGCCCGGAAGGATCCTTTACAGGAGAGAGCATGCTGTGGGTAACGTAGAGCTGATCCCGATGGATGCGCATCCCATTGGGATGCTCCATACCGTGGGCTACGACCGTGGTGTTGACGACCCGGTCGTCCCGTATCCGCAGGCGCAGGATCCTGCCCTTGAACACCAGCTCGGGAGCTCCGGACCATCCCTGGTTGTCGCAGATGTAGAGATCTCCATCGGGTCCAAAGGCAATGCCCATCGGGAAGGCATGGCCTGTCTCCTCAGACACGGGTACGTCGACCCATTTGCGGATTCTCTTGTGCTCATCTATCTTCAGGATGCAGCCCGGAAGCGTTGGATCGGCGTAGTTCGGGCAGGCAAGGATCAGGTTGCCCTCGTTGTCAATGGCCATCCCATCCGGCGTGCTCACGTGCTCCGGCAGAATAGTAAATAGTCTCGACTGCTGCATGAATCTTCCCCTTTCACTACATTTTCGGTGGTGCGCTCCACGGCAGCTTCCACCACCGCCTCGATCTGAACCAGATTCGTTGTGTTGAAGGCTCCGACAGCATAGCTTCCATCGCCGATCTTTAATAGCATCTCCTTCTCATCTGCGATCGTCATACTATTCCCCCTCGTTCGCTCGAATAGGTAGTAGTTCATGTATTGGTTTCCATCAGCACCGGGTCATCCTTTCCCAGGCTCGCAGGTAATTCCGGCACTAATAAAGCTCAGTTGGTCGTTTTCAGCCAGCCGCCGTCCACGTAGTAGGAAGAACCCACACAGTAGCTGGAGCGCGGGGAGCAGAGGAACACATAGAAGTGGGCCAGCTCCTCCGGGGTTGCAAAACGGCCGATCGGAGCGTTGTCTTTTGCAATCTTGTCGAGGTACTGGTCGACGGTCGTGTCCGTATCCTGAGTCAGAATGCCCGCGGTCTTTCGCCAGTCCTGCGTCAGGATCAGGCCCGGGTTGACGGCGTTGACCCGGATGTTTTCCTTTATTAGCTCGTTGGCCAGGCACTTGGAGAGCATGACCAGGGCGGCTTTGGTCGTGTTGTAGATCGGCTCATAGCCCAGGGGTTGTTTGGCGCAGATGGAGGCGGTGTTGAGGATCACCCCGCCGCCCCGCTTGCGCATCAGAGGGACCATGGCCCTGGAGAATCGTACTGCGGCCATAACGTGGAGCTCCCAGAAATACTGCCACTTCTCATCCGCAGCCTCCATGATCGTCTCTGAGGTCCCCGTGCCGGCGTTGTTGATCAGGATGTCCACCCCGGCGAAAGCGGCGCCGATGCGGGCGGCCGCCGCCTCGATCTGCGCCGCTTGAGAAACGTCGGCGGAAAGGCCGAGACTCTGCACTCCGTGCGCCCGGCCGATCTCGCCGGCCTCCCGCTCCACCCGTTCCCTGTCCCGCGCGCAGATGACGATGTCCACCCCCTCGGAGGCCAGCGCGTGGGCCACGGCCAGACCGATGCCGACGCTTCCGCCGGTGATCACCGCCCGTTTACCCTTCAGTTCGAGGTCCATGGTTTCCTCCATGTTTATTTAATTGAGCGTCCAAAACCGAATGAGCTTCCGCCCCGGCCAAGCCGCAGCGCCCTACCTCAGCTCATCGACCTCCAGATCCAGGGCCCGGGCCATGAATTTGAGCTCCACCCCCCGATGACCGGTGATCAGCAGGTTGTGGTGGGAGTAGAAGGACTCCATGAGGCGATGGCCGTCTGGGACGCGGATCAGCGCCCCGTTGCGGCAGTCCGAACCGGGGTACTGCACGTATCGTATCAATTCCCCCTGGATGACCTGCAGGCGGGTCAGGGTGGGATCGAGCTTCGAGATGGTGATCGGCCCCTCTGCCATGCGGGCGTCGATGGCCGAGGCATTGTCATCCACGATCGCCAGCACCTTGGAACGTAGGGTCCACTCGGTCGAGAAACTGGGGGGAACCACCCCGAGGTAGCCGCAATGGACCATCAGCAGATGGTCGTCGAAGTTTCCTTCGACCTTGGGGAAATCGTCGATGCGCTCGTGCTTGAGGGCGGCCCGTCCCACCAGGAAGGGGTAGATGTTGCTCATCATGATCGGCGCTCCGAGGGACTTGTGGATGATGTATTTGGACAGAAGGCTCATCGTGTCCGCCTCGCAGGCCCACAGCAGGCCCTTTTCCTCGAAGAGCATGGCCCAGGCCAGGCAGGGCGTGGTGTCGGAGTAGAAGCTCTCATTCAGGCAGTTGATCCCCACCCCGCCGATGGCCGGGTCCCTCTCCACCTCTTTTTTCACCGCCAGGTAGATCTTTAGCGCGCTGTTGAGGGCGCGGGGGCTCAGATCGGTCTTCAGCTTCCATCCCTTCCAGGCCGCTTCCGCCTCCCGGTCCGGTATCTCTTTGGCTTCCGCCCCCATCTGCTTGAAGCTCTTCTTGACGATGGTGACCCCGAAGCGCTTTTTGATCGCCTGTGTGCAGTGATCCTCCCACCAGTAGAAACGCTTGAAGATCTCCGCCTGCATGCCCTCCCCGGGGTCGTCCTGATAGACCAGGAACTTGGTGGACCGGAGCTGACGCTTGAGGGCCAGGGTGCGGCAGGTTTTGCGGGTCAGTTCGAGGGTGTAGGGGGCGAAGACCTTCATCCCTTCTGCGGTCATGGAGCTGATGATTTCCCAGTCCCAGATGTTGACCGTGCCGAATTCGGAGGTCAGGACCACGAAGGGGATGCGGACCTTGCCGAGCTCTTCCATCTGCTTGAAGGCGTCCCCCAACAGCTGCGGGAACAGCACGGCGTCCGCCTCCGGGAGCCGCGAGCCCAACGCCGCCGGCTCGAGGATATCCGCCTCCTCGGCCAGCATGGTCTTGAGATTGGCCAGCTGCTTCTTGAAATCATCATCCATGCCGGAGCGGAAATACACGGGAACCAAACGGGCTTTCATTCTCTTCTCCTCCTTCGCGTCTTTGTTCATTCCTATCTCATTCTACAGGAACATCCTGCGTAGAGCATCGGCGGAGCGTTCGATCCGCTCCACCGATGTGCCGAAGTGTTTGACCGCCAGGGCTGCGTACAGGGCGTCGACCACCAGCATCTGTGCCAGGCGTGACACCATGGATTCCTGGAAGAAGGCCGAGTCCTGGGTCGAGGTAAAAAGGACGATGTCGGAGTGCTCGGTGATCGGTGTATTGTCGAAACTGGTGATGCACATGGTGGCCGCGCCGCTGCTGCGGGCCTGTTTCAAGGCATTGACCGTCGAGATGGTGCGGCCGGAGTTGGTTATACCGACCGCCAGATCGCCGGCGGCCAGGAGTGAGGCGCTCACGCTCTGCTGGTTGGGGTCGCTGTAGGTGTGGCAGCGTTTACCGATCCGGTAGAAGCGCAGGCGGACGTGCTCCGCGGCTACGTAGGATCCCCCAGCGGCATAGATATCGACGTGGCGGGCCTGGTCGATGGCGGCCACGGCCCGCTCGATTTCGTGGGTGTCCAGGATCCTGCGGGTGTCCTCCAGTGCCTTGCTGTTGATGGAAAAGATCTTATCCAGAATCGTGGACACCGGATCGCTTTCGTTGACTTCCTGGTAGACCATCTTGGTTGCCCGGTCGCCATCCAGTGGCAGGGCGGCCAGGTTGATCTTGAGCTCCTGGAAGTTCCCGAGACCGACGGTTTTGACGAAGCGGGAGATCGTGGCCTCGGCCACGCCGCATTCACCGGCCAGCTCTTTGATCCGCATCAGTTTGACCTCCTGGGGATGATCCAGGATGTATTCGGCGATCTTCTTGAGAGCCGGATTGAGGGAGGGCAGCAGCCCACGGATTCGCAGTAGGAGCATCGCTGTATTATACACGAAAATACCTACTTAGCAAATTAATTTTCAATTATTGTTGACAACACGAAAATAAGTTTTATAATAACATCACGTCGCTATGGGAACGATCACCTCATGAAAGCCTTTGTCGGAGCCGACATCGGTACAACGGGCATCCGCGCTTCGCTCTACGACCAACACTTTACGGCGATCGGATCGGGCAGCGGTGAATCGATCCTGAACCGTGAAGCCGGCGGGGCGATCACTCAGGATCCTGAACAGTTGTACCTTGAAACCGCCGGAGCAGTCAGGGAAGCGGTGGCGGAGTCCGGCGTCGATCCAGGGGATATCGCCGGCCTCTCCTTCGACGGACAGATGGCGGGGATCCTGGGCATTGACGAACACTGGAATGCCGTGACTCCCTACGATTCCTGGCTCGACACCCGCTGCGCCGCCCAGGTAGAGGCGGTTCGGGAGAGGGCTCAAGACGCTGTCATTCGCAAGACCGGCATCATCCCCAGCTACAATCACGGGCCCAAGATCCTCTGGTGGCGGGACAACCACCCCGAGGTTTTCGCCAGGGTGGCGAGTTTCGTCCAACCGGCGGCCTACGTGGCCGGCAGGCTCTGCGGCCTCCAAGCCCAAGATGCCTTTCTGGACTGGACCTACCTGCACTTCAGCGGCTTCTCCGACACCGCTGCCCTGACGTGGGATAGGGAGCTTCTGTCACTGTTTGACGTTCCCGGCGGGAAGCTGCCGAAGATCGTGTCGCCCTACACCCTCATAGGCGAGGTGCGCCCCGAACAGGCCGAGGCCTTCGGGGTCCCTGCAGGCGTGCCGGTTGCAGCCGGCTGCGGCGACACGGCCTCCTGCTTTCTCGGGGTAGGGGCTGTAGAGGTCGGGATCGCCGTAGACATCGCCGGCACGGCATCGGTCCTGGCCCTGAGCATAGATCGATTCTCTCCGGACCCGACCGGGCTGGTCTATGCCTCCCGGTCCGTTGAAGAGCAGATCTGGTATTCCATGTCCTACATCAACGGAGGCGGGATGAACCTGGAGTGGTTCAAGCAGGAGTTCGCTCCGCAGCGAAACTTCGTCGACCTGAACCGGGAGATCGAGGCTATCGGCCCCGGTTCGGGAGGGTTGATCTTCGTGCCCCATCTGGAGGGGCGCGGCTACCCCAGTGTCCCGAACATGCGGGGGCACTGGAAGGGATTCACCCGCGCTCATACGCTGGCCCACTTCTACCGCTCCGTGCTCGAAGGAGTGGCCTACGAATACGCCCTGTACAAGAACAGCATCCTCTCGCGACTGAAAGGGGATCTTTCCTTCACGATTCGCGGTGCAGCAGGCGGGGCCAGGAGCCCGGTGTGGAATCAGATCAAGGCGGACGTGCTGGGCTGCGACTACTGTACAATAAATCGGGAGGACATCGCCCTGCTTGGTCAGGCCCTGGTCGCGGCCAAAGCAACCGGGCACATTCGGGACCTGCCCGAAGCGGCCCGTGAGCTCGTCCACGTGGATAGGGTCTATCACCCCAACCAGGAAAACAAACGGCTTTACGCCGAAATGATAGCCGAATACGGTGCTATGCTGGATAGTGCCGGCACCCGCTGAAAACCCAAAAACATGTGAGGAGGAATGATCAATGAAGATCGGGATCGACAGTTACTGCTACCACCGCTTTTTCGGGGAGGTATACCCCCAGCAGGCGACCCCAGAGAAGAAGATGAGTTTGGAGGACTTTATCCATCGGGCCAAGCAGCTGGAGGTGGACGGGGTGTCTCTGGAGTCCTGCTTCATCGACCGCTTCGACTCCGCTTACCTCTCCGAGGTAAAAGGCCTGCTCGATGAATACAAGCTGGACCGGGTGTTCGCCTGGGGCCACCCCGACGGTCTGGAGGGCGGCCAGAACGAGAAGGAGTTCGAAGAGATGATGAAGTCCATAGACTACGCGGAGGCTATCGGCGCCAAAGTCATGCGGGTGGTCGGTTCCAGCCTGATGTTTCGCTTCCAGCCTCATGGGCCGCAGCTGGAGAAGCTCTCAGAGTGGTTTTCCATCGCCGCCAAGGAGGTGGAGAAGCGGGGCATAAAGATGGCCGTCGAAAACCACATCGACTACAACTCCGACGAGATATTCACGCTTTTGAAGAACGTGAACTCCCCCAATATGGGCATCAATTTCGACACGGGCAATTTCGTCAGGGTGCTCGACGACCCGGTCAAGGCTATGGGGAAGCTGGTCAAACACGTGTTCGCCACCCACATCAAGGACCTCAAAATTCAAAAGGGCGCCGCGGTGGATGACTGGTACTTCTTCTCGTGCACCCCGGTGGGCGACGGCGGCATCGTGGACAATCAGAAGATCGGGCAGCTGCTGGAGGACAACGGCTTCGAGGGCTTTATGGCCGTGGAGATCGACTTCCTCCACCCGGATTACAAGAACGATGAGGACAAAGCCGTTGCCCAAAGCGTCAAGGAATTGAAGCGCATCGCCCTGGCGGTGGAGAAAAACAAGTAGATTGAGGGGGAATGAAGATGAAGAATCTGAACGTAGGGATCGTCGGCTACAAGTTCATGGGCAAGGCCCACAGCAACGCCTGGATGAAGGCGCCGCTGTTCTTCGACCTGCCCGCGCAGCCGGTGCGCAAGGTCGCCTGCGGACGCAGCGAAGGGCCATTGAGGGAGTTCGCCGAACACTGGGGATGGGAGCAGATCGAGACGGATTGGAAGAAACTGGTTGAACGCAAGGATGTCGACATCATCGACATCTCCGCGCCTCAGAACATGCACCACGACATCGCCATGGGCGCCATCGCCAACGGAAAACATGTATTCTCCGAGAAACCCATGGCCATGAGCTATAAACAAGCCAGGGAGATGTACGAAGCGGCGGAGAAGGCGGGGGTCAAGCACTACCTCAATCACAACTACCGTCGCTGCCCCGCGGTCATGCTGGCCAAACAGCTCATCGATGAGGGCAGGATCGGTCGCATCTACCACTTCCTGGGCGAGTATCTGCAGTCCTGGATCATGGACCCCGACTTCCCGCTGACCTGGCACCTGCGCAAAGAGACCGCCGCCTATGGCCCCCATATAGATCTGGGCTCACACACCATCGATATGGCCCGTTTCCTGGTCGGTGAAATCACCAGCATCACGGGGATGACCCGCCAGTTCATCAGCGAGCGTCCGCTGCCCGATGAGGCGGCGGGTACCTTCCAGGCGGGTGGAGCCGCCGGCGGCGCCAGGGGCAAGGTCGGGGTGGAGGATGGAGCCATGATGACCGTCGGCTTCGAAAACGGGGCCATCGGCTGCATCAACACTACACGATTCGCCGGGGGCCGTCTCAACTATCTGCATTTCGAGATCTATGGGGACAAGGGCTCTCTTGCCTGGGATTTCGAGCGCATGAACGAGCTCAGATACTTCTCCATGGAGGATCCTGAGCACGCTCGAGGATTCCGGACCATCGTGGCCACCGATCCGGTACATCCCTACGTTTCCGCCTGGTGGCCGCCGGGACACATCATCGGCTACGAGCACCAGTTCGTTCACGCCGCGGCGGATTTCGTGAAGGCGATCGTGGAGGACAAGGAGGCCTGGCCGAGCTTCTACGACGGCATGAAGTGCATGCAGGTCATCGAGGCGGGGATCGAATCCGCCGAAAAGGGTAAACGGATCGACCTGAAGGAATAATAGGGATGGACAAGATACGATTCTGCCTGATCGGAGCAGGCCGGGCGGGGATGGTCCACGCCCGCAACGTGGCCTTCAACATCAATAACGCGGATCTGACGGCCATCGTCGACAGCCAGGAGCAGGTGCTCCAGGAGCGGGGGAGGGAGCTGGGTGTGTCGAAGCTGTACAATCGCCTAGAAGACGCCCTGGACTCGAAGGACTTCGACGCGGTGATCATCGTGACACCGACCTTCAGCCACCGGGACCTGGTGGTTGCCTGCGCCGAAGCCGGCCGGCACGTCTTCTGCGAGAAACCCATGACGATCCGGGTCTCCGAAGCCGAGGACATGATCGGGGCGGTGGAGCGCTCCGGTGTCAAGCTGCAGATCGGATTCATGCGCCGCTTCGATCCTCCGTTCCGCAGGGCCAGGGAGCTCATCGACGGCGGCGAGCTCGGAGAGGTGATGTTGATAAAGAGTGTCGGACGCGGGCCGGGGCTGCCTCCTCCCTGGAGCTACAACGTGGCGGAGTCCAACGGCCTGCTTGGTGAGGTCAACAGCCACGACTTCGACTCCACCCGCTGGCTGGCCGGAGGCGAATACCGCCGCGTATACGCCGAGGCGGTGAACCGCAAGGTTCCGGAGCTCCGGGAGGAGCATCCGGATTTCTACGACAATGTGGTCTGCACGGTGCGCTTCGACAACGAGGTGATCGGAACGATCGACGGCACCTGTCCGGTGGGCTACGGCTACGACGCCCGAACCGAGATCGTCATGACCAAGGGCCTGATCTCCATCGGGGAGACCCGGGGAGATGCGCTTTTTTCCTGCGATCTGGACGGCGTCATCAAGCGCAGCGCCCATCAGAGCTGGCGCAACCGCTTCAGGGACGGCTACCTCGATGAGATGAAGAGCTTCATCGCCTGCATCCTGGAGAACAAGCCCACCCTGGTTACAGGCCGGGATGGGCGGGCCGCGGTAGCCGCCGTGGTGGCGGCCAATGAGTCGGTGCGTACGGGCCGGCCCGTGGAAATCGAAGGGTGAGGAGCGCGAGATTATGAAGGCGGCGGTGTTCAGCGGTGTCGGAAAGATTGAGACCCTGGAGACGGAAACCCCGCGGATCGGCGACTCCGACATCCTCTTGAAGGTGGGCGCCGCCACGATGTGCGGAACCGACCTCAAGATCTTGGCCAACGGCCACTTCAAGATCAGAGACGGGGAGCAGCGGATCCTGGGGCACGAGTTTGCCGGTGAGATTGTTGAAATCGGGGGCAAGGTCAGGGGCTATCGCAAGGGTCAGCGGGTGGCGGTGGCACCGAATGTGGGCTGCGGCACCTGTCGCTACTGCCGGATGGGCAAGACCCACCTCTGCCCGGACTACGATGCCTTCGGTATCAGCCGCGATGGGGCTTTTGCGCAGTACGTCCTGATCCACGACAAGGCCATTCAACAGGGAAACGTGGTGCCGATGGCTGACGATATCAGCTTCGAGGAAGCGGCTCTTGCCGAGCCCCTGTCCTGCTGTTATAGCGCCTGGCGCTCGGTGGACACCCGGCCGGGAGAAGCGGTGCTGATCGTAGGGTTGGGCCCCATGGGCATCCTTCACCTGCAGCTGCAGAAGCTGGCCGGCGCCGGGACGGTAATGGTGGCGGACATATCGGAGACCCGTCTGGGCATGGCCGAAACCTACGGAGCCGACCTGCTCATAAACTCCGCCAAAGAGGATCTGGAGGAGGCGGTGATGCGCCGCACCGGCGGAATCGGCGCCGACGTGGTCATCACCGCGGTCCCGGTTCCGGCAATCCAGCAGCAGTCGGTACGAATGGCCGCCCGGCAGGGGCGCATCAACCTGTTCGGCGGTCTTCCCAAGGGCAAGGAGCTCGTGGAGATCGACACGAACCTGATCCACTACCGGGGCATTGTTTTGACCGGCACTACCGGCGCCTCCCTGGAGGACTACGAACGGTCCCTGAGTCTGATCGAAGGGGGAAAGATCGACGTGGCTTCCCTGATCACCGGGCGTTATCCGGTAAGCGAGATCAGGGCGGCCTTTGAATATGCCGGCAGCGGTCGGGGTCTCAAGACCCTGATCGAGACCGAGTGAAAAGAAGGAACCGTCGATGGCAAAGATCCTTATAACACCCCGATCCCTGACCAGGTCGGGCCACCCTTCACTCCAGCTGCTCGAGCAGGCGGGCTACCAGGTGGTGTACTGCACCCCGGGACAGCAGCCCGATGAGACGGAGCTTGTTCGGCTCCTTCCGGGTTGTCTCGGCTATCTGGCGGGGGTGGAGAAGGTTTCAGCCCGAGCTCTGGAAGCGGCGGATATCCTGAAGGTCATCTCCAGGAACGGAAGCGGTGTGGACAACATCGATATAGAGGCGGCGGAGCGCAGGGGCATCAGGATCTGCAGGACCGAAGGAGCCAATGCCAAGGGCGTGGCGGAGCTGACCATCGCCCTGATGTTCGCCCTGGCCCGCTCGATCGGCTTTCACGACGCCGGGTTGAAGTCCGAAACCTGGGAGCGCCGCAAGGGCTTCGAGCTGGAGGGGCGCACCCTGGGGCTGATCGGCTGCGGCCGGATCGGGGAAGAGACGGCGCTGCGGGCTCTGGGAATCGGCATGAAAGTGCTGGCTTACCGTCGCAACCCCGACACCGGCTTCTCTCCCTCCAGGGATTTCCGCTGGGCATCCCGGGAGGAGGTGGTAGAGCAGGCCGATGTGCTCAGCCTGCACCGGCCCGCCAATCCGGACGGCTCGCCCGTGGTCACCGCGGAGCTGCTGGCCCGTATGAAGAAGGGGGCATTTCTGATCAACACCGCCCGGGGCAGTCTGATCGACGACCGCGCCGTGCTGGCCGCCCTGGCCGACGGCAGCCTGGCTGGTGTGGCCACCGACGTCTATGAGAGGGAGCCGCCGGAGGACTACGCGCTGGTCAAACACGAGCGGGTCATCGCCACCCCCCATATCGGAGCTTTCACCCAGGAGAGCGTGGAGCGGGCCACGGTTGCGGCGGTGGAAAATATCATCGCAGCCCTGAAGCGGAACTAAACGCTGTACAGAACAAGTGACAAACCCATAGTAGGAGGACAGATCGCAGTGGATATCAAGGATCTGCAGGACAAATTGTTCAAGACCGGGGTGCTGCCGGTCATAGCCATCGAATCACCCGAGCAGGCGCTTCCCCTGGCGGATGCCCTGATCCAGGGGGGGCTTGCGGCGGCGGAAATCACCTTCCGCACCGAAGCGGCGGCGGCACCGCCATGCTGAAGGCGGCGTCGGCTCCCTACACCCACCTGGGTGTTCGCTGGTCCGGAAGCTTCGGGGCTAGATGGGAGCCAGGCAGATGAAGATCGAAGTCGAAAACGGGCGGGTGGCCAGACCTTTTGCGGTGGGTTGGGACCCAAAGGATGGAGTCATGGACGATCCGGACAATCACATCCGGCGTTTCTTGAGCAAGCTGACCGGAATGTTCTACGACCGTGCGGCGGCGGAGCGGCACCTGAAGGAACAAGGGGACGTGCTGCTGTACGAGGTGTACGAGAAGAAGATCCCGGAAGCCGACGGAGAGCTCCAATTCTGTACCAGCATCACCCACCCCGGCAAGATCGGGGAGGAGTACTTCATGACCAAGGGGCACTTCCACGCCCGCCGGGATACGGCGGAGGTTTATTACACAATCCGGGGCAGGGGCTACATGCTGATGGAAACCGAGGATGGCAAACAATTCGAGCTGGGGGAGATGCTTCCAGGGCGGGTGGTCTACGTGCCGCCCTACTGGGCCCACCGTACGATCAACATAGGCGATGAACCGCTGATATCTCTGCCGGTCTACCCCGGCGACGCGGGCCACGACTACGGTTCCATCGAGAGCTCGGGGTTCAGGCACGTGGTGGTGGAGCGGGACGGCAAGCCCACGGTGATCGAGAATCCCCGCTACGGCCGGATGAACACCTGATGCCGGGGCGATTAGGGGGAGTAGCACAAACGAGCAGCGAAACGAGCAGCAAAGTGAGGTGCGAGGATATGTTTAGCGGCGGATACACGGGCAGGATCCTGCGGGTGGATCTGTCCCGAAAGCGGCACTCGGTAGAGACGGTGGAGGAGAGGATCCGGCAGCGGCTGCTGGGCGGGCGCGGTGTGGCGGCCTGGATGTACTACCGTGAGATCGGTGCCGACGTGGACCCCCTGGGACCGGAGAACAAGGTATTCTTCATGGCCGGGCCGCTTACCGGGGTGCGGCTGCCTTCCACCACCAAGTTCCAGCTGGCCACCAAGGGGCCGGAGACCCGCATGTACCTGTGCTCCAATGGCGGGGGGGATTTCGGTCCACGGCTGAAGCAGGCGGGATTCGACGGGCTGGTGATCGAGGGCCGGGCGGAGGATTGGACTTATCTCACGATCCGGGACGGAGAGGTGGCCTTCGGCGACGCCCGCCCCTGGAAGGGCCTGGATTCTGAAGCCGCCCTGGAGAAGCTCTACGAGACTGTGGGGGAGAAAAACTCCGGCGCCCTGGCCATCGGTCCGGCCGGTGAGAACCTGGTACGGCTGTCCCACATCAATGTGGACCACAGAGCCTTCGGCCGCGGCGGCGCCGGGGCGGTGCTGGGATCCAAGCGCCTGAAGGGCATCGCGGTGGCCGGCACCGGGACCGTTCCCGTAGCCGATCCCGCGGCGGTGCGCAAGCTCTGGAAGGAAGCCTCCAAGGAGCTGCAGACCACCCGGGCCAACCACAAGAAGTACGGCACGGCCCAGTACATCGAAGTGATCAATGAGCTGGGCTGCATGCCGACCCGCAACTTTCAGACTTCCTACTTCGAGGGGGGGCAGGAGGTCGACGCCCAGGCGATGAAGAGCCGCTACTACCTCAAGAACTTTCACTGCTTCAACTGTCCGGTGGGCTGCGGCATGGTCTGCGAGGTCAGGGAGGGGCCCTACGCCGGGGCTCGAGCCCGCACGGAGTTCGAAACCATCGGGCTGCTCGGGCCGAACTGCGGCATCTCCGATTTCGGAGCCATCGTTGCGGGAAACCAGCTCTGCGACCAGCTGGGCATCGACACGATGTCCGCGGGCAACCTGGTGGCCCTGACCATGGAGCTGTACGAGCGGGGGCTGATAGGCAGGGAGGAAACAGCGGGCATCGACGCCCGCTTCGGCAACGCCGATGCCCTCCTGGGCATCATCCGCCTGATCGCCGAGCGAAAGGGCATAGGGGACCTGCTGGCCGAAGGAGCAAAGGGCGTTCTGGAGCGCCATCCCGAGTGGAGCCCCTACCTGCTGGCGGTCAAAGGTCTGCCCTTCGCGGCCTATGATCCCCGGGGCTTCTACGGCAACGCCCTGACTTACGGCACCTCCAGTCGCGGGGCCTGTCACAACGTGGGCGGGTGGACGATCCGGGCGGAGCTGCAGAGCGGCCAATACGACCGCTTCGCCCTGGAGGGCAAGGGCAGGCTGGTCAAGGACACCCAGGACAACCGCGCCTACGTGGACAGCCTGGGGCTGTGCACCGTGGTACGGGGCTCCCTCGGCTTTTCGGCCAGCCCGACCATGGATGTGCTGAAGATCGTTACCGGCTACGATTTCACCCCGGAGCTCATTGAAATCGGGGAGCGAATCTACAACCTGGAGCGGATGATCCTGAACCGCGAGGGAGTGCACCGCAAGGAGGACCAGCTGCCCGAGCGTATCGTGAAGGAATCGATCCCTTCCGGCCCGATCGAGGGCCGCACGCTCACCGAGGGGATGTACAACCAGATGCTAGACGAGTACTATCGGGACCGAGGCTGGGATGCCGACGGGGTCCCGACCGCAGAGACCGTCGCCCGCCTGGGTATCGAGGAGCTCGTGGTGTGACCGTCACGGTCAAGTATCTGTCCATTCTGAGAGACAAGGCCGGTCTACGGGAGGAGAGCGTCGGCTTTCCCGCCGGGAGCCGACTGGCCGATCTGGCCCGCTGGCTCCGGGAGCGGCACGGCTTCGAATACGAGGACCGCGATATCATGTACATTCTGAACGGGCGCGGCTGGGGCCAGTACCCGCAGGGCCTCGAGACTCCTCTGAGCGACGGGGATACGGTCCTGTTGTCCGTGCTGGTATCAGGGGGCTGACAGCAGCACGGGCGCCGGGGGCAGCTGCCCGGGCGGCGGGAGTCACTGCCCAGTTGACCCGGGCTCCGAATACCGGGAGACCAGGAACACAAGACGATGGCTATCGTGCGCACAGTTCTCGGAGAACGTGATTCCCGTAATCTGGGCTTCACCCACTGTCACGAGCACCTGTTTGTATTTCCCGTAAACGGAGTCGAGCTGGCCGAAAGGCTCATCATCGACGACTACGAAAAGACCAGGAGCGAGCTGCTGCGATTCAGGGAGGCCGGCGGCTCCGCGGTGGTGGACGCCCAGCCCTTCGGCGCCGGCCGCCACCCGGAGCTCCTGGCCCGGGCGGCCGAAGAGACGGGGATCAACATCATCGCTTCCACCGGGCTGCACCGCAGGCACTACTATCCGGCGGACTTCTGGATGTATCGGGCCGGGGCTGATGAGCTTGCTGGGCTGTTCCTCTCGGAGATCCGGGAGGGCATGTACGCCTACGACCCGCGCGACCCCTTCTGCCGACGCACCGCTGTCCGGGCGGGGATCATCAAGATAGCGAGCGGTGCAGAGGGTCTGGACAGTCACTGCCGGAAGGTTTTCGAAGCGGCCGCCCGGGCCCATTGGGATTCCGGCGCGCCGGTCATGACCCACACGGAGCTGTCGACCTGGGGCCTGGAACAGGCGGAGTTCCTCATGGAACGAGGCGTGGATGCCGCCTCCATAATCATCTCTCACATGGACCGGGCCGCAGACCCGGAGCGGAACCTGGAGCTGGCCCGGCTGGGGGTTTTCCTGGAGTACGACACCATCGCCCGTCACCGCTATCACTCCGACCGGGAGGAGATAGGGCTGATCAGAACGATGGTTGAAGCCGGCTTTGAAGAGAAAATCCTGCTTGGCCTGGATGTCACCCGGGAGCGGTTGCCTGCGTATGGGGGCAGCTACGGCCTCACCTACCTGTCCGAGAGCTTCCTGCCCCGCCTCCGGGAACAGGGGATCGAACAGGCGGCCGTGGAGGCGATGATGGTCGCCAACCCGGCGCGGGCCCTGGCGCTGCGGGAGCACGGGGGGAATCGGTGAAGGGGAAACCGACCTTCTACTTCATCGGAGTTTCGACCTCCGGGTCGTTGAGCATGAAGCTGTTCCCGAAGTGGCTGGAGGCCGCCGGTTGGCCCGAAACCGCGATCCGCGGCTTCGACATCGAGGTAAGGGGCCCCCGGAAGAAATACCGGCGGATCGTGCGGCGTATCAAGGAGGATGAAAATGCCTTCGGCGCGCTGGTTACGACCCACAAGATCGACATTCTTGATGCCGCCGGGGACCTGTTCGACTTCCTGGATCCCTACGCCCGGATCTTCGGTGAGATCTCGTCGATCTCCAAACGCGACGGGGCCCTTCACGGTCACGCCAAGGACCCTATCACCGCCGGGAGGGCTCTGGAGAGCTTCCTGCCCCCGCGGTACTGGGCCAAGCACCCCCAAGCCCAGGTCTTCATCATCGGCGCCGGGGGCAGCGGCATCGCCCTGAGCGCCTATTTGATGCGGGCCGAGCAGGGAAAGAACGTGCCTTCCCGGATCCTGATCTCCAGCCGTTCGCAGCGCGGGCTGGAACACTGCCGGGAGGTGCACGGCCAGGTCGGAGCGACCACGGAGGTCCAATACCTTCAGGTCGGAGGGGTCCGGAGCAACGACGATATTTTGAGCCGGTTGCCGCCGGGTTCCCTCGTGGTCAACGCCACCGGCATGGGCAAGGATGTCCCCGGTTCGCCGCTTTCCGACCGCGCTCTGTTCCCTCAAAATGCCTTGGTCTGGGAGTTCAACTACCGGGGCAGCCTGGAGTTCCTGTATCAAGCCGAGAACCAGGCCTCCACCAGAAACCTGGTAATTCAGGATGGGGTAACCTACTTTGTGTTCGGCTGGGCCCTGGGCATGGAGGAGGTGTTTGCCCGCCGCCTGGAACCTCAGCAGCTGGAGGCCTTCTGCCGGATCACCCACCAGGCTCTTGGCCGCCCGGATGAGGAGTGCAGGTGAAAAAAAATGGCTTTCCCGATATTCTGATACAATAGGAGTGAAATAACGATGTCCGATGAAACGCATGTCTACAAGACCAGCCTGGCCTGGACCTCCCAAAGAATGGGGACGCTTCACTCACCGGGATTACCCGATGTCGTGGTTGCCACCCCTCCACAGTTCCCGGGAGGCCATGAGGGGATCTGGTCGCCGGAGCACCTGTTTGTAGCCTCTGCCGAGGTTTGTTTGATGACCACCTTCCTGGCCATCGCGGCGAACTCCAAACTCGAGTTTGCCACCTACTCCTCCGAAGCCGAAGGAACACTGGAAAAAACCTCGGACGGCTACCGGATCACCGAGATCACAATCCACCCGCGCGTGACCATTGCGGATACTTCTGCAGAAGATCGGACCAGGCGGATCATCGAAAAGGCCGAAAAACACTGTCTCATATCGAACTCGATGCTGTCGACGATCAAGGTGATCCCCGAAGTCTCGGTTTTCGCCTGAGGGAAAGATCCGGAGGAAAGCGATCCCGGCCCGGGGAAAGCAGCCAGACCGCATCTGCGCCGGCGACCCCTTCCCCCTCAGTGCAGCTTCGGTAACCAGTCGCCGTGCGCCTCGATCAGGTCGTCGCAAAGGGCCACGATCTCGTCGATGGGCAGCTCCGCCGCTGTGTGAGGATCCAGCAGGGCGGCCTGATAGAGGGTGTCCCTTTTACGGGTCACCGCAGTTTCTATGGCCAGCAGCTGTACGTTGATGTTGGTCATGTTGAGGGCGGCCAGCTGTGTCGGTAGAGCGCCGACCCGGCACGGGGTGACTCCGTTGCCGTCGACCAGGCAGGGAATCTCCACGCACGCTTCGGCGGGCAGATTCGCTATCGAACCGGAGTTGAGCACGTTGCCGGCGATCCGGAACGTGCGGTCCGTTTCGATCGACTCCATGATGTAGGAGGCGTACTCCTCAGTACGCTCGTGTCCCAGGTCACGGTTTTTAGTTAGCTGCGCCCGCATGCGAGCCCAATCTTTTATCTGCTCCCCGCACCTCCTCGGATACTCGTCCAGGGGGATGGCGAAGCGTTCAATGAGCTGGGGATAGCGCTCCTTGATGAACCAGGGGAGGTATTCGGCGTTGTGCTCGCTGGACTCGGTGACATAGTAGCCGAACCGCCGCATGATCTCGTAGCGGACCAGGTCAGCGTGGGGTACGGACCGCTCGGCGGCGCGCCGCTTGATCTCCGGATACAGGTCCACGCCGTCCTTGTTCACCTCCAGAAGCCAGGCCATGTGGTTGATTCCGGCGATCTTCCAGCGGACACCGGAGGGATTCATGCCGAGATCCCGAAACAGGTGGGGAACGCAGGACTGCACGCTGTGGCAGAGACCCACCGTCTTTACGCCTGTGTGCCTGAGCAGGGCTCCGGTCAGCATGGCCATCGGATTCGTATAGTTGAGAAACCAGGCCTCCGGACATAACTCTTCGATGTCCCGGGCGAAGTCGAACAGGACCGGCAGGGTACGCAGAGTACGGAAGATTCCGCCGATGCCGAGTGTGTCGCCGATGGTTTGCCTCAGGCCGTATCTCTTGGGGATCTCGAAATCTATGACCGTGCAGGGTCTGTATCCGCCCACCTGAACCGCGTTCACCACGAAGCCGGCTCCGGTCAGGGCCTTCCGCCGGTCCTGGTAGGCTCTCACCCGGGCCTTCCCGGCGTTGACGTTCCGGTTTATGGTGTCCAGCATCATCTTCGAGTCACCGAGCCTCTCGGCATCGATATCGAAGAGTGCGTATTCTGCGTCCCGGAGAGCGGGTGTCAGCAGGCAGTCGCCGAGCACGTTCTTGGCAAATATCGTGCTGCCTGCACCTAAAAAGGCTATTTTCACCATTCCCGCCGATGTTCAGGTGTGCTTTTTCGTCTCAGCCAGCCTGCCCTGCTCCCGGCGGATCTCCTTGAGCTCCTTCGTATAGGCCCGCTCGTAGGTGGAGCAGCCAACCGGCCGCTGCCGGATGAGGAACTCGATGCAGTTGTCGCAAACCGTGCACCACTTGACTTCTTCCGGCTTGCCCGCCTCCAGTTTGGCCGGAAGCAGCGGGTCGGCCAGTGACTGGCGGCCGATGGCGACCATGTCGCAGACCCCGTCGCGGATGTTCTTGTTGGCCCAATGCAGGAAGGAGGACTCCTCCCGCTTTACGCCGCGGAAGGCATTCTTGCCGTTCCGGAAAACGGAGTAGGCCGAGCCGATGAGCACGGTCTGGGGCTTCAGAACGGCTTT
>Ga0307426_1000912_pt1 | contig 20165 bp, 21 predicted proteins | sample SalMarWE160340MG_FD_202165 | JGI IMG/M metagenome (GOLD analysis project Ga0307426, IMG submission 202165) | Salt marsh sediment microbial communities from the Plum Island Ecosystem LTER, Massachusetts, United States - WE1603-40 | ecosystem: Environmental > Aquatic > Marine > Intertidal zone >...
AAAAAGTCCGTTCTGCAAGCCCAGAACAGGCTCGACGAAACCGAGTCCGACGTGCTTATCGACGTCAACAAGAAGATACGGACGCTCGAGCAGTCGGCCATGTACATAGGAGTCGCGGAAGCGGACCAGACGGCGGCGCGCGAAAATCTACGGGTAACCATGAATAAATATGAACAGGGAAGCGTGCTTCTTCAGCAGGTTCTCGAAGCCGAATCCGAAATGGCAGACGCTAATAACGAATATAACCAGGCAATACTCGACTACTGGACTGCCCGCGCCGAGCTTGAGAGAGCGATAGGAGAGGAGTAAATGAGAAATAGCATCATTGTTTTTCCCGCTTTTTGCATGCTGGTCGCGGTTATCCTGTCAGGATGCGGTGGGGAAGAATACAAGAAAAGCGTTACGCCAGTCCGTGTGGTGAATACGGCGATAAGCGAGCTCGACTCGCCCGTGAGCTATACGGCTTCGGTAAATGCCTACACACAGGTGGAGCTTGATTTCAAGGTAGACGGCTATGTACAGGAAATTCTACAGACCATGGGCGCGAACGGAGAAATGAGGGATATACAGGCCGGAGACGAGGTGCCCAAGGGAACACCTCTCGCCATCATCGACAAGACGCAGTATCTGGCAAAGGTAATCGAGGCGGAGAGCCGTCTCAAGGAAGCCCGGGCATCCCTGCAAAAGGAGACAGAGGATTTCGGGAGAACGTCGATACTGTATTCGACCAAAAGCGTCACCGCGCCAGATTACGACAGGGTGAGAAAGGATTACAAAAGCGCCCAGGCTCAGGTAGTCGCCGCAGAGGCAAACCTGGTGGATGCAAAGGAAAATCTAGGGTTCTGCACGCTGAGGGCTCCAATGAACGGGGTGATTATCAGCCGTGACGTGAATGTGGGAAGCTACGTCAGGCCCGGCACGCAAGGATTCGTTATTGCCGACGTAACCTCGGTCAAGGTCGTATTCTCGATACCGGACGTCGCTCTCGGTGACGTTTCGCTCGGACAGGAGATGGCCGTCACGACTGAGGCCGTTAAGGATACGATTTTCACGGGAACGGTTACAGAGATCGCACCTTCCGCCAGCACCAGAACGAGGGTATTTAATGTCGAGATCACGATACCCAACCCGGAGAACCTGCTTAAACCGGGAATGATAGCCTCCCTTGGCGTGGCCGAAGGCGGTCTGGATCAGCATATCATGCTCGTGCCTTTCAGCTCGGTCGTAAGGTCCGTGAACAATCAGGACGGATACGCCGTATATATCATAGAGGATAAGCAGCAAAAGACCTACGCGAAAATCGTGGACGTCTCACTCGGCAGCGTGTTCGGCAACCGAATAGCCGTAACGAGCGGGCTCACCCCAGGGGACAGAGTTATCACCACAGGCGCGCAGATCGTCCAGAACGGAGATCAGGTGAGCGTTATCCCATAAATCTAACAACTTAGCTCGAAGAAGGAGGATCAGATGGCTACGTACATGTGGACGGTTTACCTGGCAGGCGAGATACATTCGGACTGGCGGGAGAGGATTATCGAAGGCTCGGAAGACCTGCCGGTAGAGTTTTACACCCCCGTCACCGACCACGAAGCAAGCGATATGTGCGGCGTGGAGATACTTGGAGAGGAGCAGTCCGCTTTCTGGAGGGACAGAAAAGGCGCCGGGATCAATTCGATAAGGATTAACACGCTCATCGATAACGCCGACATTGTCGTCATCAGGTTCGGGCCCAAGTACAAGCAATGGAACGCCGCCTTTGTCGCCGGATATACCGCCGCACTCGGAAAGCCCTACATAACCCTACACGACGAGGAACACGATCACGCGCTCAAGGAAGTGGACGCTTCAGCGCGGGCGACGGCGAGGACGCCTGAGCAGGTGGTGGATATTCTAAAGTACGTAATGCTGAAATAACCGGATACGAATGCGCAACGTGTGACCGATGGCACATAGAGACGACAACGAAATAATCGCAAAAACTCACAATACGGCCCGTTACTTCACGGAAAACCGCCATATTTCGTGGGTCCTTTTGGTAGGCGTGCTCATCTGGGGAGCCTTCAGCTGGATAAACATGCCCAAGAGGAAAGACCCCAATATACCAGTCCTGGTAGCGGTAGCCGTTTGCACGTGGCCGGGTGCCGACGCTGAAGAAGTTGAGCAGCTGGTAACGAAACCTATAGAAGAGATGATAGCCCAGAATTCCTACCTCCATACGCCGGAAGGTGGAAATCAATTCATGATCAAGTCTTATACCCTTCCCGGCGTGTCCATCGTTCAGTTCCAGCTGTCAGAGGGGCTTAAAGATACGACAGAGCAGTTTAACGACATAAACCTGAGACTGGACTACCTTAATAACAGCCTTCCGGAGGGAGCGGGCCCCATTCAGTTTAACAGCGGATTCGGCAATACGGCCGCCATGATGCTGACAATAGCCAGCCCGAAGGAAAGCGAGGTGCAGCTCGAGATACGCGCGAGAAATATCAGGGCAGCCGTGGAAGAAGTCCGCTCCTCCCTGCACGAAGGAGGCGAAGCCCGGCGCGCTACGTTCGTAATCGCGCTTCCGGGCTCGGTAAACACCGACAGCCTGCGTAACATGTTCGACCTCTTGTTTGTCTCGCTCGTCGAAGACGGCGTCGCCGAGGACGCGAGGTACATCGAAGGCCCCTCGTTCGTGGGGCTCGACGTTGGTCTCAGCGGCGTGAGCGACGAGGAATTCCTAGCCTATACAAGCGCCTTTTCTAAACAAATGCTCGGATTTTCCGGCTTTCACGTCGACGCCTGGAAGCCCATGCTCATAACCGATCCGAACGATACCCTGACGAAGCTCCAGGCCGTCGACGGCGACAAATACAGCTACCGGGAGCTCGACAACATTACGCAGTTGATGACCCAATCGATTCAGACAATCGATCAGGTTTCCATAGTGACCAGGCAGGGGGTTCTCAACCAGAGAATATACCTCGAGTACTCCCAGGACGTGCTTGCTTCATACGGCATCGTTCCCGCAAAAATCCAGCAGGCACTGAGCGGACGGAATATCAACCTCCCCGGCGGACAATTGGAGGCAGGCGGGACGGAGGTCGTTGTTTACCCCTCGGGACTGTTTAAAAGCATTGACGAAATCGGTAATGTAATCGTTACGCAGACGACGGACGGCACTCCGGTTTACCTGAGAGACCTGGGTCAGATCGTCAGGGGCTACGAGAGCCCTCCCCAGGCACTTAATTATTACGGATGGCGTGACGATACGGGCAAGTGGCACAGGAACAGGGCGATCACTCTTGCAGTGCAGATGCACGACGGCCAGCAGATCGGCCAGTTCGGAGCCGCACTCGACAATATTATGTCGGAGATCAGACCGCTCCTGCCGTCAGATCTGATTATAGCCAAGACCTCGGATCAGCCGAGACAGGTCAGTGAGAACCTCGACCTCTTTATCAGAGCGTTGATCGAGGCTGTGGTGCTCGTGATAATCGTGGCCTGGATAGGGTTCAGGGAATGGAGGTCGGCATTACTGCTGTCCGTCTCGATACCGCTTACGCTTTCGATGACGTTCGGATTCATGTACCTGTTGGGAATAGACCTGCAGCAGGTATCGATAGCCAGTTTAATCATAGCACTCGGGCTCCTGGTAGACGACCCTGTAGTGGCCGACGACGCGATAAAAAGCAATCTTGCCATTGGGCACCCGCCCATTATCTCCGCATGGCTCGGCCCCACGAAGCTCGCTCGCGCTATTATGTTCGCGACACTTACTAACATCGTTGCGTACCTGCCTTACCTTCTGCTTACCGGCACGACCGGGGAATTCATCTACAGCCTACCTATAGTTATGACATGCGCACTTGTCGCGTCCAGAATAGTTTCGATGACATTCGTGCCCCTGCTCGGATATTACCTCCTCAAGCCCAAGGCCAAGGAGCTCACCATAGAGGAGAAAAGAAAGCAGGGATTTACGGGCTTTTATTATAAAATTACGAGTTACGCAATCGATCACAGAAAGAAGGTATTCGTGTTTTCACTCATTTTCTTTGTCATAGGCGGTCTCGTGGCAAGCCGTTTGAAAACGTCCTTCTTCCCCCTCGACGTGCAGTATTTATCGTACGTGGACGTCTGGCTACCCAATGACGCGACCCTCGCGGCGACAAACGACGTGACCAAAAAGGCCGAAAGCATTATAGAGCAGGTATCCGCCCAATACGCCAAGGACAATAAACAGAAAAGCGTTCTTAAGTCCGTTACGTCTTTCGTGGGCGTCGGGGCTCCAAGGTTCTGGAGCACGGTATCGCCCGAGCAGCAGCAAAAGAACTACGCGCAGATAGTTATCGAGCTTGAAAATAAAGACGACACACCGAAGATCGCCCCTCTCTTTCAGGCGGCGCTTGCAAGTCAAATACCCGGGGCGTATCTCGAAATGAGGCAGATACAGTTAAACGCAGTCGATTACCCGATCCAGATTCACATCATGGACATGGCCGACTACGAGTACACGCAGGACGTTGAGGCCAGGCAGGTAAAAGCATTGAGAGAACTTGCCGGGAAGCTGGAGGATATTCTGCGCAAGGTTCCCGAAACCGCTTATGTGAGGGACGACTGGTTCGAGGAGAGCTTCGTCGTCAAGCTCGAGGTGGATTCGGACAGGGCAAACCTGAGCGGGATTACGAACAAGGATGTAGCGGTATCCGCCGCCACCGGCCTTAGCGGGGCCCAGCTTACCACTTTTATAGAAGGGGACAGGAGCATACCGGTGGCAGCGAGGCTGAGGATAGAAGAGCGAGCGGAGCTCTCCGACCTCAACAGTATGTACGTGTACGGGACGACGAACAACGCCAAAGTACCGCTTCTGGAGTTATCCAATTTAACGCACGATCTTGAGAACTCAAGAATCAGAAGGCTGAACCATTTCAGGACTATTTCCGTTTTAGCCTTCCCCGCACCGGGAGAGCTGCCTTCCACAATCCTGAAAAAAGCTGAAAAGGAAATCAACTCGTTTATCGATTCTCTCCCGCCCGGTTATGCCGTCGTTTGGGCTGGCGAGAAGGCAAAGCAGCAGCAGGGATTCAGAAACCTCTCTATGGTGCTGTTAATATCCATAACCGCCATATTCCTGGCGCTCGTTCTTCAGTTCAGTAACGCGGTCAAACCGTTTCTGGTCTTCGCCGCCGTGCCGTACGGGGTCGTAGGCTCCCTGCTCGCGCTCAGTATTATGCGGGAGCCGTTCGGATTCATGGCGTATCTGGGAATAGCGAGCCTCGTGGGAGTCATCGTGAGCCACGTGATTGTGCTGTTCGACTTTATCGAGGAAATGCACGCTAAAGGAGAGCCTTTCGTGGATTCGCTTCTCGACGCGGGAATAGAAAGGCTGAGACCTGTTATGATTACGGTTGGAGCCACGATACTTGCGCTCTTCCCTCTGGCTATTGAAGGAGGCCCGCTGTGGCAGCCTCTTTGCTACGCACAGATAGGAGGACTTGCGCTCGCTACCGTAATCGAGCTTCTGCTGGTCCCTGTATTCTACTCCATATTCGTCTTGGACCTGAAGATAATTAAATGGAGTAAACAGAATTAAAGGATTTTTCTAGTAGACTCGTGAATCCGCAGCCGCCGGGGCTTCTTCCCTGTGTCGTCCAGTACTTCTTCTGTTAAGAAGCTTTTTACAGTTTGAGCAGTAGCGGTCCTCGTCCAAGCACGCACAGCAGACATTTTTCCTGCTGACTAGCACACTGAGCGTCCTCTCTACCCATCCGAACCGCTTGCAGACCGCCCCGCATTCCTGACACACGATATAACTGTCGTCGCTCTTCCAAGGCATAATGAACCAACACCCCCCTGTATATTCGTGTATATACCGAATTATACAGCCGCTTTTTAGAATTTTGATATAGAAGTCAAATACTGATTGCCGAAGAAATAAATATGGAGGAATTCTACAACCATCACAACACACAGTCGGCGGTCAGAAAAAATTCCAGATAATGTACTCAAAAAGATTAATCGGTATGGAAGATTAGCACTGAATTTGAGTAATTAGAAAAAGACCTACTCCCAGTCCTCTTTTATGCACTTAACCATTTCGTCGACCATCTTTTTCGCGTCTCCGAACAGCATGAGCGTATTGTCCGCGGCAAAGAGGGGGTTGGGTATGCCCGCGAATCCCGGGCTGAGGCTTCTTTTTATGACGATAACCGTTTTGGAATAATCCACGTCGAGGATAGGCATACCGGCGATCGGGCTCTTGGGGTCAGTCCTTGCGTCGGGGTTTACGACGTCGTTTGCGCCGATGACAATCGAAACGTCTACCTGCTTAAACGTGGGATTTATTTCATCCATGTCCTTTAGCTTATCGTAAGGAATGTCTGCTTCGGCCAAGAGAACGTTCATATGTCCCGGCATACGTCCTGCCACCGGGTGAACGGCGAATTCCATGGTGATGCCGTGCTTCTCCAGAAGGTCAAACAGCTCTCTTACGGCGTGCTGAGCCTGAGCGACTGCCATTCCGTACCCCGGCACCACGACGACCTTCTTCGCGCCTTCAAGGAGCATTGCCACCTCTTCCGGCGACGTCGCCTTTACCTTACCGCCGTAAACTTCGTCAGAGGAGGGACCGCCTTCCGCAGCGCCGAACGCTCCGAACAGGACGTTCACGAGAGATCGGTTCATCGCCTTACACATGATTATAGAGAGTATTATTCCGGACGTGCCCACGAGCGTACCCGCGATAATGAGAACGCTATTGTAAAGAACGAACCCTGTTGCCGCGGCCGCAAGTCCCGACAGGGAGTTTAGGAGAGCTATAACGACAGGCATGTCGGCCCCGCCTATCGGTATCGTGACCAGTATGCCGAGTACGGAAGATACTATTACTATGAACCAGAAAAGAAGAGAAGATTCCGGATAAACGGTCATGAGATAGCCGCAAACGATCAATACAAGCGCGAGAACTACTTTTACCACCTGATCAGCAGGATAGCGTACCGGTGTCTCTTTAGTAAGTCCCTGAAGCTTGGCAAACGCGATCACACTTCCGGTAAAGGTAATCGCGCCAATCAGTCCCGATGCGAATATCGACAGTACGAATTCGGCGTTCAGGTCCACAGCCTGCGGGGTTCCCGCTAGCACGTGAGCTTCAAACAGTGCGGCACCCGCAACGAATACGGATGCGGCTCCTCCGAAACCGTTATACAGGGCAACGAGCTGCGGCATCGCGGTCATCTGTATCCTTACGGCAAGAACCGCTCCGATACCGCCGCCTATGATAAAGCCCGCGAATATCACGCCGTACCCGACTATGTTTTTGTCGAGCAGCGTGACCACTATCGCTATCAGCATACCGAGCGCGCCCAGGAGGTTGCCCCTTACGGCGGTTCTAGGATGCGACAGGCCCTTAAGCCCTATTATGAACAGTGCGGATGCTACGAGATAAGCTAGATTTACGATTACTGGAGACATTAATTAATCCTTCCTTTTGAACATTGCAAGCATTCTGTGTGTAACCATGAAGCCGCCGACCACGTTGATAGTGGCGAGGACGACTGCCAGAAAACCCAGTGCTGTAGTAAGCCATGTATGCTGGGTGCCCGCGGAAATAATAGCGCCGACAACAGTGATGCCGGAAATGGCGTTAGAGCCGGACATGAGAGGGGTATGGAGCGTGGGAGGGACTTTCGATATTACTTCGAAACCCACAAATGACGCCAGAACAAATATTGTAAATACTACTATAAATCCTTCCATAACCGTATTCCTCCCTTTCGTTATGTAACTAGAGGCCCAGGCTTTCCTTAACCCTCTGATTCACGACTTTGCCATCGTCCGTCACGAGGGATTCCTTTATTATTTCGTCTTCCATGTCTATCTTGAGCTCTTCCTCCTCCACCATCAGGAGAAGAAGATTCGATATGTTTTTCGAATACATCTGACTCGCGTGATAGGGGACGGTCGAAGGAAGGTTTTCCGGGCCTATGATGGTAACGCCGTCCTTCTCGATGGTTTTCCCCGATTCGGTCAGCTCGCAGTTTCCGCCCGTCTCGGCTGCAAGGTCTACGATAACCGAACCCAGCTGCATGCCGGAAACCATGTCCGCCGTAACCAGCACTGGGGCTTTTTTGCCCGGAATGGCCGCCGTCGTAATGACAGCGTCGTTCTCCGCTACAACCTTGCTCATAAGCTGCTGTTGTTTCCTGTAAAAGTCTTCGTCCATTTGCTTGGCGTATCCGCCTTCGCCTTCGGCCTCTTCGGTTTCGAGCTCAAGCTCCACGAATTTCGCGCCGAGGCTCCTGACCTGTTCCTTTACGGCTGGTCTGATGTCGTAAGCCGACACTATTGCGCCCAGTCTGTTGCAGGTCGCTATAGCCTGCAGTCCCGCAACACCGGCCCCAACGACGAGAACGCGTGCGGGGGTGATTGTGCCGGCGGCGGTCATCATCATGGGGAACATGCGGGGTAGTGAGTCAGCCGCAATCAGCGCGGCTTTGTATCCAGCTATGTTCGCCTGCGAGGACAGAACGTCCATGCTCTGCGCCCGCGTGATGCGCGGAACGAGCTCGAGAGCGAAAGACTTCACGTTCGCGGAGGCAAGCGTCTCCACGGCTTCCTTGTTGGTGAGGGCGTCTATGACGCCTATTACCACAGCGTCTTTTTTCAAAAGTTTCATGTCTTCGGCGTCCGTCTCGGGGTTTGTTCCCAGAGCTCTTATCTGCAGGATGACATCGGATTTTGAAAGCACCTCGTTTCGGTCCTTTATAATGGCGCCGTCATCTTCGTACATTTTATCGGTAAAGCCGGCTTCGAGTCCCGCGCCTGATTCCACCCTGACCACAATACCCTTTTTTTGAAGTCCGGGCACGGTGTGCGGAACAAGCGCCACACGTTTTTCTCCGGGATATGTTTCTTTAGGAACCCCTACAATCATGATGTTTTCTTATATTCCCCTTGGATGAAATTTAGGCACAGCTTTTAATTGCGTGAATTTTTATACCTGTAATTTCAAAACAACTCAAGTGCGGGAACAACTTTTCCGTACGCCAAAAACTCAACCCCAGCGGCGCACATATTATCGTTCACGGTTCAACATTTTAGTAATATTTCGGGTCGAGTCAAGTGAGTGAATGAATTTTTATTAATTATATCCTACGGATATAGACGCATCAAAGACACCGGTGCAAAATCGCTAGCGGCTTTGGTAATCCGCCAAAAAGCAGTGAGCTAATCCCTATCCCCGTCTCTCTTTCCGGATCCGCCCTGAAGCCATCTGAAAGACAAGAAATCCAAAAGGGAATCGAGAAATCCGGGCTGCCGGTACTCCTGCTCCCCTGTCACGTCGTGGTCCCCTCGCTCGTCCTCGAAAACGGCGTCCTCGTTCACGCTCCGGATAAGCTCTTTAGCTTCCTCGAACACGTCGTCCGGAACCATTATGGTCTTCGCATTAAAGTTGCTTACATATACACCGGAATAAAGCGAGCCGAAATTCTCGTTCATCACATGATATGGCACGCCCTCGGCGTCGAGGAAGCTCTTCAGGAAAACCAGTTCCGATTCGTCGGAAGGAGTATACAGTTTCTTCATATCCGATATTTATAATACACCATATCACGTTTACATGGCGCCCGGCTGACGAATAGGGGCTGTTTTCGGATATTTTTTCAGCGTGTTTTTCCACTCAGCGAAAGCCAGTGAATTCGTTAGATATGTCACTTTGCCACTTAATCTACTTATCGCTTCATGTTAGAATAGATATATAGCCGAAAACGTAAGACAGTTCGGAAAAATCATGATATTATTACATAATATTCATTTCCCCGGGAGATTACCGACATGCATACACTCGAAGCTATATTAGGTGAACACTACTGTTTTAAAGGGCTGGACAAGAAGTACCTCGACATCATTGCGAAAAACGCCTCGCATGTAAGCTTCGACGAAGGGGAGTTTATTTTCCACGAAAACGAGAAAGCCGATAAGTTCTTTATCATTCAGGAAGGTATCGTGGCTCTCGAGGCCAAGCTGGCCTCAGACAGGGACCCTATAACAATCCAGATGATAGGCGAAGGGGACGTTCTGGGCTGGGCATGGCTCTTTCCGCCTCACATGTGGCACTTCGACGCCAAGGCCGTCGCTCCGACCCGCGCCGTGGCGATAGACGGGAATTTCATGCGCGACAAATGTGAAGAGGACCATGACCTCGGATACGAGCTTCTTAAGAGATTCGCCAATATGATCCAGCAAAGACTGCAGGCGGTAAGGCTTCAGAACCCTAATATGTACGTCGTAAAACCCAAGACCTGAAATCCCCGGGCGGGATACTTCAAAAACCGGACTTTTTAATAAATCTTTAACGCCTTATTTAGCTGCGCTGCGCTTCTTCGCAATATCGGAAAGTTTTTTAGTCTTTATTGCCTTGACCGCGTTCTTGAGAGTATTGAATCCGAGATAAGCGCAGTTAGGGCGGGTGGTTACCAGTCTTCTTCCGAGCACCTTGGTTATGACGTCAGGGGTCATGTTCTCGATCTCTTCGGTTGTTTTCCCCTCAGCCATCTCGAGCATAATGGAAGTACCGGCCTGACTTACCATGCATCCGTCCCCATCGAAGCTTACACGGCTTATCACGCCCTTATCATCCGTGTCCATATATACTTTGATAAGATCGCCGCATCCCGGATTCCCGCCTTCCTGCACTATATCCGCGTCTTCGATCACGCCCTTGTGCCTCGGATGTTTGTAATGATCGAGTATAAGCTCCATCAATTCTTCGTGGTCCATTTTTGCCCCTCAAATAATTTATACCGATGACTGTCCTGAAGCACGTAAGCGCCTGTCGGGCCTAATTTTTTGCCGCGGACTCTCTGACCTCGCTCCTTATTCTGTTGTAAACGGCGCTGAGCCCGAACATTCTTCTCGTACCGAGTTTTTTATCGAGACCGAGACTGTTTATCAGAGTGTTGGGAGCGGATTCTACCTCCTCGGGAGTCGCGCCCGAGAACGCGTCGACCAATAGGGACACGAACCCCCTCACAGTCGGTGACTCCCTGGGCACGTCCGCGTAAATTTTGACCTTCCCGTCCTTGACGTCGACGAAAACGAAAACCGGAGTCTCGCACTCCGTCACGCGGTTGTACCCGGCGTCCCTCGCCTCTTTATATTCCTCCGGAAGCTCCGGAAGATTCTCCGAGTAATCTAGGAGCATGGCGAGGGTCTCCTGATAGTCCGCCTCATGAAAAAGCTCTATTATTTCGTCTATTTTCATTCCGACATATTAAAGCATACCCTATCGGCGGGTACGTATATCCACCCGTCATATACCGCATTGAACGTATAAATGGGTATGGTCAGGGCTTCTCGATCGGAGCCTTGACGAGATTGCCCCATTCGGTCCAGGAGCCGTCGTAGTTCCTTACGTTTTCGAAGCCGAGGAGGTACCTGAGTACGAACCAGGTGTGTGAAGACCTCTCTCCTATCCTGCAATACGCGATAACGTCGTCGCCTGTCTTGAGACCATTTTCGTCCATGTATATGGACCTGAGCTCGTCCGCGGACTTGAACGTACCGTCCTCTTTCACTGCCGTAGCCCACGGGACGTTGGCCGCTCCGGGAATGTGCCCTCCCCTGAGCGCCCCCTCCTGGGGATAGGCCTCCATGTGAAGCAGCTCCCCAGTGTATTCCTTCGTAGAGCGGACGTCTATTAGAGGGTTATCGGAGCCTATATGCTTCACCACGTCATCCCTGAATGCTCGTATCGATTCGTCCAATCCCGAAACTTTGTAGTCAGTTGCGGGATAATCCGGCACATCCTTGGTCATCGGACGGTCCTCGTCGACCCACTTCTGCCTGCCGCCGTTCATGACCAGACATTTCTCGTGCCCGAAGAGCTTGAACACCCAGAACGCGTAGCACGCCCACCAGTTGTTCTTGTCCCCGTAGAAAACTACCGTGTCTTCGTTTGAGATGCCTTTCTCGGACATTAATTTTTCGAATTTATCTTTATCTATATAATCCCTGATGAGCTGGTCCTGAAGATCTGTCTGCCAGTCGATTTTTATCGCCCCCTCTATGTGGCCGACTTCGTATAACAGGACGTCCTCGTCCGATTCGACTACCTTTATGCCGTCATCTCCCTTGTGCTTCGCGACCCAATCGGTGCCGACCAGCACCTCCGGATGTACGTATTCCGCCATTTCTAGCCTCCTGATAATAAATTTGTCAGAAAAATACCGCGTGCATTCGATAAAATCCAGTGCTCGTTTATTTTATTGGTTGAATCGCCATAATTCAAGCCTCGGGAAGCATCTCAACATCCCATGTTCCTTGGAATTTTCTTAAAATCGCCGCGAGCAGGGTGAAATCGCTTCGGCTGTCCGCGCAATTAGCAGGAAAATGCAACGATTCCGGCGGGACAAAAAGCGGGTTCTTTAAATTTGAGTTTTGTGCTATTATGTAATAAGATGGGTGTATAGGCGTTGTATAATTAAAAGAGCACAAAATTCATTCAAGGGGGTAAAGCATCCATGTTAGAAGAACTGAAAGTACGCGATCTTATAGGCGCGAGAGACAGGGTGTTTTTCGTGGATGCTGAAGACACCGCAGACGTGGCCGCCCTTAAAATGAGGAATTTCAAGGTCAGAACGACAGGAGTTATGAAGGACGGCGATATAGTGGGCGTCGTAGGACATAGTGACTTCGCGACAAAGATAGTAGCTCTCGGCAAGAAGCCCACAGATGTGAAGATTGAGCATGTGATGAGTACCGTTCTTCACACAGTCTCACTCGACACGTCATTTGTGGAATGCCTGGACATGATGAACAGGCACGGCATCTCGCACCTATTTATCCTCGACCCGGACGGCGAGTATTACGGAATGCTCGCGTGGAGCGATTTACAGAGGAGACTCATCAACGAGCTTAAGTACCAGCTCAAGGTAGCGCAGGAATACGCGTTCGGACCTCATATAAAGCAAATGTCCTGAGGTCGCGGAAGATTCGGCACACAGACACTTAAGAGGCACGACACATGAGCGAAAACGTAAAGGAAGAAGAAAAGTCGGCGGAAGAGGAAACGGAGACAGCAGTAAAGGCTGAGGTGGCTGCAGCGGAAGAAGCTGAGGCGGAGGCTGCCGGGAAAGAGGAAGAAAAAGCCGCAGTGAAAGAAGAGGCCGAGCGAAAGGCGGAAGAAGCGGCTTCTGAGGAAGCCGAAGCGGAAGCCGCAGAGAAAGTGGAAGAAAAAGTAGAGGCAAAGGAGGCCTCTCAACCCAAAACTCGGCATAAGGGCCCGAAAAAAGGACTAATGCAGAGAAGGGAAAGTTTTTCCCAGACGAGCGTACCCAACGCGCACAAGGGATATAATCCAAAGACCCCTGTAGTAATGCTCGGCATAATCGTGATATTTTTCGTAGCCAGCTTCATACTGGCCGCCGTAAGCAGTTGATGCGGGGATAACTCATCTAAAGAACGATAATTTCGATTTTCGCAGCCTGCGCCAATCCGGCACGGAACAAATACGCTGGCTATTTTCTCCCTTTTACAAACAAGGAACGAAAACACTTTCCGATATGCGGCAGTTCCGCGGGGGATCATGAATTTCGCAAGTGTCGCATTGTCGGAAAAGAGATTGCTTCGTCATTTTCGCCCTTCGACAAGCTCAGGACGGTCAGGTGAAGCTGCCCTGTGGCTATTTATGCGGAGTTGACGAGAGTGATCGTAGAAACACACAGTGTATGCCCTACCCCTCTTTTTTGCCGTTTTCTTTATCGTTTTCCACGAGCGCGACGAGCTGCTGGCCGGCTATGGGCGAGGGTACGTTATCCTGGGCGAACGGGATCAGATCTCCGTTTTCTCTTATCAGAAACATGGGCATTGCCTTGTCCCCGTAGTGCTCCTTGAAGGATTCGTAGGTGAACTCCTCCGTAAGCGGGGTCTTTTTTATTACGGCCCCCTGACTGAACCTGCGCGCTATGTTGCCGTAGGTAGCGTCAGATGCGAACAGGAGCCTTCCGCTCAGGTGCTTGGGAATCGTCTGCTCGGAGACGGTCCTGAATTTTGTCTGCCTCGGGAGCTGATATACGTTCGACCTGCCTAAAAACTCTATGAAGCGGAGCGCGGCAAGAGAATTGACCTCGTCGTTCGGGGTGAGCGCCAGGAGCTTTCCGATGCCGTCGAGCCCTATATCCTCCGATACGTCCTCCAGCACCACGTTCTCGTAATAAGCCTTCAGCCCGTCCTGCCTTGCCGACGACACGTTAGCCCAGTTCGAATCGACGAGCGACACCTGATAACCGTTTTCATGGAGGAACGCGGCTATATTCCTCGCCCAGGCGTGCGCGCCTACTATGAGAACTCCCTGTGGGTTGGGATTGGCAATTCCGAGTTTCTTCGCCAGAGGGAAAGCCGTGAGCCCGTAGACGACCACGGTCGCCGTGATGACCAGGAAGGTGAGGTCGATCAGGTGCACAGCCTCCGGCAGACCGGCCTGATAGAGCCTGAGCGCGAATACGGAAGATACCGCGGCGGCTACTATCCCCCTCGGGGCCATCCATGATAAAAATACCTTTTCCTTGAGATTAAGGTCGCTCCAGAAGGTCGAGATAAACACGCTGAGCGGCCGGCCAATAAAGAATATTACAAGCAGGAATCCAAGGCTGGCGAAGTTCATGACGTATTTGACGTCGTCTGCACTGAGCCTCGCCGCCAGCATAACGAACAGCGTCGATATAAACAGAACCCTGAGCGTTTCCTTGAACTCCATTATGTGCTTCACGCTCACGGCCCTCTGGTTGGCCATGACTATCCCCATAAGCGTGACGGTGATAAGTCCCGATTCGGACTGCAGGTAGTTCGAGATTGTAAACACGCCAACAACGATCATCAGTGTTACGGGGTTCTCAAGGTGGTCAGGAACCCAGCGTTTGCGTAAGATTAAGATCGCCGCCTGCGCGCTCAAGAATCCGAGCACGCCTCCGACCGCGAGGGATTTAAGTACGTTGAAGGCCACCTGCTCGGTCGCTTTCTCGACGCCTCCGGCAATGATAGCCTCGAACACGAGCACGGCGAGAAGGGCGCCGATCGGGTCTATAACAATACCTTCCCATTTTATCAGGGAGCCTACCCTGCCCGACGGCCTTATCTCCCTTAAAAGCGGGACGATAACCGTAGGACCGGTTACAACGAGTATCGCTCCCAGAAGAAGCGCGATACGATAGTCAAATCCGAACAGAAAATATGACGCGACGGACGTAACCGCCCACGACACCAAAACCCCTACGGTCACGAGGTTTCTGACGACGCTCCTTATTTCGGTCAGCTCCGAGAATTTGAGACTCAGCCCGCCTTCGAACAGGATCACGCCCACCGAGACCGATACTATCGGCAGGAACAGATCGCCGAACAGCTTGTCAGGGTTGATAAATCCGGTCGCGGGGCCCGCAATGAATCCGCAGACGAGAAGCAGAAGTATCGCGGGCAGGCCTACTCTCCACGCTATCCATTGCGCGCCAATTCCAAGCACGATTATCGCGGCAAATCCTATTAATAAATGCTCTTCCATATTGTTTCAGTCTCTAATCCCCGCGGGAGCCGGAGGATCCGGTTGTGTATTTCCTTTCACTCGGAATGAATCAGTAATAATCTCACAGATTGGACGATTTGCAAAGTCTTTTCCCGCCCGCTCCGTTTAAAATTTACGGTCATAATGTACGACACGCTTCCAGCGAAACGGTCTTCCGGTAATGCAAATCCCCGGCATTAGTTACACTATACGAGTGGATCGGGAAAATGTTTACCCGTGAGGCTCGCAGGTAAAAAAATGAACGAGAACCAGCAAAGCGGACATCATGTTGTGATACTGGGCGGAGGCTTCGGAGGGCTTTACGCCGCAAAGGAGCTTTCTCGCGCCGACTTCAAAGTCACGCTCATCGACAAGCGGAATTTCCATCTGTTTCAGCCACTCCTGTACCAGGTAGCGGCGGGATGGCTCTCGCCCGGGGAAATAGCTTCTCCTCTGCGTATGGTTCTGAACCGTTACAAAAACACCTACGTGTACAAGGCGACGGCAGTTGACATACTCCCGGAGGAGAAGAAGGTACTCCTAAGAGACGGAGAGGTCGATTACGACACGCTCATAGTCGCTACCGGCTCCAGCCACCACTACTTCGGCCACGACGAATGGGCAAAGACCGCGCCGGGCTTAAAAACGGTGGAGGACGCGCTTGAAATGAGGAGAAAGATTCTCCTGTCTTTCGAGGCGGCGGAGCGCGAGCCCGATCCGGAAATACAAAAAGAGTGGATGACGTTCCTCATCATAGGCGCGGGCCCCACGGGAGTGGAGCTTGCGGGTACGATAGGCGAGCTGGCCCGGACGACGCTCAAGAACGACTTCAGGAACATAAACCCCGCGGACGTGATAATTATTCTCGTGGAAGGACTGGACCGCGTGCTACCGACTTATCCCGAGAAGCTCTCGGTCAAGGCGGAAGAGTCGCTTAAGGACCTGGGCGTGATGATAAGACTGGGCAGCATGGTGACCGGAATAGAGGGGAGCAAGGTAAGCGTTCAAATGAACGGCGAGACCGACACGATACAGTCGAAAACGATACTTTGGACGGCAGGGGTCAAGGCGTCCTTCTTGGGAAAGGTCATCAGCGACAGGACCGGAGCCGAGATCGACAAGGGAGGGAGGGTCGTCGTCGATTCAGACCTGAGCGTACCGGGATACCCGGACATTTTCGTCATCGGCGACCTGGCAAACTTCTCGCATCGGAACGGAGAGCCGCTTCCGGGCGTCGCCGCCGTAGCAATGCAGGAGGGCAGGTACGTAGCGGGGCTTATCGTAAAGAGGCGGGACGGGAAGAAGACAGGGCCGTTCAGTTACGACGATAAAGGCAGCCTTGCCATAATCGGCAGGAATTCGGCGGTGGCCGACCTGGGAAGGATCAAGCTCTGGGGGCTTACAGCATGGCTGATATGGGCGTTCGTCCACATCAGGTACTTGATAGAGTTCGACAACAAAATAGTCGTGCTTTTCAGGTGGGCCTGGAACTACTTTACCAGAAAGAGGGGAGTCAGGCTGATTACCGGGGATTTACCCGTGAGCCTGATCGAAAAGAAACGGGAAAGCCAAAAGAAGAAGACGGGTTAACTAATCAAATCCGCCCGCTCATGCCGACGGCCTTCGTCCGAAAATAAGCGAAATAATAAAGACCACTAGGAATATGAAGAACAGTATCTTGGCTATCCCGGTTGCCGCGCCCGCGATACCGCCGAAGCCCAGAATACCCGCGACAATTGCAATGATTAGAAAAGTTACCGCCCATCCTAACATATCACACCTCGCCGAGTTGAATTGAGCGCCGTGCGCTCAAAACCAACTCTAACACAGCGTATTTGGCGTTACAACATTTATTTAAAGGATGAGGCGCCGCTCAGCGGATGCGGAAGATCATTTCATCGCCGTAGTAGTTGATTCAATCATCCGAGCCTTTCCGCCCGAAACCTAGTCTCCTCTCTGCATATGCCACTCCGCGCAGGGTCAGAAGAGCGATAATCGTTACTCCCACCGCCAGCACCAGCTTCGAGAGCGCGACGCAGATACCCACCGAAGCGACGAACAGAAGCGAAGCGGCTGTAGTAAGCCCCTTCACCCTGTCGCTCCCGCCCCTGATGATAGTACCGGCTCCGAGGAAGCTCACGCCGGTGATTATCGCCTCGATTATACGTATGGGGTCGGACCTCAGTATATCAGACGTCATATTGTACTCCCTCACGATGATCTGGCCGAGGGATACGAGCAGTGTCGCCGACCCGGCGACTAGCATATGAGTCCTGAGCCCGGCGGGCTTGTCCGCAAGCTCCCTGTCGAAGCCCACGGCCGCGCCGAGCAGCATGGATATGATCACGAATAATAAAATCCTGAGCTGGTACGTAGAGAAATGCAGTAGCTCTGTCAGTTCCATCTCACGCACCGTGAAAGGTTAAATAATCTCAATCCGGAGACCCTCTTATTTGCGGTCGTAGATGGTCCCTAGCACGAGACCTATCAGGAAAGCGATCAGCACGCTCATGAACGGCTTCTCGCCTATCTTGTTCTCGGCCTCGTGTACCTTGTCCCTGCCCTTGCTGCGGGCGTTGTCCATCGTGCTGCCGAACTCATCGATCAGCTTCTGCGCTTCCGCCTGTAGCTCCTGGTTCTTGGTCGCGTACGCGTTCTTGCTGACGTTGATGAGAGCGTTTGTCACGCCGGACAGATCGGAACGTAATTTCGAGATGTCTTTCTTGAGATTATCGACGTTCTCTTGTACACCGTCGTTATTGGCCATTATGTATCACCCCCGTTTATAGTATAATAGTATGGATTGCGGAGCCGTAAGTGTCAAGGATAATTAGGTTTATTCGCTCCGTCGGCGGGGTCCCGGACGGGCGCGCCCCCAGCACATATTTATTGACTTTAGCGGCGAAGGCGAGTACTTTATTGGGAGAGGTAGAGAAGATATGATAGGCGGACTCGGAGTTTGGGAACTTATAATAATCCTGGTGATACTCCTTCTGATTTTCGGGCCCAGCAGGCTAGGAGATCTGGGATCGTCGCTGGGTAAGGGAATCAAGGGCTTCAGGAAATCGCTCAAGGACGACGAGATAGACGTAACTCCTTCGAAAGAAGAGAAGAAGATCGAGGACCACGACCTCGAAACCCACAACACATCCACTTCCGAAAAGAAAGAAAAGGTCTGACGCACGCACATAGTGCGCTTCCACGATTTCTCCGGAACCCATTTGAAATATTCAACTGCGAAGCGGTCGCTTGGCAACAGCATAGGTCGTATGTCCGTGGACGGGGGCGGCTTACGATTTCTACAGAACCCATTTTAAATCTTTACTATATAAGCTGAGAAGAAAGACAAATCCCCCTTAATCCCCCTTTATTAAAGGGGGAAAGTATTTTTTTGTTCCCTCCTTTTGTAAAGGAGGGTTAGGGAGGATTTATCTTTTTCCGACATTCCGACAGTCCCGCGGGGGTAGAGGGTTGTCGCAAGTGTCGCATTGTCGCAAGAGCCTCACCAGTTCGTCATTCTAGACCCTGAAACAAGTTCAGCATGACATAAACTTCTGCCACAACCACTTGATATAAATAAAAAACGGAACTATAAATGATTCATGGGACAGAGTAACGTTCTCACAAAGCGTCTCCGGCTCATAGGCGTCGGTGTTTCCATCCTGATACTCTGGAACGGCGTGTGCGACTATATCTACGCCTATTCCCCCGCGCTCAGCGGTCTCGAATATTTATCTCCCGCGTCGTGGGAGGTGATCAGCACCGCGGGCAACCGCCCTCACTGGATGATAATGATGGCGCAGACGGCCGGCTGGCTCTACCCCATATACGCCCTGTCGTACTACCACTGGTGGGCCGGCATGAGACGAGCCGGGTTTTGGCTCGCCGCTGTGCCGTGCGTATTGCTCGCTTACGCTTTGCTGATGATCGGAGGGATACAGCACGCCGGGTTCGCGTTCCTGAGCGTATTATCACAGGCAAAAGCCCTCGTAGGCACTACCGATAATACATTTTACGAAACGGCCAACCGCCTGATAGTCGATCATTTCTTCATGGGGGATTTGACGGCGGAGGTGGCTTTCTATACAGGCGCAGTCTGGCACGGCATCGGGATCCTGAGCGGGCGGACACTGTATCCGCGCTGGTACATCGCTGTGTCGCCTATCGGAGTGCTGGTCCTGACGATGGCCGTGGGCGCTATGTTGCCCGCTCCATTCGCGGGATTCGCGATCGGTCTGTTCGGAACGTGGTTCATGCTTATTCCAACTATAGCAACCACGGTGTGGCTCTGGAACCGCTCGGAAGAATTGTGATGGAAGTATCGTCAGGTTCATGTCGCAGGCGATCATGAAGTCGCAATTGTCGCAAAACGGGAAAAGAATGGACACCCTCACCTTAATCCAGATTTGAGTAGGAATATCTTGAGCCGGAAATTTAAAAACTTCCAATGCATTATATGTAACAGTGACCGATTCCTCATTTACTCGGAATCATTCCATCGATGGAGAGGAAAAAAATACATATCCGCAAATTCCGTTATTATCTGTGAGAAGTTAATGTCACACACCGTGTGCGCCCTTCGACAAGCTCAGGACGTATGGTTGTATTGATTTCGATCAGGTAAGTAGCA
>Ga0307426_1000914_pt1 | contig 20153 bp, 19 predicted proteins | sample SalMarWE160340MG_FD_202165 | JGI IMG/M metagenome (GOLD analysis project Ga0307426, IMG submission 202165) | Salt marsh sediment microbial communities from the Plum Island Ecosystem LTER, Massachusetts, United States - WE1603-40 | ecosystem: Environmental > Aquatic > Marine > Intertidal zone >...
GATCCGCAGGGTTTTGGATGAGTGTGAAGGGAATATTAGCAAGGCAGCAAAGATTCTCGGCATGGGGCGTGCTACATTGTATAGAAAACTCGATCAAAGAAAGAAAAAACCATCAAAACCACGCAAAAGAAAAAAGAAACACTGACTCCTGGACCATACTTTTTAATAATTGAAACACCACAAGGTGCCATTAGTAAAACCATAACAATGATCAGATAAGGGGAAAGAATATGGGGTGTGATGCGCACCGCGTAGAACGCTCGCAAACAAAAAAGGGACGGTCAAAAGCGTCCATTTTTTGTTTGATAAATCAAACCACTACATATAACCAACCTACCTGTAGTCGTCCGATTTATCGGACTAGAAACCGAAATCCGTAATCACCTGCCGTATTTGATAAATCAAACCACTACATATAACCAACCTACCTGTAGTCGTCCGATTTATCGGGCGATTTGAAAATGGGATTTAATTATTGCAAAGCCTGATAAATCAGGCAACTACATTTTTAGAGTCTCTAAATAACTGCAAGGTGAAAGGTGCCGGGTTTTCGAAGTTGGGTTTGTTGCACGCGAGACTTAAGTGTATCAAAATGAGACAGTGTAGGTGTATGAGACATTATCATTGGAGAAAGTCTTGAAAAATAATGACTTATTGACACTATCTCTGGCATGAGTATTGCATATAAACATAGTAAATGATCTTTCACAATCTATCTGTTGACAAACATAAAAAGATGGATATGTTTTTATAAGGCTTTATTAATAATAGACGCTGGCAGCAAAATTGCACTTATGATTGACTGTGTCCTAAGGCCTGAGATGTGAAATTGGGTTACAATGTAACCAGACGATATTCAAGGACATAATCTATTTGTTATTCGTATCATTTAATCAGATCTGTGATTAGATGAGTTCATGAAGGAGGAAAAATGAAGAAAGGTTTTACTTTGATCGAGCTGATGGTTGTGGTGGTGATTATCGGTATTTTGGCGGCAATCGCTATCCCCAATTTCATCAGTATGCAGAAAAGAGCAAAGGAAGCGTCAGTAAAGAATAACATGCACACAACTCAGCTGGCTGCTGAAGATTTCAGCACGATTACTGAGGGAATATATGCCTCGGATTGCGGAACAACTGTAGGTCAAGTTAGAACAGCTGTTTACGGTGCTCTTGATCCACTTGCAAATGACCCGAGGTCAATTGCTGGTGCACAAAATGGACCTCAACCAGTTGGCCCTGATCAGCTTCTGCCTTCTGTTTTCCGAAATCCAATTGTTGGTGCAAACGATTCATACCAGTCGGCTTTAGTTAGCGTTGCTGGCCATGCTCCGGGTACTGCGGGCGTCGTTGGTTACGAGTGTTTTGATGTTGCAAACAACCCGAATGCTGCGATCGGTGCCGGTGTTAGTTATCAAATTGACGGCGATGGTGTTGATGATCTGATGCCGCTCGTTCTATCATCTGGTCAATAATAGGGTTTCTGCATTGCAGAATTCTGCTGGAGTGAAGAGCTCAAAAATCTTCACTCCAGTTTTTTTATGCTTAACAAGTCAATAATACATCATGTTATTAGTATATGAAAATAATTCTGGTTTTACTCTCATCGAATTAATGGTCGTCGTTGCCGTGATCGGCATACTCGCTGCGGTCGCCGTACCCAACTATATTGTCTTGAGAAATCGGGCTCTTGAAGCGAGCGTTAAAGCAAATATGCACTCTGTGCATATGGCCGTGGAAGAATATGCGACCCTTTCAGGCGGGATATATCCTGGTGATCTCGATACTCAGATAAATCAGGTCAACCCTGAGATCGGTGGTAATATCGGGAATTTCTCTTTAGCAGGCGGTGTGAGGACCCCGCCGTTTCCCCAACATGCCCTGCTCAAACCACATCCTGGATTTAGAAACCCTTTTCGTGCACCAGACAATGTCGTCGATAATCTGCTAATTGCAAAACCACCTGTACCGCCCGGTCCGCCTGGAGGACCCCAGGGCTGTGTTTATTACTCTTCTTATCAGCTTGATGGTACGACTCCCGGTTCTCCTGGTTTACCGGCATATTTATATTGTGTTTCGGGTTATGGTGAAAAAAGCCCGATACCTATATTATTACCATAGAACCAACCATGAAATTCAGAAGAAAACAATATATCACGCATAGAAAATATCAATTCCGCATGCTGGGGATTCTGCTGGCAATAATTCTTGTCGGCACGTTGCTCACGACATTCATTACCCATTATATTCTTCTTTCCTCGATCATTGATTATTCAGCGCGCTATCATAGGGCGCCCTCAGGTAGAGAGCTCATGATAACAGCATTAAAACCATTAATTATTATTTTGCCCTTGGTTTTCCTTGTATTGAGTGCAATCGTTATATTTATATCCCATCGCATAGCTGGACCTCTGTTTCGTTTGAAGATGTTCATGAGAAAGGTCGGGGAGGGCGATCTATCCGTTAAATTGTCTTTTCGCAATTATGACGCTATTCATGATGTGGCGGACTGCTTCAATGAAATGGTTCAAAATCTAAGAAAAAAAGAAAATGAAATACCGAAGAAAGATATTTCTAATTAATAAAAAATATCAATACGGATTGCTGATAATGATCCTATCGATTGTTTTTATTGCGATCTTTGTTTCCATTTTGGCAACACATTATTTTATGCTCTCGTCGATCATCAGTATAATCGATGAAACTGGACACGCACCGACCGGCAGAGAGCTAATCGAAACATCAATGAAACCTTTGTTGATCGTTGTACCGGTGGTTTTCATATTATTGGCCATGGCGTTCGTTTTTTTAATTTTTATATCTCACCGAACTGCAGGTCCATTATACAGTCTTAAACAAGGTATGGAACGTATCGGACAGGGGGATTTTTCAGTCCGCTTGAAATTCAGAAAAAACGACGAAATTCACGACGTCGCTGAAGGCTTCAACAAAATGGCTGATGCCCTGGATAAGAAATACGGCAAGGATACAAAGCATTGAAAATGTAGTTGAACGATTTGTCGGTCATTTATTTTCTGTCGTATTCGATAAATCGGTTGACTACATTCTTTGTTTAGTCGATTCGGTACGTTGAGTACACCTTACCAGCACGTAGGAAATAATATCCATCATGAGGTTCTTGCGGTATTGAATCTATCAAGCCAAGCGTTATCAGCTGCTTCAAACTGACCGGTGTTTGACCGGTTCGAAGCCGGTATTCTTCTACTTTTTTGTTTAAAAAATCGATATCTAAATCCATCTTAATACGCTTTATATAGATCTCTGCGAGTATTTTTTCCTCTGGATTCTCAGTGGAATTATAATAATCTAGCCACATTCGTAGAGCAGTTTTTTTATCACCAAGCTTAAAGTAGGTCGTATATGCAGCCCAGCGTTTTGGCATATCTGGCGCATCAGGCTTCTGCGCAGCAATTTTGAAGTAAACTCTTGCCACTGAATACTCTTTTAAGAAAAGATAATGCATAAAAGCATACATAAACGGTATGCGCCAGTCATCCGGCACTGCACGCATGCCTTTTCTCAGCAGTTTTCTTGCTTGATCCGGTCGCTTTGCATCATTTGTCAGCATTAACCCACCCAAAGTATATGCATAAGTAAAATGTATATCCAGGGTAGTCAATATATCAAGGATATGATACATCATCTCAAATTTCGCATCGGTCAGACGGTGTTCACCATAATACTGAATGAAACGTAACCATATCAAATCAGCGAGTGGTCCATAAAAACCCATGGAAAAAATCCGCAAAGCCCGGCCAGAAGGGAAATACATCAATTCACCGATAATATTATGTGACGGTTTCCTTATATCTATGCGGTATGATAGGTTAATTATCAGTGCAAGGAGGAGGAGGATTAGAATGATTTTTTTCATGAAATATTCAGAATCCTATCTCTGGAGTAGAGCCTTTAGGCTCGTCGTAATCATCATACTCGTCGATATAATCAGCAATTGGATAACTCATAAACGTATCTGTAAGCCATTCCTGCCCTTTCGTTTTCAGATAATAGATGTAACTCGAGAAATCATAGAAACGCAGATTATCAAACGTATTGATCAGGCCATGTTTAATCGGGTTATTATGAATATAGTTGAAGCGTATAAAAAAATCGTTTTTATTTCTAATACATGTATCCCAGTAACTATACCAGATTTTTCTCCCCCTTTGATTATCCAATTTATTAATATAATAGGAACTACTTCCATTTATCGAATTCATCAATTTACCTAACATCTTACTACTCCGGATTTTAACTAATATGTGATAGTGGTTTTCCATAATGACCCAGGCGTAAAGATCACATTTCAACTTTTTAGTCGCGTCGAGGATTGCACTACGCACTTTCTGCTTGCTACCAAGTGTACGTACATACCTCTGTCTATCTATGGTTGAAGCAGTTATCATATAATACATATTGTCAATGTGGAGGTGTGGAGGATTATGATATGAGAAGCTTTCCATTGTTAAGACGGGCGTAAACGCCCTACTCCTATAGTATTTATGTGTGGCGGTACGCCACAATCCTTACTTAAACTCACGTCCTTCAAATACAAGGATCGCAAGGTAAACAAGAAAAATAGTATAGATCAATCCATAGGCGACCGTGAACATCAATTGGTCTGCATAAAGCGGTAATTTATGAACGAGCTCTAATCGGAAGTTAAAATTCTCGAGGTTCGGCATTATATAATAAAAACCATAAGCAATAAATTTCATAGCGGGCATTTTAGATTGATCAGCAAAGAGCTTGAGATCAGGACTTGCATGACCGATAATGTAGAAGACGACACCCATAATAGCACTCAATGTCGGGGATGAAAAAGATGAAAATACAAGGAGTATCCCCAAAAGGATCATTATTTCGAGAAGGGAAAAGGGCAGAGCAAGGAGAATCCCAGGATCAAATGCTCCCTCAAATACAAATATAACTAATTGTTGGATAATGGTCATCATCCCCTGGATGATCATAATAAGGAATAAAAGGCCGATAAATTTCCCGATGATGATCTCACTGCGCCGCACCGGCTTGGTAATGACCGTGAAGATAGTGCGTTTTTCAATGTCTTTTTTGATCAGGCTTGAACCGATTATAATGACAATAAGGATGCTAAAAAATGAAGCCGCAGAAAGTCCAAAATCTCTAATAATCTTGGGCACTTCGCCCAGAGCAAAAGGTCCTAAAAATACTGAAATGACAATAATTAATAAAGCAAATATCGCTAAAATTATAAGAATCCGTTGTCTCAGCCCTTCTTTGAATGTATTTTCGCAAATCGCCCACATCCTATGCATGGGTCTTCCTTATTTGTTTGACGAACCATTCTTCTAATGTAATTTCATCCGTCTTAATACCCTTCTTTAAAATTTCCTTTAACTTACCTATATGCATAACTCTTCCTTTAATAATAATGCCTATTCTATCACAAACAGCTTCGGCATCAGGTAATATATGAGAAGAGAAGAATATTGTCTTTCCCCTGTCTTTTTGCTCTATGATAAGGTCTTTTATTTCTTTTCGGCCTATGGGATCAAGCCCGGAAAGAGGTTCATCGAGAATAAACAGGTCAGGATCAGTGATCAGAGCCTGGGCAATGCCTATCCTTTGTAGCATACCTCGGGAATATTTAAAAAGCGGCAGATCTGCAGCATGACTAAGTCCAACTCTATCCAGGAGAGCATTTGTACGGACCTTATGGTCTTTTACATTACCAAGCCGTGCATGGATATTAAGGAATTCATAGCCAGTGAGGTGTTCATAAAAATAAGGTGACTCAGGCAAAAAGCCTATGTGTTTCTTTGCCTCCAGGCTATTTACCGGTGCATCGAATATTCTGACGCAACCTGAATCAGGTCGAATAAGCCCGGTAATGATCTTTATGGTCGTGGTTTTCCCTGCACCGTTCGGTCCTAGAAAACCGAATATTTCACCTTTTTGTACTTTTATAGAGACATCTTTTAAAACTTCTTTTGGCCTTTGCCAGAAGTTATTTCTAAAGGAACGGTAGATATTATTCAACTCTATGGCGATATCCATAACATAAAATTATAACCATAATTACTGTTTTGTAAATACGGTAGAAGCATTTTTGACCTGGTTAGATACTGCTATTGAAATATGATCAGATCCTGCGATCGTTCAACAATATGTTATTCTCACTCGTTAGATCGAAGATGAGTATTATCTAATGGGGTTGACAACCTTTGGATTTTAAATACAATACTAATCTATAAGAAGGAGGATTCAAGATGAATTTGATACTGCTTATATGCATGGTCCTGCCACAAGATTATATCAATCTTGTTTTAGACGGTCAATATGAACAGGCGATCGTTTATTGTGGCCAACAGATCGAAAATGGCAAGAAAGTTTATGACTGGACTTTAGAAAAAGGCGATATATATTTTGCCAAGCTCGGTGATTTCAGCAAAGCTGTTGAAATCTACAAAGGAGTGATCGAAGAACAAAGAAAAAAAGATGGTTGGTTGTATTACCGTCTCGCTTTGGCTTATGAAATGAACGAAAATTTTCTAGATGCTGCCAAAGCTTATGAAATAATCGCTACCAAGTATCGGAAATCGCCTCTCGATTCATTCGCTTTAAGCGGAGTTGAACGGTGTTTTGAAAAGAACTACCAGGACTACGTAGCCACAATCAATGGTTATAATATCACCAGATTGGAACTCGATAAAGAAATGTCCAAGCGTATGGGATTTGGCTCGCGCGATGAGAATGCGGTTTTGGACGGAATGGTACTCGGTCGATTGATCCTTGAAAATGCACGCAATTATCAAGTCGATACAACTCTCATCTACAAAGAAACGATGATTGATAAAAGAAAGTCTTTATTACTAGAGGAAGTGTACGCAGTCGATGTTATCGAAAAAGCAAAACCGAGCGAAAGAGAGATGAAAAAGTTCTACAAGAATAACAAAAATTATCTACTTAGAGAGGAAATCAGGGGAAAAGAGATAGTCGTGGAGTCTGAAAGTCTGGCGATGTTTCTGCTTGATTCTCTGAAAAAACACATTGAGAGTTTTGATACACTTGCACAAACATATTCAACTGCAAATTCGGGTAAAAACAAAGGCAATATGGGCATTGTCTTTAAAGATGTAAGACCAGAACCCGTTGATCAGGCGTTGTTCAAAGCCAAACTCAATGAATTGGTAGGTATTATCCCGTTTGAGGGGAAATACGGTATTTATATCGTCACTGACCATAAGCCTGAACGCTATAGGGAGTATGATAAAGTAAAAAGCCAAATCGAAACCCAACTCAAGGCTGAAAATATCAAGAAGGTTGAGGAAGATTTCATCAAGAAACTAAAAAAGAAAGCCAGAATAAAAATGCATGAAGGAGAGTTGAGCGACGTACTTGCCCTGGACAGTGATCCAGTGATAGTTGAAATAAACGGCAGACAAATCCATAAAAGTGATGTTGAAAAAAAGAACACCACTCAGCCAGAATATGGCCGTGTCGATCTAACCGTTGCCAAAGAATTCGAAAAGATTCTAAATACCATGATTGAAGATGAACTCAAACTTGAGTACGGTGAGCGTAACAAATATTATCTAAGGGATGGATACATCAATAAAATGATCACTGCGATCACACAAGCCTGTGAAAGCGCTCTTTACAGAAAAATAGTCGTCGAACCGGTAACCGTCGATTCCCAGGAGATCGTGAATTCTTATAAAGAGCATAAGGAAGAGCTCTTGATAAGCGAAATGGTGGACTGCCAGGAAATCGTTGTTGAAAGCAAATCCTTAGCTGAGGAACTCAGAAAGATCATCCTTTCAACTCCTGAATTATTCGATTCTTTGGCCAGAGAGCATTCGGTCTCCAATACTGCAAAACGCGGCGGAATGACCGGTAAAATCAGCCGCAAGGTGAGGAAACCGATATTTGAATCCGTTGTCTTTAAGTTAAGAGATGGCGATGTGAGCAAAGTTTTCAAAAATGATGATGGCAATTACACTTTTGTCAAGGTCATCGAATACATTCCGGAACACTATCGGACGCTGGATGAATTATGGCCGGGCATAGAAACTAATCTGAGAAGAGAAAAGCAGATGAAATTGGCCAATGAATTTATCGAGAAGATTCGAGCTGAAGCTGATATTAAAATATTCCTGCAGGCTCCTGAAGTACCTGATGAATCTGAACCGAACGAAAGCGATAAAGCGATCGAAAATAAAGCAGACACACCCAAATAATGCCCGAACTTCGCAAAGATCCGGTTTTAGGGCGCTGGGTCATAATTTCAACCGAGCGTGCAAAGCGCCCGAAGGATTTTAAATCAACCGCTGAAAAAAAAGTAGTACCACCTGAATCGTGTCCCTTCTGCCCTGGTAATGAAGCAGCAACTCCGCCTGAGATTATCGCATATCGTTCTGCTGATTCTAAACCAAACACACCGGGTTGGACATTGCGCGTTATCCCAAACAAATTTCCAGCACTGCTCGTTGAAGGCGATATCAATCGGCGGGGCGAAGGGATCTATGATCGAATGAATGGTATCGGAGCCCATGAAGTCATAATAGAAACATCCGACCATTCTATGGATCTTGCTGATTTACAGATCGAATCTTTCCGCGATGTCATATATGCTTATCAAGAAAGAATGCTTGACTTAAAAAAAGACCAGCGACTCCGCTATACAATGGTTTTTAAAAATTTCGGAGCAGCTGCCGGTGCGTCGCTCGAGCATAGTCACTCACAATTAATTGCGACTCCCATTATCCCAAAACGAGTTATGGAAGAAATGGATGGTGCAAAGCGCTATTATGAATATCGTGAGCGATGCATTTTCTGTGATATTGTCGTTCAAGAGACAAAAGCGAGAAAGCGACTTATCAGTGAGAATAACTCATTTATCCTTATTTGTCCGTTCGCCCCCCGCTTCCCGTTCGAAACTTGGATCCTGCCGAGGAATCATATATCGAATTTTGAAGATGCTCCAAAAACCGAGCTTGACGACCTGGCTTCAATACTCAAAGATTGTCTCTTAAGAATGAAAAAAGCACTCAATACTCCACCATACAACTATGTGATACACACGACGCCGATAACGCTCCGGGGTATTGAATTTTACCACTATCATCTGGAAATTATCCCGGTGCTTACGCATATTGCAGGATTTGAATGGGGAACAGGTTTTTATATAAATCCCACGGGTCCTGAAGAATCCGCATCATACCTTAAAAACATAATATAAGAAGAGTGAAAGAGAGCTCAAGCCTATCTATCCAGTCGACTATTCCGTTGCACAGGATCTGTTAGGTATGAAGATCGCTTTTGTTGCATCCGAAGCAACACCATACGCTAAGACAGGCGGACTTGCCGATGTTGTCGGCGCATTGCCGGCAGCACTGGAGAGTCTTGGACATAATGTTGACGTTTTTATACCTAGATACAAAGGTATTAATGGTGCTTTTAAGGAAAAAATCAAAGTCAACATGATCAGTGATTATGATGTTAATGTTTATAAGGATGGCAACTACAGGCTCATAGACTACCCTGAATTCTTTTGTCGTGACGGACTCTATGGTACTAAAAAAGGGGATTTCCCGGACAATTGTGAGCGCTTCACGCTTTTTTGTAAAGCAGTGACACAACTTGTCATGCGAGGTTCATACGATATAGTCCATTGTCACGACTGGCAAACCGCATTGATCCCTTTATTTCTGAAGCTCAGCAAGGATAAAGCGAAGTCCGTTTTCACGATACATAATTTAGGATATCAAGGGCGTTTCCCGGCAGCTAAATATCCGCTGCTTGGTGTTGCTGATGATTATTTCACACCTGAAGGTATTGAATATTATGGTGATATTAATTTTTTGAAAGCTGGTATTTTATACAGTGATATGGTCACTACCGTTTCGCAAAATTATGCCAGGGAGATTCAGACACCTGAATTAGGCTTCGGACTCGATGGTGTACTGCGGACAAGACGATCAAACTTAAAGGGGATAATCAATGGGATCGATTACAGCCAATGGAATCCTGAAACAGATGAGTTTATTAATTACAGATATTCTGATCCGTACGGGAAGCAAAAAAACAAGCAGGAACTAATAAGTGAATGTTGCCTTAAAGATGATCGCGCCTTAATCGGAATTGTATCGAGGGTCGCTGAACAGAAGGGTTTTGACATACTTGTCAAAGTTTTTGATTCGATTATCGAACTGGGTTTTAACATGATCATTCTAGGATTTGGGGACGAAATATACATTGAAAAATTAACCACACTCGCCAATGTCTATCCTCAGCGTGTGTCGGTAAATATCAAGTTTGATAACCGGCTAGCACACCGTATATATGCGAGCAGCGATTTCTTTCTGATGCCTTCTAAATATGAACCGTGCGGCTTAGGCCAGCTCATTAGCTTGAGGTACGGCACGATCCCGATCGTGCGACAGACCGGTGGATTGGCTGATACTATCACTGATTATGATCCTATCTCACTCAAAGGTAATGGTTTTGTATTTACTGAGTATTTAGGCGAACATCTGCTAACTGCTCTTTCAAGAAGCATGATGGTATACAATAGCCAAGACAATTTTACAGAATTGTCCAAAAATTGTATGTCCTATGATTTCTCATGGGATAGATCAGCGAAGAAATACATTCGGCTTTACGAAAATATGCGAAAAACTTGTGGGAAAAGATAAAATCCAGCGATTAAACCATTGACCCCGGAAAAGGGGTCTAATTACGATGAAAGGCGAAGAGGATCTGCTTATCGATATTGATGAAACCATCGCGGAATTCAGTGATGAAGAAAGGTCGCATTTTGTTGCTATTTTAACTGAAGAACTTAAAAAGTTACAGGAGGAGGTATGAAAAGAATCTTAGTTTTATTGGCTTTGATCACCGTGTGTTTTGCCCAACCGTTCGATGATCAAGACCCGCGTGCCATCATTGAGAAGGTTAAGATATACCGGTTGACACAGGAACTCGATCTAACGACTGAACAGGCCGTAGTGTTTTTTCCAAAACTGAATGAACTGCAGAAAATAAAACGCGAGTTCGGTGAAGGCAAAATGGAGATCATCAACGAACTAAAAAAACTCATTGACAACGATGGTTCACAAGAGGCGATCCTTGAACAGGTATCGAAGTATGAAAAATTGCTTCAGGACAAACTTACAAAACAGATGAATAAAATGAAAGAACTTCTAAAAATACTGACTCCGATACAGCGAGCAAAGTTTCTGATCTTTCAGGAGGAATTTAATAAGGAAATCCGGGAGATGATCAAAAACATAAAAAAACATCGAGAACCCTAAATGCGGTTCTGAAGACTACTGAATTTTTTCGATAAGTGCCCGTAGATCGTTGTTCAAAAATTCTGCAAGTTTAATCTCATCAGGAACCATCGTTACCCTTTTGTCTATTTCCTGATTTTTTTCTACATCTTTTAGAGAAATTGTATAGTCGATCTTGCTTGCCTGCTTTGTGACCCTTCCGACAATAATATAATTACATTGGAAATAGACGCCTATCGCATACGCCTGGCTATCGCTGAAGTTCAGACCAATATGCCGTTTGTTCATCTCGCTCTTTACATCGGATTTGCTGATGAACTTGAATTTGCTAAAAACACTTATGATCTTGTATAGTTCATCCTGGCACCGTTCACCAAGATCAGCTTTATCAGCTTCAGTATTATCTTCCCGGAAAGGAAAGATCGCGATCTGCTTCTTCACCTCACCGGTAGGCAATGTCTGAGGCCCGTATTCGAGATTTAATTCATCGATGACCAGGTCGGTCAAGTCAAGCTCACTCGATGCATAAAAAACATTCTCGGAAAGATCAAAGACCACAGCAAAACCTTCTTGTTGAGCGATCTTGCTTACAGCATCATTGATCTTTTTTAAAAGAGGTGCCATCAGGACATCATTCTTCTGCTCTACTTTGCCGCCGTTACCAAAATATTCTTCAAGGAATGCCTTGTAAATTTTAGTCTGTGCTTCTATTTCATCAAGTTTTCTGAGCCTTGCCTCTTCAGAGAGCATGAGTTTCTGATCGTTGAGCTCAGCTTTAAGATTATCGATCTGCTGTCTGAGAATCGCCGCAGAATCTCGGTACGTCTTTACAAAATCATTTAATTCAATATTTGCTGCAGTCGTTGCCTGGTATTCATTGAAAATACGATCTGAATCGACAAAACCAGTAGTGTTCTCCGCCGCATACAATGCCAAAAATGTTATAAGCAAAGCGAGACAATATTTCTTCATACAACCTCCCGACTAATTAAAACATGCCAAAGGGGTTGATCTGGAAGTGTGGTGAGAATCCCGGGTTTTCACTATCCAAACCATAACCCATATCAAATCCAAGTACTCCCATCATGGGTATTTCAATGCGGACTCCTGCACCAACGCCCCGATAGAGATTATGCAAATTTATATCTTCATATGACACAAAGGAATTCCCAGCATCGTAGAATAGCAAAAATGACAGACTTTGTGATAATTTTAGCTTGAGTTCGACATTATTGATGAGTAACGCGTTCCCTCCGACACTACGCCCATCGACCTTAGGGGAGAGGGAGCGGTCGGCATATCCTCGAACACCATCATCACCAGCACCACCAGCATAGAACCTTTTATAAAGCGGCACTTCATCGACACTCGTTACGACCCCTGCTTTTATCCTGCCCATAAGGATAAGTTTCCAGTATATCGGAAGGTATGTACGAGCTTCAAAAGTTATACGGTTATAATCGATATTGGCAAAAAGAAATTTCTTGGCGATTTCAGCATGTAAAGCTAGGTATGTACCGCTTGAAGGATTAAATATGAAATCCCTCGAATCTCTGGTTAAAGTAAAAGCATTTGCCAGCGTCCACTTTGGTATAGTGTCATCATAAAGGCTATAGCCGCTTATCGGAGCAGTATAAGTATTGGATATATCAAGCAACTGAGTTCTTTCAACACGCAGAGTATAGCCGAGCCTGGTATAATCAAGATAAAATGGGAACGAAAGACGTCCGGCAAACCCGACATCACGTTTTGTATAATAATCCCAGAACCGGTTTGTATAGTATAGATCGATCCCGGCCGATGTTCTCGTATTGAACAACCATGGTTCAGTATAACCGATCTGGAAATTCGTAAGCCTGCCGCCCAGTTCAATCTTGGTGTAAAGTCGCTGTCCTTTACCCCACATATTAGGGTGCGAGAGCTCAAAATATCCAGTCAATCTATCCTGTGCTGAATATGCAATACCAGCCCCGACCGTAGCGACCCCTTCTTTTTCCGTTACCTTATATATCAGATCGATACAACCGCTGTCATCCGGGATACCGGTCAAAGGTTCGACATTATCAAAGAAACCAAGGTTAAAAATCTCTCTCAGACTCCTGATGACATCTGAACGTCGAAATCTCTCACCCGGTATTGTGGTTATTTCCCTGCGGATGACATTTTCGCGGGTATTATAATTACCGGTTATAATCACACGGTTTATGGTAGCTGGCGAGGACTCTTTTATCGCGTACTCAATATCAATAAAGCTATCACGTACATCTTCATTTGCCGCGATTGAGCAATAAATATATCCTTCATCCGCATAAACGCCGTAAAGTTCCTGGTATGTCTCTTCGACCTTACTGAGGTCATATATTTCTCCACTTTCATATTTCAGAACTTTTTTGAGCTGCTCAGCTTTGAATATTGAATCTCCAGTGAAACTTATATCGCCCACATAGTATCTTGCATTTTCTTCTATGTTGATCGTGATGATAAAAAATTCATCTTCGACTTCGATCACTGGTTCGCTGATCTTAACATCGAGATAACCATTATCTTTGTAGAAGGATTCGATCTTATCTATATCCTCCTCGAGTTTTACCGCATTCAATTTACCGCCACGCAAAAAGGCTTTTGGTTTATTTTGCATCATCTTAGTGATTTTATTGTCAGTAAACGCCTTATTACCGGTAATCTCGATCTTACCTATCCGTGGTTCAGTGCCTTCTTTTATTATGAAATATACATCTATCTTATTGATCGAATCAATAACTGAGCTGTCCTGCACATCTGTATTGTAAAAGGATTTCTCTTTGTAGAGCTCTGCGATAGCATTCTTTGCCTCAAACAAATTCCTATCGCTAATAATTTGCCCGACCCTCCAATCGATCTTCTTAAGAAGGTCTTTATTCTTTATTTTATGATTACCCAGGAACACCGGGTCGTCATTCAAAAAAGGCGCTTCTTCGACTATTATCTTGAAGAATATGCCGTCACCAACGATCGTTGTATCAATTTCAATATAATTAAATAATCGAAGACGCGATAGATTGTTCAGAGCATTTTGAATGTCTGTGCTGCGAAATTCCTCGCCTGATTTAAGGCCGGATGTCTCGATTATTAATTGAGGATTGGCGAATTCGACATTGACATCGATGTCGATTATCGTGTAATTGATGAGAAAAAAAAGGAGTATCACTTCTCTTTGAATTCTATTTTGTCACCCGATCTAACCAAGCAAATACACTTGCCATCTTGTATTTTACCTTTTAGTATTTCTTCGGATAACGGGTCTTCTATAAGACGTCGTATCGTTCTTTTAACAGGGCGTGCACCAAACTCAGGGTCGAATCCTTCTTCAACCAGAAGCTCTTTGCTTGATTCATCGAGTTCGAGCTGCATTTTTCTTTCACTTAAGCGTTCTTCAACCTCGGCGATAAGGATATCGACGATACTCATCATATCTTCCTTATTGAGTTGTCTAAAGACAATTATTTCGTCTATTCGGTTAAGGAATTCGGGAGAAAAGAGTTTTTTGGTCTCTTCCAAAAGCATGACTTTCATTTTGTCATATGAAATTTCAACTGAATCTTTAGCAAAACCTAGACCATTACCCTTTCTTATTTCAGATGTACCTATATTTGACGTCATGATTATTATCGTATTCTTGAAATCCACTTTTCTGCCATAGGCATCGGTCAGTTGACCATCTTCAAGGATCTGCAGGAGAATATTGAAAACATCGGGGTGAGATTTTTCTATTTCATCAAACAAAACAACTGAATACGGCTTCCTTTTTACTTTTTCGGTTAGTTGACCGCCTTCTTCAAAACCAACATAGCCTGGTGGTGCACCGATAAGCCTCGAGACATTGAATTTTTCCATATATTCGGACATATCCAGCGTCAACAGGGAATTCGTATCACCGAACATGAATTCAGCGAGCCTCCTTGCCAGTTCTGTTTTTCCGACACCGGTGGGGCCAAGGAATATGAAAGAACCGATCGGTCGTCGGGGATCCTTTACGCCCGCTCTACTTCGCCTGACTGCCTTGGCGATTGCATTGATCGCTTCATCCTGTCCTACGATCTTTTTTCTAACTTCATCTTCCATTTTGAGCAGGCGTTTGGATTCCTTCTCTTCGATCTTTGAAACAGGTATCCCGGTCCAGCGGGATACAATGAATGCGATATCCTCCTCAATCACAGTGGGACGGGGCAGATTCTCATCTTTTTCCATGATCGCTAGTTGTTCTTTTAGCTTTTTCTGTTTGTCGCGAAGATTCGCTGCCTCTTCAAATTGCTGATCAGCGACTGCTTTGTCTTTTTCTGCCCGTACTTGATTATATTGTGCTTCCAGATCAGAAAGCTTATCATTCTTAACTACTTTCGATAATTTTACCTTTGCTCCCGCTTCATCGATAACATCGATCGCTTTATCGGGCAAGAATCGATCACTTATATATCGGTTCGATAATCTCGCGGCAGCCTCGAGCGATTCTTCAGTATAGGTAATATGATGGTGATCTTCATACCTCGCCTTCAATCCTTGAAGTATATTGATGGTCTCCTGGACGGTCGGAGGATTGACGACGATCGGTTGAAATCTTCGCTCAAGGGCACCATTCTTTTCTATATAGCGGCGATAATCTTCGAGCGTCGTTGCACCGACGCACTGGAGTTCACCTCTTGCCAGAGCTGGTTTCAACATATTCGATGCATCGATAGCGCCTTCGGCAGCACCGGCTCCTACAATAGTATGGAGTTCATCGATAAATATGATAATATCTTTATTCTTTGCGACTTCGTTTATAACGGCTTTTAGTCTCTCTTCAAACTGACCGCGGTATTTTGTTCCTGCAACGATAGAAGCCATATCAAGGGCAATGACGCGTTTTGATTTGAGGCAATCGGGTACATTACCGGCAATAATATCCTGAGCAAGTCCTTCGACTATTGCGGTCTTGCCGACACCTGCTTCACCGACCAATACTGGATTATTCTTTTTGCGGCGCGACAGAACCTGAATGACCCTCTCGATCTCGTTTTCCCGGCCAATAATAGGATCGAGTTTTTCATCGCGCGCGAGCTGGGTAAGGTCGCGGGAAAATAATTCCAAAGCAGAACCGCGGGCTTTTGTTTTGGTCTTGCCATGAACAACACTTTCCGGTCGCAGAAGCTGAATGATCTCATTTTTCAATGTTTCATAGTCCATACCGACGGATTCTAGTATTTGTGCACCGAGACTTCCTTGAGTCTTTATAATCCCGAGCAAAAGATGCTCTGTACCAACATAGGAATGTCCAAAATTCTTTGCTTCTTCCATCGCATAATTGAGACAAAGCCTGGCTTCATTACTGAGTTGAACGTCTATCTTGCCGCCCGGGCCAATATTTACTGAGTTTTCAATGCCTTTGCGTAATTCATTGAGTTCAATGCCCAAATTTATTAAAACCATGGCACCGACACCTTCACCTTCCTTGATCATGGCAAGGAGAAGCTGTTCAGTACCGATAAAACTCTGTTTTGTTCGAAGCGCCTCATCACGCGCGAGGTGCAATATTTTTCTTACTCTTTCGGTAAATCTCTCTTGCAACTATTCCTCCTTTAGTGTGCATATTCTATCCATAATTGTAATTCTGTCAACCCCGTTAGATAATACACACGTTAATTTTAATCAGTCAAGAATAACATACTGCTACAGATCGAAGAGCATAGGCGTGTTTGAAATTCATTATCTAACGGCGTCAGGCTTTTTTACTACTTTGGGAAAAAACCTACAAATTTTTAAAAAGACCTTGCTCTTAGCCATGTAATTTTGACAAAATTATATGGATTATGTTAAGTGGTTCATATTGTCAGTTAGTATAGTGACTATTCAAGAAACTCGATTTTTATTTTCAGCCCTTTGCTATCAGGTTCGTATTTCAGGGCTTTTTCATATGCTTGCCGGGCTTTTTTAGGTTTTTCGAGTTTCATATAGACATCACCAAGGTGTTCTAGGATTACCGCATCCTCGACAATACTTGTAGCGCGTTCCAGATCAATGAGTGCTTTTTCATATTCGCCCATTTGATAATATACCCAGCCGCGCGAATCTATATAATAAGCATTACCCGGATCTATCAGTAATGCCTTATCAATAAGCTGGAGTGCATATTCCAGACGCTCATTTTTTTCAGCATAAGTATAACCGACATAGTTCAATGCTGTTGCATTCGTCGTATCGATCTCAATGATCCTATTGAATATTCCAAACGTTTCATTTTTCTTACCGATTCGTTCACAAAGATTGGCCAGTGCGTCAAGCGACGATAGGTTATCTCTATCCATAACCAGTGCCTTATGATAATGGAAATAAGCACGCGTAATATTACCCTGCATTTCTGCGCAAACTCCGAGAAGATAGTAAACCTGGACTAAATCGCCATTGTGGTAAGCAGCCTGGGTAAAAGCATACTCAGCTGTTTTAAAATCCTTCAGATCGATAGCGATAAAACCAAGATACACCCAGAGTTCAATGAAATCAGGATTGATCGCCAGGGCTTGTTCGATCTCATGCATAGCCGTCTTATAATCACCTTTATCAAGATATATCTTTCCAGTATAAAACCTTGAATACGTATCGCCTGGATCCAGGCGTGAAGCAATGAGAAATTCATCTAGTGCCTGATCGAGCTTCCCTGTTTTATAGAAAGCATAGCCAAGACTTCGTCGAACATGACCATCAAAATGATCGAATTCGAGTACAGTATTAGCCATCGCTATTAATCTCGCAAAATCATCGACATCCGAGTAAAGGTCGACCAATCTCTTGCCGACTGTCAAAACCAATGAATCATCCTTTAAAGTCTGTTCATAATAATATATCGCTGAGTCCTTGACATTCAGCAGATCATATCCAGTACCGACGCCGATCAAGGCGATCATGTCTGTAGTATCCATTGCATAACCCTTGCGATAATATTCGATCGCACCGTGATGGTCATTTACCTTACCAGCGATCGTACCGAGCCGAACATACGTCTGGGGTGTTTTAAGGGTATCGGGTATGCTAAGAAGGATTTTAGAGGCTGAATTAAAATCCTGGATTCCTTCATAAAGTATGGATAGGCTATTGAAAATATCGATATTGTCAGGTGCCAGGAGTAATGCCTGTTCATAATACTTTATCGCCATCCGTAGATCATTTTTTCCAATGTTTCCGATAGCAATCGTATTATAGATCGTAATATCTTCAGGGAATAGCGCAAGACCTTGTTTAGCTACAGCAATACCACGGTCAAACCTCCGTAGTTTAAACAGGGCATTAGCTAGGGTATTATATATTTCAGGAGTTTCTGGAGCTATTTCCAAAACCTTTTCATAATATTTGACCGCTTCCGTAATATTACCCTCAAGCTCCAGATTATTCCCGATACTGAAGAGTTCATATGCTGACTCTGAATTGGTCAGCAACAGTAATGTGCTTAAAATTCGGCAAATACTGACAATAGCCATAGTCTATCCGGGTCCTTTATTATATCATTGTTCCAGAGATTATATGTCAATTCCAAACCGATGCGTTTACCATCATTTCGATAAAAACTGCGGCATCCGAGGAGATGTTGATGATAGTTAAGCGAATCACCCCGGGTGATATGAAACCTGGGGTTTAGCTCAATCGCAAAATTACCCTTTTCCCATGCGGTGAAAACTGATTCTACACTAAACTCATATGTATAGTCGGCACCAGCATTGATATCCCAACCATTATATTTCCAATGCGGATATGCACCGAGCATTATTGACCATAAAAATTTTTTTTCGCTCAATAAGTACCGGGTTTTATGGAAATCCGGGTCAGCGACCTGTACCCTGAATCGATTAAAGACCGGCGTGCCTTCATCTTCGTAATCGATATCGTGCACACAATCGTGCATAAAGAATGTTGCGATCATAAATTTTGTCAATACCATATCAAAACCACCAACGATGTAATAGTGTGCATACCTCGGGTCGAGTGAAACACCGCCGCTCTGTTCAGCCATATCAAGATCATCTCGATAATTACTGAAAAATGAGAATTTGCCGAGCCTCAGGATCGTGCAGTACAACTCAACTGATGCATCCATATTATAACGTGTTGTGTCACTATTTAGATATTTACCGAGAAACCCGCGACCATGAAATTCCAATGGTACTTCTATACCAAATAGGGGACAGCTAAGCAAAAAAATAACTGAAAATCTAAATAATTTCATTTTATAACCTCTGCATTGATATCGCATCCGCTAAGACCGATAAAACGAGCACTGCAGAATTCCCCGGGCATGAGGCCATCAATATTTATTAAAACGTTGCTGTCGATTTCTGGACAGGCATACTGAGTATGGCCCTTATACTGCGTATTCTTCTCATGAATGAGAGTTTTGTGGGTCGTGCCGATTTTTTTTCTGTTCGTCCTCTGAATGATGCTGCGTTGAAGTTTCAGAAGTTCTTGATATCTTTTTTCGACAACATGTTCTGGTAATTGGTTAAATTCAGCAGCTTCAGTCCCGCTTTCGCTGTAAAATGGAAAAACGCCGAGCCAGTCGATATTCATAGCCTCGATAAAGTTAACCAACTCCTTGAATTCACTATTTGTTTCGCTTGGAAAACCAGCGATAACAGTTGTTCTAATAGAAATATCTTTAACTCTCTTTAATTTCATGAATTGGTCATTGATTTGTTCTTTGGTCACACCGCGATTCATTAATTTTAATATTCGGTCACTGATGTGTTGTATCGGTAGATCGAGATACTTGCAGATCTTATCGTTATTTTTTATTTCATCGATCATCTCATCGTCAAGACTCCTGGGATTCGCATACATAATCCTTATCCATTCAATA